>Ga0307928_10001058_pt1 | contig 20753 bp, 26 predicted proteins | sample AceLakmetagen232_FD_201815 | JGI IMG/M metagenome (GOLD analysis project Ga0307928, IMG submission 201815) | Saline water microbial communities from Ace Lake, Antarctica - #232 | ecosystem: Environmental > Aquatic > Non-marine Saline and Alkaline > Saline | place: Antarctica: Ace Lake... | reverse complement strand
GATACTGCCGTCAAAGTACTCGAGGAGTTGGAGTTCGAGATGTGTGTGTGCTGCGGACGGCCAATCGCGACAGTAGAGGACTATAGCAACTACAAAGAATGCGAAGGTGACCATTTATGCTGGGGATGTGATGTTGACGAGCTAAACGCTCTGGAGTGCTTGCATGAGTACATCCTGAAGTGCATCGACACCGACACGATGCCAACTCTTGAAGGCAAGAATGCCGCACTGAGGGAGCTATGATGGAACTGACACCCCAGCAGAAACTCGCCGTCGAGACGCAGTCGCCGAACGTGCTGGTCGTTGCCGGCGCTGGCAGCGGCAAGACGCGGGTGCTCACCGCACGCATCGCACACCTCTTGGAACAGGGCGCAGACCCGGCCTCGATTCTCACGTTCACGTTCACCCGCAAGGCTGCGAACGAGATGAAGACGCGGGTGGCTGGCCTCATCGGAGAGGGTGCCACCAACGCCATGCTCATCGGTACGTTCCACTCGATTGCCCTCATCATCCTCGAACGGCACGCCAAGGTCTTGGGCTACAGGCCTGGCATCTCGGTCTTCACCGATGCCGACCAGTGGACAGTGCTCGAGAGCGTAGGGCGTGACCTAGGCTACATGAATGGGCGCAAGTGGTCGGCGTTCGCCAAGAAGGACGTGACAAAGGCGCTGGAAGTCTCGACTGCGAAGAAGTACTGCGCTGGCATCGCTGCCACCTTCCCGCCCGACTACGTGGCCGAAGCGCTGACCTCAAGTTGTGACATGAGGCTGAGCGTTGCAGATGCCCTTGGCAAACTGATCCATGGCTACCGCAACCGGCTTTTCGAGAACAACGCGGTGGACTTCGGCATGATTCTCTCAGAGTGCCAACGCCTCTTCGCCGAGCGCGAGGACATTCTGAAGATGTACCAGAACATGTTCGACCATGTGATGGTTGACGAATACCAGGACACCGACCTGACGCAGTACAACCTGCACAACTGGCTTTCGCCGCCGGCGCACCTCTTCGCTGTGGGAGACATTGACCAGTGCATCTATAGCTGGCGCGGGGCGCACCCCGAACTGATGCTGAACCTCAAGGAAGCCAGGCCCGACTTGGAAATCATCAAGTTGGAAGATTGCTTCAGGTGCGGGCCGTCCATCGTGAAGGCGGCCAACACCCTCATCGAGCACAACCAAGACCGCATCCCGAGGACGTTGGTGTCGAGCGTCAATTACGAGAGCACAGTGCAAGCTGTGCCTGGCCGAAGCGAAGACGTCGCGGGCATGGCCAAGTCCGCCCACGAGGACGGCGGGTTCGGCTGGGGCGACATTGCGGTGCTTGGCCGAAGCCATAGGACGCTGAAGCGGCTCGAGAATGTCTTCAAGGAGCAGGCCATCCCGTGCGTGCGGATCGGTGCCTTGAGTGACGTGTGCGAGACAGACGCGTTCCGAGACTTGCACGCGGCCATGCGGCTGGTAGCGAACGAGTGGGATTCGGTTGCGTTTCTCAGGCTGAGGCCATTCTTTGGGTTGGATGACCAAGTGGAGTATGCGGGTGTGGTCTCTTCATCGGCGCGCAACAGCAAGAGCCATTTTAGGGCATGGGCAGAGCATCGTGACTTAGAAGCAAATGTGACTGGAACCCTTGGCGAGGTTATCCTTTCCTTTAGGGTTGTTGATTCATCTGTATCCGCTACATCGGATAGTGTTGCGCACTACGCGGCTGCTGCCCTTATTGATGCCATGTTTGCAGACGAAGAATATATGACCAACCTTGGGCAGGCAATTGTGTTTTGGAAGACAATGACTTCATACATGATGCTCCATGAGGCGCTACGCTGGTTCAGCACCAAAGACATCCAAGACGAAATCGAAGCGACCAAAGACCCGCACAAGGTCTCGCTGATGACGGTGCACGCGGCCAAGGGGCTTGAGTGGCCGTGCGTAGTGGTGGCGGGTCTCAACGAAGGAAGTTTCCCATCATCCCGTGGTGATGAGGAGGAAGAGCGTAGGTTGTGTTACGTGGCGATCACCCGAGCGAAGGAGCGGTTGGTGTTGCACTATCGTCGTGACTGTGACCAGGCGGAAGGCCGAAAGACCAAGCCGCCGTCGCGGTTTCTTTCCGAATCTGGCGTAACGTAAAATCCCGTTCGGGAGCCGCGGGTCGGGTGCGGGCCGCTAAGGCTCGCACCCAGCCACGCGGGTAAGGAGTAGCCCCTTGGTCAGTGTCATCATGTGCGTGTACAACACCCGCCCCATCGTGCAGAAGTGCGTCGAGGCGTGCCTCGCGACTTTGGAGCCGTGCCATCAGCCGTGGGAACTGATTCTTGTCCACAACCACTCGACCGACAAAGACACGACGAAGTTCCTATCGGAATTGCAGCAGCAGCCCATGATGCCCCACCGGCTGATAGTGCTCGACCCCGGCAAGAATCTTGGCTGCCACAACGGGTGGAACTTCGGGCTCCAACGCTGCTGCGCGAACAACCATGACTACGTGGTCAAGCTCGACGACGACACGGAGATGCTGACGCCTGGCTGGGCGGACATCATGGCCCGTGCGCTGGAGTTGATTCCTGGCCTTGCGTTTGTCAGTTCCGACATCGACGCCAAGCAAGACCATGAGTACGAAGTGGGCACGTACAACGGAGGCGTGGAACTCGAAGTCGCCCGCGTCGGCATCGTCGGCTTCTCGTGCGTGATGTTCAGATACAAGTGGATTCGAGTCGTCGGCCCGATGCGAGCCAAAGGCTTCATCGCGGTCAACGGGAGGGAGGGAGGCGATGGCACTCTCTACGGCGGTGAAGAGGGCTACTATCGCAATCTTGCCATGATGCGCGGCGAGATGATCGCGCACATCCCCGCCGTCTTCGCCCACCATCACAGCAACGAGGAGCGTGACCCGCTTTATATCCTGTGGAAGTGGTTCGGGTTCCTTGGCCGGATGGAGCCTGGCGTGGACACGGTGGCATGGCGGGATTCTGGGCAATGGATCCCTGATTGTGAACAGGTCATTGCAGACGGAGAAGCGGGCACACTCCCGCCTGATTCCAAGCGATACACCGACATCGCCAAGGAAGGGCTTGCGGCGTGGAAGGAGGAGCAAGATGGGACACCCGCTTAAGAAGTTGGCCTCTTGCGTGTTGCCCGGCCAGCCGCCTTTCCCTAAGCGGGCGATTGTGGAGCGATGCGAGTGCATGCACATCCACTTCCGCAACTTCAGGCTGTCGCTCAAGGATGCGCCCTTCAGGGCGCTTGGCAAGGCAGTGTATGACTCGTGGCGACTTGTGTCTGGCGGCCTGGCTACCAAGGGCGGCCACAAGGTTGCTGGCGAAGAGCATTGCGACCCGCTGACTACTCGCACGATGACGATCACGCTGGACAAGAACATGTACAAGAGCTACCGAACGAAGGACGCCGAGTTCTACGAGGATGACGAGTTCATCCACGTCCACGCGGGCGAGTTGCGGTGGGAGATGTCGGTTGACGAGTTCGAGGCTGTTGCAGGTGCCTTCACGGACGCCGCTGACGTGCTGAAGGGAGTAGTTCTTTGATGCCCTCAGTCCACGTCTTCGTGCCGTGCTACAAGCGGCCAGACTACACCGACCAGTGCTTGCATGCGCTGACGGAAAACACGCGCTACCCCGTCACAGATTTCACCTTCGTTGATGATGGGTCGGGCGACACTACGGCGGCGCTTTTGACTGACTGGGCGCAGTTCCACTTTGCCGATGCCAACTTCATCTTTGAACAGGAGAACATGGGGCTGCGCTACCAAATCCTCCAATTCTGGCAGCACATGCTGGACTCGGATGCGGACTTCGTTGCCAAGGTGGACAACGATTGTCTTGTGCCATACGGATGGGTCACAAACATGCTGAGCATCTTCGCAGACCATCCTGAACTCGACATTCTCTCGCCAGACAACCATCCTGGACACCCAGCCCTTCGCATCGGCGAGGATGTCGGCAAGCGCTACCGTCTTGCCACAAGCCCAATCGGTGGCTTGTGGTTCATGCGACGGAGCGTGCTTGAAGGCCTGCCAATCGCGGAATGGGCCAAGGACTGCAATCGCCACGGCATCAAAGGTGCATGGAATTTGATGGTGTCGGCCAGAAAACGTAAATTCGTGATGGGGCTGACCACTGAAGTATGCTTCCAGAATGTTGGGCACCAGTCTGGCTCGCACCCGAAGCATATCAAGAGCCTCGCTCACAAGGAATACTCGACTGAAGTTGGCCGCGGTGTCGGATGGAAACCAGGAGAAACGGCATGATCTGGGCGTTCCATGACGTATCCCCGAACACGAAAGTCCCTAAGTTGCTTCGTATGATTGGCACCATCGAAGACTGCTTCCCGGGCACGGAGATCCTTTGCGCAATCACTCTTTTTGCGGGCAGGTCGAACACGGGAAGCCTCTATCCCGAAATGCCCATCGGCAACAAGCCGTGGGCTGACCTTCTGCGTGTCTCCAGCCCCATATACGATGGCATCGGCAAGTTTTTCGATGCAAGAAGAGTCGTGCCACAGGCGAAGGTGGTTTCGCATGGGTTGGTGCATGTTCAGCACGCCAGTCTTCACATTGATGCTCAACGCATGTCGATTGCCATGTCCTGCAACTACTTGGGCACGGACACGTTCATCCCCCCCTTCGACTCCTACAACGGCGAGACGCTGAAAGTCTGCGCCGAGCATGGCATTGGGCTAGAGCCTGTGCGCAAGAATGACTGGCATTGCCTTGAACGGCACACCTTCGATCCCACTCACGAACGGTGGCATTGCCATCCATGGAAATGGACTGCGGCGACGTTCGAGGAGGCGATTCATGTTGCCTAAACGAGTCAACTATGGGTGCGGCCCCCACCTCATACCTGGGTGGCTGAATGTCGACATTGCAGGCCCGCACATCAAGGAGGAGCTACTCCTTGGTACAACCTTTGTGGATCTGGCACACTGTCACCCGTTCCCCGATGAGTGGTTTGAATGGGGGTATTCACAGGATTTCGTTCCTCGATTGTCTCAACAGGAAGCAATCCTCTTCCTGTATGAGTGCTACAGGACATTCCAAGTTGGCGGCGTTCTCCGCCTGTCCTTCCCGTCCCTTGCGGGTGTCATGCGGCACTATCTTAGCGACGCGGATAGCGGGAATGTCGAGTATGGGATATGGGCGGGCTATGACCAGTGGCGAATGAAATGCTACTGGAGCGAAGCGGGGCTGAGAGAAGTGGCCGAGCATATTGGCTTCTCGGTGAGGACAGAATCATACGGGGTATCTGACCACACTGAACTGGCTCGGATAGACACCCGTGCCCATCAGAAACTCATCAATCTGTACATGGAATTAACCAAGGAGAACCCCGATGATCGTTGAAGGCGTATTCAAGGACTTGCCAGAGGAGAGGTGTGCGCATTGGGAGAGGCGGTGCCGCGAGGTCGGTGCCAACGCACCAGGCAACTACAAGGGCGCAGTGGTGGTGCCGGACCCAGACGGCTACTTCCTCCAGCAGATGCCAGAGGAGTACGCCCGGTGGCTGACCTTGCTACAGGACAGAACAAGAGGGGGAGAGTCCTATCTGGAAATCGGGGTGGCATCTGGTGGTAGCACTAGGCTGGTCATAGAAGCCAGGCCTGGGCTTTACTTTGAGGGCATTGACATGCCGAGCCATGGGACAGGTCGTCTCGTCACGTTGGCATCATGGCTATCCCAAGTTGCAGGTCGAGTGCTGACCGGCCCAGCGCCCGTCCTCTTCTTTGGCAATTCGCATTCCGACGAAGCGCGCCAGTGGCTAGACGTTCGCATGGCCAGAGGGAAGCTGTCCCTGTTCTCGACGATGCTCGACGGCGACCACAGCGAGGATGGCGTCTACCAAGACTTCGGTCTGGTCGAGCCCTACTGCGCCCATGACACCTACGTCGGCGTGCATGACGTCGTTGCGCCCCACGTCAAGGGCGGTGTGCAGCGAGCTATCGACCGCGTGACCAAGGAAGGCCGCTTCAAGCAAGTCGGCTACGTCGAGCAAGAGGGCGAAGCCCATTCGTGCGGTTTGGCCGTAATGCAAAAGGTGTAAGCATGGTCAAGATTCACTGGATAGAGTCACCTGAACCCGAGGCTGGACGCACGTACAAGATGTTCCTTGAGGGGATGCGTAACAACCCTCAGGTGGAGCGAGTAGATCGACACGAGGATGCCGACTGGGTCTTCATGCACCACATGGCCTACTGCCTTGGGGTGACGTATGACGGCCCGCTCGAGAAGTTGGTGGTCATCAACTTCCGGGACATGCCGAAGGCGAGTAGTATGCCGAAGGGCGCCAGAGCCTACTTCATACGGTCATGGCATGGGCACGAACGAAACGAAGCGGGGTTCTTTGAGAAGATTCCTCGAACGCCTCCGTGGCCAGACAACTTCTTCCCGTTGACCATGTGTGCGATGGAGGACTTCTTCCTTGCCGACCCGCCAGCAGAGCGCGACATCGACGTCACCTGTTGTCTGCGGAACGGGTTCCACAACCGCAGGGCAGTCAGACAAGAGTTGGAGGCGTACTTCGCTGGCAAGGACTATGTGACGCAGTTCGGCCCTATCAACGATGGTGGCCGCAACGATACCAACGAAGAGTATCTGCGCACGCTGGCGCGGTCAAAGGTCGTGGTGACGTGCCAGCCCGACCGCTGGGAAGGCGACTGGCGGACGTGGGAGGCGTTCGCGAGTGGGGCGCTCGTGTTCACGGACACGGTTTACGTAGAGGGGCATTCAGCCGTGGCGCCAGAATGCGCAACATACCATTTCTCACACGGCTTGAACGATCTCGGCAAGAGAGTGGAGGCGTATCTGTCAATGGACCCAATTCCATCATTTCAATCCCGCACTGACAAAGCCGCCTTTGCTCACATGACAGGAGACTGGTTGCGTCGAGCAATCGGCGAATGGGGAGCGTATGAGACGGCGTCCGGACATCGGTCTCTTCATCGTATAGATTACATGCTTGCTTGCTTAGAAAGGCAGAAGTAATGAAATTCGCAAACCTCTCCGAAGCCTTCGACGCCCTCAACGCCGCCGTCCCCTATGTCGTCTTGCGCAACTGGGATAACCTGCCTGAGAGCGCACAGCTTGGGCCGCACGGCGACCTCGACCTACTCGTGGAAGACAGGGACAAGGCCGTCGAGGCGTTGCACGCAACCAAGTGCCACCCCGAGCCGTGGCGGACGCAGTATGAGGTGCCGCTCACGGACGGGCGGTACCAACTCACCGACCTGCGGTTTGTCGGCGACGACTACTATCCCTTGGAGATGGAGCGCATGCTTCTCGACACTCGAGAGTTCCTTGAGGACAAGGGCTTCTTCGTGCCGAGCGACGCGCCCTGCGAAATGCTCTTCACGTCCCTGCTCTACCATGTTAGCATCCACAAGAAGTGGGCAATCGACAAGAACTACATACGTTTGCTGGAAGAGATGGGCAAGGGGAAAGAGGGCACGGGTTGGGATGCCTCAGTGCTTCACGACAAGGCAGACCAGCACGCGGGCATCCAAGCCTACCTGCGGCAGAATGGCATTCGCTTCGTCAAGCCTCTCGACAGGTCCGTGGGCTTCTTCATCAAGAAGCACCGATGGAGTGGGGTCACGGCGGAGGTCACACGCACGGGAATCGATTGCGTCCAGAAAATGTTCAAGCCCAACCATGCGGAGTGTATATACCGTGAGACCCTCGCACTCTTCGCTTTGGACGACTCAACGCATGCGCCAGAGCTAGTCAGTGTGCTATCAGGCGACATCGACAAGCATGGGGGTATTCGCATTGGGTTTGCAGGCCAGCCCCTCGCCGACGACAACATGCCTGCTGATTGGGAGAAGCAAATCAAGGAGATTGGCGACGACCTTGAGGCCGCTGGCCTCGTGCATCGCGACATCATGCCCCGCAACCTCATGGTCAAGCGCGACGTCATCATGCTCATCGACTTCGGCTGGTGCGTGCCGAAGGGCAAGGAAAACGAGGGCATCCCCCCCGACCTCGGCGGGAAGTGGCGGTGCAAGGATGGGTTTGACGACCGATACTCTCTCGCCAAGTCCATCGACACCATTCTGAAAGGCTAAGACTTGAATGGCATTTCTTTATTCGCCGGCATCGGCGGCATCGATCTCGGGCTCCAACTCGCCTTCCCCGACTACCGAACCGTCTGCTACGTCGAGCGGGAGCCCTACTGCATTGAAGTGCTCCAAGCCCGCATCGCAGACGGTTGTATCGACGACGCCCCAATCTGGGACGACGTATGCACCTTCGACGGGCGACCCTGGCGCGGATGCGTGGATATTGTCGCTGGCGGCTTCCCGTGCCAAGACCTCTCATGCGCCGGCAAACGCGCTGGCCTTGAAGGTGCGCGCTCTGGCCTCTGGTATGAAATGCTCCGCATCGTTGGCGAAGTGCGACCCCGATTCGTGTTCATGGAGAACGTGCCAGGCATCCTTACTGCCGGGGGAGCGTTGGGAACCGTTCTCGGGGGCCTGGCCTCGTGCGGGTATGATGTGCTGTGGGACTGCATACCGGCGTCGGTCTGCGGTGCCCCGCACAGGCGGGACAGGTGGTGGGCTCTGGCGCACGCCAACCAGGGAGGACTCACAAGACCGCGCCTTCGCTCGGAACAACAGGGGCGAACCGAAGCTGTCGGCACAAGTCAAATGGGGCAAGGATGCGATGTGGCCCACCCCGACAGCGGCGAAACGGGATGCCACGCCCAAACGCTTTATGCGGGGCAATCTCAACCTGGCAGCGGCGGTCGCGATGTGGCGGACGCCCAGCACGATGGATGCCAACGGCGTGTTCAAGCGCAAGGGCAAGGTGTTGACCGGCCGCAAGGCGACAGACCCCCAGGTGAACCTGGCGGACCAGGTAGCGGCATGGACAACCCCATGCGCTTCCGACACGGGACACCGCAAGAAGCAATACCCCCAGGGCGGGACGGCACTCAGTACGCAAGCTGGTGGACAACTGAACGCGGTTTTTGTCGAGTTTTTGATGAACTTGCCGAGCGATTGGACGAAAGTGGGTTGACATCCGAACCCCCATATGGTAATGTGGTATCAACACCAATAGAAAGGCCACATTATGAAAACTCGCAAGGTAGACCCTGTGAAGTTCTGCGTCCATTGTGGGAAGCGTTTGGAAAGGAAGCGATACAACGGCCGGCTGGAGGATTCCGGCACGTTCGGCCGAAGGAAATTCTGCGACCAGATGTGTATGGCTCAGCATCAGATCAAGACACATGCGACAACATCAGCAATGCACAGGAGGGCAACTCGGTACCGAAAAAAGACGTGCCAGAAATGCGGGAAGGCGGCGAATCTTCACGTGCATCACATCGACAAGGATGTGTCGAACAACTCGCCAGAGAACTTGCTGACGCTTTGCGGGTCGTGTCACGGCAAATGGCATTGGGATCACGACAAGACATCCGGCGTGCCGAAGAAGTACTGCTCCGTGTGCGGGGAGCGTGCGGGGAAATTGGGCATGTGCCAGAAGCATTATCAGCGATTCCGGAAGTATGGCGATCCTTGTCTGACGAAGAAAAAGCATGGGTCACGTTACGTGTTGTGTCGGGAAGCCCCTGGTGTGCAGAGCGCCCAGGCGTCCCACGCGTAACCATAGGCGTACCAAACCGGGTGGACCGACTCAAAGCCCTTGGCAACGGAGTCGTTCCAGCAGTGGTTCAACGCTTTTTCGAGACAATAAAGGAGTAGGCCATGGCAATCATCGGCGTGACATTCCCCGTCCTTGACCAACTCGACTACCTTGACGAAGCTCTGACGAGCCTTGAGGCCATCATGCTGGACTCCGAGCATGACCTGGCTCTCGTGGTTGTGGATAACGGGTCCAAAGGCGACGTTGTTGAAGTAGTAGAGCGGCACAAATGGCTTATCGAAAACTGCCAAGTGGGATTCATTTACCACAGAAAGAACGAGGGAGTAGGGAGGGCATGGAACGAAGGGATCGAGGCGTGTATGGCACTGGGCGCAGATGCCATTGCGGTCTGCAACACGGACATCGTCTTCGGCCCCATGGTGCTCGACCACTGCTACGAAGCATTGGGACTCGGCGCGTTCGACCTAGTCTTCCCCGCCACCTACCGACAAGGCGGCCCCATGCCGCTCGACTTCTGCGCCCACGCTACTGAGGCCGCACAGCGGCCAGTGGACGGCGACTCGTGTGTTATCACGGGCGGGTTCGCTGGATGGTGCTTCATGGTCAGCACGGAGTGCATTCAGACGCACGGGCTGTTTGATGCGGAGTACCGCTTCTGGTACCAAGACACCGACTACCACCACAGACTGGTCAGCGCTGCCAGGCCGCCGGCTGAAATCCAAGCGTGCTGTGTGCATCACTACGAATCCAAGACCATCAAGTCGTTGCCTGGGGCGTTTTCATACAAGGGCGATGACGCTACCTCGTGGCGTAGTCAAGACCAACAGCGGTTCGAGCAGAAGTGGCGCCAACCCAAGACGTAGGCAGCCAACTATGGAACATGTAAAGGATTTCTACGAGTCGTATGGGGTCAAGTTTGACGCCAAGGCTGCCCCTGATGGCAGCGGGTGGCTGGCTGGACACTGCCCGCTTCACCCCTTGGCTGAGCCGAACATCACGATCAACGTGAAGGACGGTCGGTGGAATTGCACGTCGTGCCAAGACAAAGGGTCAAGAACTGGATGGCAGAAGCTATACGCCAAGAACTGCGATGACAAAACAGCAGCGGAGGCGCTTGACCTTCAGCATTTGGCGCAGATTGACGACCCTGCTCTCTACGGGCAGAGGGTCAGGGTCAGGATCGTGGTCGTGGGTGAAATGGGCGATACCTACCACACTGTCCATACGTTCCGAGTCAAGCACTGTGTGGGGCTCACAGGCAAACGTAAGAAGGGGCGGGAATGTTCGACGTGCCAAGAGAAAACCTTCACCGTCCCCATGTGGCACGCGGGGCACATAGCATCGTGCAACACATCGGAAGCCGATGTCCACATAATGCTGCGTAAGTTCTGTTGCCCCTACAATGCCAGACCAACCCTAGAGGTAGAGACACGCGGGTCGCTGAGAGAGATTTACTGCCAAGATGCGGCAGACAGGCTGGTCGACAGATCGGTCGAGGACGTCGTGCAAAAACGAGTGTTCGCCCATGTGTCGCCAGACAAGCCGATGACGATCAAGCCTCGTGCCTACGTTGCCGAAGGGTGGGTCGTCACGCACCCGAAGACATGCCAGACTACACTCTTGATTGACTCGATGGAGGAGCACCTAGAGCGGCATGAAACGTTCCGATATGAAGACGCACAGCCGGAGCTTGAGGCTATGCACGAGGTAGGAGTAGCGAAGTTCCTCTCCTATGTGGGAGAGCATGTCGCACATCTCACCGAGGCTGACCAACTGATGATGCTCTTGTGGCTTACCTACTGCTCGCCGCTTTGGATCGTCTTCAACGGGGAGAGGATTCGGGGCTGGCTCAACGTGGCATGTATCGGGGACAGCGGAACGGGCAAGAGCGTTGCATTTGAGCGTATCAGTGAATGGCTCGGGATTGGCGACATCTTCAGCGCTTTGACGGGGCGACGCACGGGGCTGGCCTACTCGATTCAAGTTGGCTCTGGCAACAGGCGGGCACGAGTCCAGTGGGGTGTGTGCCCACGATCCTCGGGCAAGATTCTCTGCATCGAAGAGGCACAGGCCTTGCCGCAATGGGACATTCAAGCCTTGGCGATTGCCATGGACACAGGCAAGTTGAAGGTGGACATGGTGGCCTCGGGGAACTGCGAATGCGCCACGCGGCTGATGTTTCTTGGCAACCCACCGCATGGCAAGACATTGAGCCATTACACCATGGGATGTGTCGCAGCCAAGGAACTGTTCTTCCCGATGTTTCTGCGTCGGCTGGACGTGGCGCTGTTCCTTCGCCGGCACGACAAGGCTGGGGTCTACAACAAGGCTTACGCTAAGACCGACCATGAACTGGTCACGCCAGAGATGGCATCGGCGATAGTCTTCTACGCATGGTCGTTGACCGAGGACCGTTTGCGATTCTCGAAGGAGGCTACGGAAGCCATCCTCGATCAGTCGGAACTGCTTGGTCAACGATTTGGCCAATCAGATGACCTCCCCTTGGTTGCACCTGCCGATTTCCGCAAGACGCTAGCCAGACTCTCTGCCGCGTTTGCAGTGCTGTCGCTTGCCGGCGATGAAGGGTTCCACATCATCACCGTAACGGACGGGCACGTTGCAGCCATGGTGGACTTCCTTGAACGTATTTACACCAGCCCCTCTGCGCTGCTCAATGAGTATTCCGACATGATGGTGAGGCAGCAGGGGATGATTGACTACGACATCGTGAAGGCGAGCATCCTGCGCGCGTTGAAGTCAAGCGCTGACTCCGACGATGCGTTTGCGGACAAATGCCCGTTTGCCAGGCTGCTTAGCCTGTTGCTGTCGGGCAGGCCATTCTCCGAGCGGGAGTTGCAGGATGTGTTTGGCATCGATGCGTTGCGGCCAATGCTCGGTGTCACCATCCGACACAACTTGGCAGAGACAGGTTCTTCCGGTGTATTCCTAACCCCGAAAGGGGTGAAGTTCTTTGACCGATTCTCCAGTGAGTGCCCCGAATGGCACGCGTTGATCCACTCTAGTGATAGCCAGGAACAGGAGCAATAACGGATGCGGGAAGAACTGAACGACCTCATTGAGGAGATGGACCTGCCGTTCCCCGAGTCGATGCAAAATGGCCCGTGGCATGTCATGCGCATTTTGGGCGGGGCAGAAACAATTTTTCAGTTTGACGGGGACAAGAACGCAGGGCTGATCGTGTCGGACGGAAACACGTATCGGGTGCGGCAGGACCATTTGGAGCTGTACGTCCGCACGGCGGAAGCCATTCAGCACAGGGTCTTGGGGTTGCACAACATTGACCCCCCTGACCCGAAAGCGATTGAGGTCCACGAGTTGATGTACGAGATGGCGTTTAACCGCATTTTCCAGGAACGCCGCATTCGGCCAGAACTAGTGCGGGCGTTTTTGTGGACCCAAGGGAAATTGGACGCATGTCTGTTCTATCGGATGGTTCAGCCAGCGGCCATGCTCAACAACGATCACATGCACGGGGGGCGTGTGCAATGCGATGCGCACGATAGGCTCAACTTCCAGATTGCCCCGTTCTACGATGCGGTGATAGTCCCGCGAATGGCCGACCCAAACGGGATCGGAACGATGCAACGGCTCCAGCAGCATGGCGTGTCGATCATCTACGAGACGGACGATCTGCTTGACGAAAACGTCCCCGACTGGAATCCGAACAAGCAGCACATCACACCTCAGACTATAGCAGCCAGCAAAACAATCCAAGACTTGGCGGACGCGATCTTCTGCACGACGCCCGAGTTGCGAGACAGCTTGGGGCACCCTGAGAAAACGTTTGTGCTGAAGAATGCGCTTGATTTGCGGCTGTGGCCGACCGAGCCCAAGAAGCGTGAAGAGGACAAGCCTGTACGCATCATGTGGCAGGGCAGCCCGACGCACGAAGCAGACTTGGCGAAGATCGTAGAGCCGCTGAAAGCCGTTATGCGGCAATGCGGTAAAGCGGTAGAGATGCTTTTTTGGGGACATGTCCCTGATGGGTTTCTTGCGAAGGCCAAAACGAAATGTGGGCCAGCAATCGTGCCGAAGCAAGAGTTCAAAGATCAACTCGTTCTCGAGGGGCGCGGGGTTGGGATACGCGACTTCCCCACGGTGTATGCCAAGCTTGCCCCCGACATCGTAGTGGCGCCGGTAGTTGACTGTGCTTTCAATCAGAGCAAGTCGGAACTCAAGGTGCTTGAAGGGTGGGCGCTGGGCGTGCCCGTAGTGGCGAGCCCCGTCGCCCCCTACAAGCGGGCCATCCAGCACAACGTCAATGGTCTGCTGGCTCAGACGAAAGATGATTGGCGAGACCATCTGCTGCGTTTGATTTCGTCTCCAGGCGAGCGCGAGCGGCTGGGGACTGCTGGCCGAAAGTCGCTTGAAGAAGGCTACCAGGCGCAGCAAGTAGCGTTGGAGTATGAACGGGCGATTATGCTGACAGTGCGCAAGCGTCCGATGCCCAGATTCCAGGCCCGCGAGGCCATTGAGAAAAGACTGGAGGAATTGAATGCCCTCTGCCCTGAATGACAACCACTCAGTTATGGTGATGTGCGAAGGTCATGTGCCCGACCGTAGCGGCTGTCCTCGGGCGAGCCAGCGGGAATGGGTCAAGGTGCTGGCGCCCAAGATTAAGGAAGGGCGCTGGCCGACCGTCCAGGGGATGCCAAGCATCAACAAGGCAGATATGGTCACTGCTGCTGCCGCGTGCGTTACCAAGGCCACTCAGCATCCTTTAAGCCACGTTGCAGTGTCCATCGGGGTGAACGTAAAGAGCCCAGACATGTTCCGGTCTGACTACATGTTCGACCCGATCGTTGGAGCGCTGCGCGACATCGGCTGGATCCACCCCGACGACGTGCCCGACGTCGTGATAGGGGTTCTGTGCGATGCGGGGCAGCCATTGGGCACGCTCGTCCAAGTGGTCGACGAGGCAGAGATGCAACAAGAGGGTGACGACGACATCACGCAGGTCATCAAGGCCATGGCCGAGAAGGTCGAAGCTATCGAGAAAAGCCTTAAACCAGAAGCTTTGGGGAAGGCAATCTTCAATGCGCCTTACCCATGCAAAGAGGGGAAGCCAGCCGATGCCACTTGACGACAAACGGGCGTGCTCCGAGTGCGGCACACTCACCATCGCCGCGGCCCTCGACGGAGACGGCATGTGCGAGGACTGCCGCGCAAGCAAGCAGCAAGAGGCCGCCCCCGAAGCCGAACCGCAGGAGAAGGAAGTTGTTGGCGAATCAGAGATAGTTTGCGGCGTCCCGGAGCATGAGTTGGAGACGGAAGACATTGCCTTTCTCAAACGGGAGTTGGCGCAGTTTACCCAACTGCTGACCAACCCGCAAGCTGTCGTGTTAGTGCAGACGGCAGTGTGGGAGTCACTCCAGATTGCTCGGCTGCGTAGACGCATGCTCGTTGCAGAGCAGCGCTCCGAAAGCGGCGAACTCAAAGCCGCCGAGGTTAAGTCGTTCAATGGTGAAGCCATCATGCACCAGGCGGCCTACAAGAGTGCTATGGATGCACTCAATGTGCTCCCAAAGCAAGGGGCCGCGACCGAACAGTATGAGCTTGCCATGACCACGATAGCGAGACGGTACATCGAGGAGCGAAACAAACGGATTGAGGAGAGCGGCGCCGTCGGAAAGATGTCACCGGAGGCGGTGGAACTCGCTGAGTCAAGAGGGCTTGACCCTCACATATACGAAGTCGAGTCTGCTCGAGAGGCTGGCAAACCAGAGATACCAGAAGAGTAACCCATGCCAGCAATGAACTACTTAGACCGCAAGCTGACATCATGGATGGTCGAGGATTTTCAACGTGACCCCATCTTGGCTGGTCGCGTGATTCTTGGCTTAGAGTTTCCGCCACACCAAGAAGTGCGCATCATGGGCATGTGGTCGAGTGCGTTCATGGTGGATAGCTCCGGCTATTCCACGGGCAAGACGTTCTGCATGGCTGTCTGCGCGGCGTTGCGTGGGGCGATCTTTGAAGACCGCACGGCAGGCATGCTCAGTAAGACCTACGAGCAGGGCAAACTGATCTTTGATTACTTCGACAGATGGGTCGTAACTTGTCCTTTGTTCAAAGCACAGTTGGGGTTGAACAAGCAGAACAAGCCTGACCTGGTCCATGGGACAGGTGTCCATGTGGCGACGTTTCGGAATGGTAACACTATTCGTGTGCTTCCCCCCGATTTGATGAAAGATGCCGAACGAATCAAGTCCGAGCGCTGGAACGATGCCTACTTTGACGAATGGGCAAGTTGGGGCAATTTCCAGGCGATGATGAAGACTTGTCTTGGCCGCGCGACCCGACCTGTTTGCGAGAACTATGACGCGGATGATCCGATGTTTCTCAACCATGTTTTCTGGGGCTCAACGGCGGGCTACAAATGGGATCCAGCTTACAATCTCGTGCAGGACTTTGTAGAGCAAGTGGATAAGGGGCGCAGGGACTATGCGGTGCAGTCATGGAACTTTGAGGACATCCCTGAGAGATTTGCGCGGTTTGTGGATAGCCGGAATATCGAGGTGATGCTCCGGCATTTGCCTCGTGATGTGGCGCTGATGGAAATCTACGGCAAGTGGGTCGAGGACTCGCTGGGTTGGTATTCTGCGAAGGCTCTCCATGACGCACGGGATGCCCGATGCCCCGTGCTAATCAGTAGAAAGCAAGCCGCGTGATGGAAGATGCAAAGGCCAAAGAAGACCTAGAGCGGTGCAAGATGGCTCTGCGGATGATCCTGAAGATCACAGGGAACCCGCTTGTCATTCGATACGCCAAGGACGCTATCGAGGGGAAGGACATCGGCGATGGCAAACGCGAATGAGGAGATTTTCGTCGCGGGCATCGACGTCGCACGCGGCGGGCAGTCTGCCAGAGTAGGCGGCGGCAGTGGCGATGACTTCGCAATGACAACGATGAAGGCGACCGCTACAGGCCCAGCATATTGGGTCAAGACCATCCGTTACAACGGGGCAGGGGCTGACGCAATGTCGGGGTTGATCTATCGAGAAGAGGAGGCGTTTGGCTACAACCTGATGATGATGGACGCGGGTGGTGGCGGGCTATTCGTGCGAGACGAGATGCGGATGCCGACTCAAAACTATGACGACAGGGACAGGTCTGTCATACCCATCTTGACTCTCGATGATCCATTGATCGCGGCGGGTGATGACGGGTCTGGGCGCAGCATCGCCAAGAACATCTTGTCTCTGTTCAGTCGAGGCGACGAACGAGTGAAAAGCGTGGTGGGCAAGATGCCTTCGGACTCAGCGCTCATCAACAAGGCGCACGATCTGTTGCGTGGGGCAATCGAGAATCGGCGATTGGTGATTCCACCACGGTGGAAGGGTTGGGAAGACCTCGGCATCGCGGCGATGATTAAGTCGAAGAAGCCAGACGGGCTCACTGGGCGCCAGATGGAGTACGATCCGGGGAGGATGCGGAAGGTGCTGAACGACGCGGGCGGGCTGAGCGAAGCGGACCTTGCGCACGCGGAGATCGACTTGGCGGTGCTGCAACTGCTTCAGGTTGACAGAGCGAAGGATAAGGAGGGGTCGCCGAAACTCGACTCGCACAACATGTTTCAGTTCACGTCGAGCCAGCACAAGGACGCGGCCTATTCTGCGGTGTATGCGTATTTTGCCTTGTGGTTGTGGCGAGAGTTGCTTCGGTTGGATGCGCTGGATGCACCGCAAGAGTCGATACGGATGATAGTGCAGGAGGTGTAGGAAGGCTGCCTTTTCTCTTTTTTTGGCTATTTTCGACGATTTCGCCCAATTCATGTTGACGTGGCGGAGTTTTGGGATATACTTACAGTGTCGTTTCGGAGTCTTCTCTCATAACCCCACCCCCGGAGTCCCGCATGGGCATCCCCTTCCACCCGATCTCCAACATCTTCCCGCTGCTGGAGGGCGAAGAGCTTGACGCGCTTGCCGCGGACATCGCCGAGTACGGCCTGCGCGACCCGATCATGCTTGCCGAGGACATGATCCTTGACGGGCGCAATCGGTATCGGGCGTGTATCAAGGCCGGCGTGGAGCCGGCGACGCGCAACTACTGCGGCGACCCCAGCGACCAGGCGTTGACCGCGTACGTGGTGAGCACGAACCTCCACCGGCGGCACTTGACGGAGAGTCAACGGGCGATGGTAGGGGCGAAGCTCGCGAACATGAAGCATGGTGGTGACCGCCGATCCGATCAAAGTGCAAATTTGCCCGTTGAACCAGTGTCTGCCAAAGACGCCGCCGACATGCTGAACGTATCAGAGCGCTCCGTCAAGACCGCTCGCAAGGTCCAGCAGAAGGGCACCCCCGAACTTGCAGCGGCCGTCGAGAAGGGCGAAGTCTCAGTCAGCGCCGCGGCCGTAGTCGCCGACCTGCCCGAAGAGGAGCAGAAGGCCGCCGTCGCGGCCGGACCCGAGGCCGTCAAGGAGAAAGCAAAGGAGGTGAAGCACGCGGAGCCCCACCCTGTCTCTGACGCAAAGCACTACGCAACAATGGCAATCTCGCAACTGCAACGGATCAGAGACGACGACCCGAATGCCCGGAAGGAATTGGTTCGCGTAAGTAACTGGATCACCGAAAGGGAGACCGACCTATGACAAAGCGAAGAGAGCCCACCTTGCAACACACGAAGAACTACGATCGTTTCGAGCCGCACCCCCACAACCGGGACGTGACCAACACAAAAGTGCTCGAGAGTTCGATGGAAGAGCACGGATTCGATCCCGGCTTGCCAATTCGGTGCGAGTCCAATGGCAACGGCAAGCTCAAGATCACACACGGGCACCACAGATTTCATGTCGCCCGCAAGCTCGGTTTGCCAATCTGGTTCATCGTGGCCAGCAAAGACATTCCTCTGTTCGAGTCTGAAGCATCCGCGCACACATGGGATGTGGAAGATTTCACGCAAGCTCGGACTAGGGCCGGCGAAAAAGCCCCGGCTGCCGCGTTAGACTTCCACCAGCGCACCGGCATCCCGCTCAATTCAGTCATCTCGATGCTGGGCGGCGAAGGTGCATCGAGCGGCAACAAGGTCAAGGAAATGAAATCCGGCAAGTTCAAAATTGGCGACACAAAACACGCCGATCAGGTCGCGGGCATCGTGCTTCATTGCACTGAACTTGGCGTGTCGTTCGCGGCGACTTCGTACTTCGTGAAAGCACTTTCCAAGTGCCTGTTCGTGCCGGAGTTCGACGCCGAACTGTTCATGCACAAGGTGGCCATTCACGTCGAGTTGATGACGCCCAGGCGGGCAATGGATGACTATCTGGATTTGATAGAGATGATCTACAACCGCCAGAGCAAGAAGAAGATCCCCCTTGCGTTCCGCACCCGCGAGGTAGGCGCAGCGCGCAAGGCTTCGTTTGGCCGAAGCTCTAAGTAGGTCACGCACTCTTTCCCCCCAGGAGCCCCGCCATGCCAGAGCCCACCCGCTACTACAAGTGGCTCGCCGACAACGGGCCTGTCTACGGCAAAGGCCCCTACGCCAAGCGGCGAACGTGGCAGCCGCGCATTACGTGTCAACTCGTCATGTGCGAACGCGGCTACCACATCCTCACCGCGGAGCAGGTGCCAAACTGGTGTGGCACGGAACTGATTGAGGTGAAAGCCCAAGGCGTGGATATCGTTGGCACAGACAAGTGCCTATGCTGGACGTGGCGTGAGGTCAAGCGATTCGCGTGGACGCGGGACGACATGGTTGCGTTCGCAAGGGCGTGCGTGCGGCGTGCCGCCAAACATGCCCGCGCCGCCAGCTACGCCAGCTACGACGCCCGCGCCGCCCGCGCCGCCCGCGACGCCAGCTACGACGCCCGCGCCGCCCGCTACGCCCGCGCCGCCCGCTACGCCCGCGACGCCAGCTACGCCCGCGACGCCAGCTACGCCGCCCGCGCCGCCCGCGACGCCCGCGCCGCCGCCAACTGGGCCTGCGAGGCCAGCAAGGACTACCGCGCAGAACGCGTCTGGCAGCGCCGTTGGATCGAGAAGCGCATCGGTCAGAAACTTTCTTAGGAGCCCCGCCATGCCCACCGTCCCCAACCCCCCGCCGCCGCCAGGAAGTTGCAAACCGCCGCCACCGCCAGCGCCGATGCTACCGTCCGAAAGCCACGCCGTCCTCTGCGCCAAAATCGCCCGGCTGCGGGCCGTGCGGATTGACTGGGCAGAAGCGTACCGGGAGCACAACCGCCTATTCGAGGCTCACAACGACGACATACTCACGGGGGCAACAGCCTCGCCATCCTATCCCGACTTTCATTCCGCCGTCGACGCGCAGCTCAAAGCCAAGCTGGAGGCCTGCCCATGAACCATGTCGTCGCTGTCATCTGCGGTGTATTGGGGGTGGCCGCGTTCATCCACATCCTGCGCCATCACAATGAGGAGGTCTGACCATTGATTACATTGCACGCAGGCAACACTTACGGGCCGCGAGAGGAAACGCCGAAGCCTATCAGCCAGGAGGTCGCAATGGCGCTGTGGAGGGAGAATGCTAGGCTGCGCGCTATTGGGGTCGATTGGAAGGCCATCTGGGCGGAATGCGAGCGCAAAGCAGCGGAAACGCTGCCTAACCGCGAGACTCAAACTGTGCTGCAAACGCTCGAATGGCACATGAACATGGTAGCCGAAACCGTCGACGCCCAACTGCGAACCAAACTGGAGGCCTGACCATGACCAACGACTTCACGCTCGCATTCAGATGCCAATGCGGAACCTACGCACACGCCATCGGGCACAAGCCCGTCTGCCCCAAGTGTGGGGCTCCATGGTGCGCTGCTACCAAGACCATCGCACGGCCCCCCATCGGAGATGACTGGGACGGCGTCGCCTGGGAGGAAGCCCAAGACGCCGAAGCCAAGCTCGCCATGCTCGAGAAGGAGGCCTGACATGGCCCCCTTCGCCCACGACGACCCCGAGCCCTTCAGCACCTGGCAGTTCGTGCGCCTGGTGCTGCTGCTGACCGCGGCCTGCGCGCTCGTGTCCGCGCTGTCGATATTCGCCGACCCTCACGCGCTTGCAGGCGCACGGATGCTTTTAGGATTCTGACATGCTTACTTGCTGGCCTAGCTCAATGGTAGAGCCGCGGGTTTGTATCCCGCGGATGCACGTTCGATTCGTGCGGCCAGCTTTTGC
>Ga0307928_10001057_pt1 | contig 20758 bp, 31 predicted proteins | sample AceLakmetagen232_FD_201815 | JGI IMG/M metagenome (GOLD analysis project Ga0307928, IMG submission 201815) | Saline water microbial communities from Ace Lake, Antarctica - #232 | ecosystem: Environmental > Aquatic > Non-marine Saline and Alkaline > Saline | place: Antarctica: Ace Lake... | reverse complement strand
ATATATGTACCCCCTACCAGTAGAATATTACCTATTCACTACTGACTAGGGGGTATATAACTGTTGGATTGTGCAACTACGGAGAAGTGGGGGCAGTTCGGGAGATAGGAAGTAAGAAGCCCCTTATATAATTAAGAAGGTGAATGTTAAGGACTATCGATATAAGGGGCTGTGGGGTGATCAGTAGTTCTTCTGTAGATCTATAATAAGCTTTACTCTTTCCCATTCCAGTCTAGGAATTGGTATATTAGGAGCTAATTTTCTGATAATCTTTTTCTGATCAGAGACTAGCATTTTAAAAAGTTCTCTTTTTGTATTGATCTTTATTTTTGGTTTTGGTTTGTCGTCTATAACTGGTTTATTGCTTTTCTTTTGAATTGTTTCCCATGAAGGGTTATTATTTATATATGACATTTTTCACCTCTTTATTCAGCCATTTCTTGAATATATACTGACGCTACAAATCCCTGAGTTGCATAAGTATCGTCCTGTGCTATTGTTACATCTGTGTCACTTGCTATATATTGCATTGTTAATATATCACCTGTGCTTAGTTCTGCGTGAGTTGTGTGTGCCATCCAAGTATCAGCATCTTTTTTATTTAAAATATCATATTCGATATAACTGCCAACCATTTCAACTCCATTCAAGGTTATTCTCATTCCGACATCTGAATTTGGGGCTACACTTGAATCTTCAAATCCCATTCCAAAATGAATTGTATAATGTCCATCATTTATGATTGTCACAGTAGTATTATCTGAAAAAGTTAATCCTTCGATATCTCCTAAAGTATCATTGAATGTGACATTGTACCAAGTGTCTATTACTGCCACTGTTTGAATTTCTGTTGCTAATCCAAACATATGAGATAGTCCAACATCCCCAATACACCCTACACTATCGCAAATATGCTCTAGGGATGTTATGTTTTCTGTTGTGTCTAAACTTCCTGTTATATCAGTATCACCGCCAGAAGGATCTATTGTTAGATCTCCGGCACTATCAACGGTGAAATCTGCATAATCAACATTCGCTGACTGAGTTAATCTTAATTGTGAATCACTAGCGTCTAAAGAATCTAGCGCTTTTAAAGGGGCATAATTATTTATTCCAACATGACCGTTATCTAGTCTCATAACAAATTGATTTGGATGAACTGGTGTTGTAGCTGTTACATCTTCAAATACAACTCCTTGACCATTATTCCAAACTATAAAATCAGCTGCAGCACCTCCAAAATTATCATTTAATTTTATTGTTGGGGTTGTTCCTGTGATTGCTAGCCCGCTAAGGGCTGTTGAGGTATAAATATCGAATTTGGATGTGGGGTTTTCAGTTCCAAATCCTACATTTCCATTAGTTTTAAAAATAAAATCATTATTCCCAGTATTTTGAAGCCAAGTATTTCCTGATTGAGCTGATCCTGATCTAACGGTGAAAAATTTTGTTGAAACTCCTAAATCATTAACAGATTCTAACCATGGATTTATTCCTGCACTTGTGGATATAGATTTTAAATAACCATTTGTGCAAGTTATATCATCAGCGTCAAAAGTGTTAGTTCCTATATCAACATTAGCATTTGCACCAGTATAAGGAACATAATTACTTTCTATTTCAGTTTTATTGTAGACTTCTGTTTGATTATAAACTTCTGATTTATTATAAGTTTCCGATTTATTGTAAACTTCTGATTTATTATAATAATATCCTTTTTCAGCAGTCCATATTGGATCAGTTTCAGGAATTTGAGAAGTACAAACAATAGTGTCACCAAGTTGTGTTAAGTAACTCCCAACAGGACAAGCAACAGGATAATCTTGAAGATTTGACCAACTTATATTTATAATTGATTGATTTATTGCAACACAAGTTGAAGTTGCTCCATTAAAAGCAGTCATAAAAGTATTTTCAATAGGACATTCAGTAGGGGTATCTGTTATCCTTTTTGATTTAACTGGGGGAGTGTTTCCATACCATTCTTGTGGCATAGAATATAAAGCTTGGATCTCTTGCTCTGATAAAGTTCTATTGAAATACATTATTTGATCAATAGTTCCATTAAAGGTATTATTAGATGATAAGGATCCTAGTTGAAAATTATCAAAGGATGGACCATAATAAGTTCCATAACTTGTATTAGTTAATTTTGCTTGTAAATACATTTTTCTTTCTTGTGTTTGATTATCCCAAGTTCCACAAAAATGCCACCAGTAATCTTTTTCTATTTGGATATCTGATTGTCCTTGACTATCACCAACATTAAATCTTATTCGGTGCCCTCCTTGATTATATAATCTTACATAAAATCTATAACCAGTATCAGCAGGGTAGTTTGATATTATAGTATCATAGTTTGTTATTGATGTAGGATTAAACCACAAACAAACAGTACCTTGTTTCATAGAAATTCCGTCAGTAGTATGATTTATTGCGGTACCATTTATTCCATAGAATTGATAACCTTTTCCTATTTTGGAAGTAGAAATATTATAACTTGTTCCGATAATATTGGCGGTATTTCCTGATTCAGAATAGTCAGTTAATTCTCCTTTGAAGAAGGGAAAATATAAAACTAGATCCTCAGCACTTAAGGGTGTGTGATAAGGAATTATATTTTCCAACCCTTTAACTTCTAAAGGAGCATTATATAAGGTCATGTGATTTCCAAATATTTGCCATAATGCTGTGGAATTAGTTAATAGACTTATACCTGCTTCATTGGTGCAGTTGTCACAAATTAAATTGGATCCAATTACCTTTTCACCAATAAAGGGAGTACAGGTTCCAATTCTGGTACCAAGTTGATTTGGCTGTACAGTTGTTAATCTATAACAATTTTTTCCTATAATATTAGTAAAAACAGCATTATAACTGGCGTCAAAATCTAAAACTTCATCTCGTAATGATGAAGCACATTCTTGATATACATTACTTACAAATAAATTTCTATCATAGGCATTAGCGTCATAGGCTTCTCCTGTAATATCTAAACCAATAATATTATCAAGAATTACATTATTAGCACATTCACTCCAAAATGGTCCTAGTGATATGTTATGAGCGTAAGTATCATGAATTTGGATATTATTTCCATTAAAGAATCCTGTATGATAGGAGGCGTCAGAAACTTCACCACCGATCATTTCAATATCATTAAACCCAAAAAACATAAATGCTCCTGTACTTAATGGTTTTATAAATGTGGCGGGGTTATATATTTTTCTTGGAGCAAATACTCCTTTATTTATAAATTTAAAATGTTGAGTATCATTACCTCTAAATAATGATGAATAATTACTACCTTGATAATCTGTGTGATACCATGGATGAGAATTATTAGCCCAATACATAGTATCATAGTTTATTATTGTAATATTGTCTCTTAATTGAATAGTTTGATTAAAAGCAACCCCCTTTTTAGACTTTGGAATTATCATAACATTGTGAGAGCTATTTAATAATAAAATAGTTGAATTTATACTCTCCCACGATCCTGCTATGGTGTAAAGAGCGTTATTAATTTGAATTGAATTATAAATTCCTAAAGTTTGTTTCATATCTATATTTCCTGAAGGAGTGAAGTCTCTAGCAGAAACCAATAAAGTTAATGATATTAAAATCAATACAATTATTAAAATTATTATTTTCTTTTTCATGTTGAATAAAATATTGATATTAATTGACTATTAAAGACATAAGTATCTACGAAACTTATAACTTTTGTGGTGTTATTGATAGTGTATTGAATTGTTTCAGTTAATAGTAATCCATCAAGATAAACTTCTTGAATTGTTAAATTTTTAGTTTCTGTTAATGTAATAGTTCTGTCTTTATCTCCATCTGATCCGGTGGCACTTGATCCAAGAACATTTTCTCTATTTCTAACATCTGCTATAGATGATTTTAATTCTTGTCTTATAAATTGTCTCATCAATTAAATCACCCACATAAAATTAATTTTATCTCCTGATGTTCCGGCTAAAACATAAACATTTTTTAAATTATTAATTGATATTTCAACAAATTCTTTAGGCTGTAATTCAATAGCTGAATTACTTGACGAAATATCTTTATTTCCTACATGAATGTTACCTGTGTTTGTTGATAGGGCTTTGATCCTAACCATCCGGCAGGGAGTATTCAAAGCTTTTAAATTATAATTAACATCTGAATTTGTTAATGTCAAACTTTCCTGTTCCCATATATGAAAAGGAGAAATCTGTTTTAAATTTAAATCATTCATTTTTTTGAAACAGCAACTATTGCTATAGCTCCAATTATAACTAGGGCTAGGATCATAATTCCATTATTTTGACCGAAAGATAAAGGAGCTGATTTAATTGGTTGAATAGCTTGAATCTTAGAAGATCTTATTATTGAGCCTGTACTTTCATCGACTACTTTTCCATTTGGGTAAACGGTTACTTTTCTACCATCAGCCCACACCGTCTCGAGTGGCTGAGATAATCCCATATATCCAAATTCCATTTTTTCATTATTCTATTTTAACATCTGAAACATAAAAATCTAGTGAATCAAGAATTAATTTAGTTCCTAAAGCTCCACCTGCCCCAAATAATAGTTTAACAATAACTATATCTGAAAGTGAGGAAGCAACTAATCCTAAGATTGCAGTAATTAATAATTTAATTGTTTCTTTATTTTTGAAAACCCAAACTTTTAATTTCCATCCTTTCATAGTTCCTGATTTTGAATTTTTGTCTAATTTATATGGTCGAATTACCACTTTTAAATCACCTCACATTTAATATTATCACATCTATATTGAAGTCCTTTTGCTGGGGTAAGAGTTGGTTGATCTTGATTAATAATTGGTTCTTCATTTAAATTTTGAAGTAAAATATTTAGATCTAAATTATTATCTTTAGCATATTGTTTTAAATTTAACCAAAAACCATTCCTGCAAACTTTTCTTTTTGTTGCTCCTTCTTCATCGATCCAATAAGCAGTTTTTGCAGTTGAACTTAGGTGATCAGCAATTATAATATTATCATTAACAGAACAAATATAAGCATTATCTAGTTGATCTTCTGTTAAAAAAGTACTTCCGCCCATACTGGCGACTATTAATCCTAGAACTCCGATTAATCCATAAGTTATTTTTTGTTGTTTTTCCATATTTAAGCACACCCAGTTATTTTTCCATTAACAACCGTTAAAGCTGTTCCATCAGCACAAGTTCCGGTAAATCCATCTTTTTTTAGTACATAGGCGTCTTTGCTTTCGTATTCTGTATTATAAACCCATAATAGTTCATTTGCAGAAGGCAACCTGTTGTAATACCTAATATCATCAATAGTTCCATTTAGGAAATTACCTAATGCTCCATTTGATCCAATAAATTGAGTATCTTTAAAACTTGTAAAATTACCATCCTCTGTATCGTCTAAAGAACCGTCTATATATAAATATACCTTATTAAGATCAGCTCTATTATCCCATGCTAAACAAACATCATACCAAGTATTAACAGCACTATTATAACTACTTTCTAAAGTTGGGGAGCTTCCTATTATTCCTCTTATTCTATTTCCGCCTGAGGAATATAAATTTATTTTTAATCTAGTTCCAGAACCCTGATCCAATGAAGTCATTATTACATCTTCATTTGTTAAATCTCTGTATTTAAATCTAACACAAACCGCTCCTTCCAAAATATTTAATCCCTTAATAGTATGGGACATATTTAAATCGTCAGCAATATCTGAAATAGAACCTTGACCATTAAATCCACCAGTATTATTATAAATTCCACCCAAATATGATATATCATTTTCAGTAAATCCACCATCATAAATAGTAGATGTAGTTGAAGAACCATTGTTAAAATTAAAACTGCTTGTAATTCCTTTATCTAGGGTACTACCTAGACTTTCGGTATTTATAGCTGTGCAAGTTATTGAATCATTAATTGCAGTAACATAAGATCCTGTAGGACAAGATATAGGAAATTCATAAAGATCAGTCCAGTTTAAATTTGTTCCTGAAATATTATATCCTGTGATTGTAAATCTTCCACTTTGACCATCTAAATTTAATGAAGGAGTTATTGCTGAGATTCCAGCAAAAGCAAAACCAGTTCCTAATAATATAAATAGTACAATTATTGATAATAATTTATTTAATTTCATTTTTAACTTCCAATGTAATTAACAATTACATTATTTGCACCACTTCTTTTTATGTAAATTTTTGCTAGATCGTCAATCTCAATATCTATTGATTGAGTAGCAACTAATGTTATATCTTGACTAGAAGCATTTCCAATTAAAACATCATCGCTTGTTGAATCTATTTGAATTGTTATCTTTTTGCAGGATGTAGAAGCTCCTAAAGCTTCGGCTGTTGCTCCGCCTGTTGTTAAAGTTCCTGATAATAATGTTGTTGGACTTATTGGAACTGGGGCTGTTAAAACATCCACATCACCAATATTATTAGTTCCAGATGGTAAAGCTTTGTCGACATGAACCTCTAAACCGTCGGCTGTTACTCCTGCAACGGTTGCGAAAGTTGAATCATATATTGCAACATTTCCGCCTGTTGATCCTGATCCTGAGCCAGTTGCTAGTATTAATTCTCCACCAGTTGAAGTTTCGTCTAAATGATCATTTGTTAAAATATAAAATACTATATCGTAAGTGTGATCTGTAGCGTCACCGTTATAAATTGTTAATTTTAATTGTCCCCCTGATCTAACTGGGAAAGGATTCCCAAATATCATAGGAATTGATGTACTACCCTCTTGATCTTCTCTTTCAGGAAAAGCTCTGTTTCCAGTCGATAAATTAAATTTATTTAAAGTATACCAAGAATAACCATAACCTTTTAGAAAAACTTTTTTTGTCGCTGGTATATCTATAGCTGTTGTGGTTGTTGATCCTGCTGTGATAGTTACTTGCTTGCTAATCTTCTGTTCAACAAGCTGATCTTTCAATCTTTTATATTCATTGTCTACCATTTTTGTTTATATATTCTCCATCTATTTAAATTTTGTGGTTATTTTAGTTATTTCTTGCTATTGCCTCAGCCCTTCTTTGATTAAACGATTTTTTAGGCTTGCTAACCTTTACGGTATATGTTCCACCACTAGGTTTTGAATAAGTTCCATAGGTTGATCCACCTGAACTAATTCCTCCACCAGTTGATCTTGTTGAAATAAGTCTACTTCCTGAACTTCCTGAACTCCCTTTAGTTCCAATAGGGGGAGTTACTGAGATTTGATTTCTTGGCTGAAATACAGCCGGTCTTGAAGTTGAAGCTGAGCTTGATTGAGGATTTTTAAAGTTTACAAAATTTTGACCGTCTACAGATACATCAGAATTTATTTTATTTACATCAATATTTTCTTCGTCGCCTAATCCAAGAAGATTATAACCCTGATAAACAATTTGCTCCCCAACTATCTGACCACCAACACTTAACACAACCGGAACAGCCGCTCCAATTCCTGTTAAAGCTAGAGGAGAAGTTAAAGCACCAGCCGCACCGCCTAATAGATCCCCAGCAATATTTGCTCCGTAAGCTAATACTCGAGGTTTATTACTGACAGCAACATCAAATTCAGCACCAGCAACCGTTCCAACAACAGGAATTAATCCAACTCCAATTTTAGTTCCTCTTTTAGCAACTGCTTTTAGTCCTGATTTTGCTCCTGATTCGACAATAGTTTCTCCGCCTTCCTTTAAAACATTCTTACCAATAGTTTCTGCTCCTTCTGCTACTACATCGTCGGAAATACCAAATAATCTTTTCCAAAGACTTTTTCCTGCGAATGGGATTTCTTCAATAGCCTCTTTTTTTGTTCTTTTAAAAATTCCTACTCCTACTTCATCAGATTTTGAAAATATATTTTTTCCAAAAGAGGAAAAATAAGATCCTATTAATCCAACAGAACCTAAAGCATATTGGGGTAATGTTACGGATAAAGGAGCGTCTGTTTGATCAACTGTTGGAGGGGTGAAAGTATCTAAACCGGAACTTGTGAGTGTTTTTTGAGGAGCTGAAACATTTGGAGTTGGAGCTGAAACATCCTCAGCCTGAGCTATTTGTTCAGGGAGATATTCCTCATAAGAAACATTTGGATCAATATCAAATCCCTGCTGAGCTGTTAAATCATCATCAGAGCCTCCAATAGATCCTTCACCAGCTAAACTATCTTCTCCTTTAGCAATAAATGATTTATAAATAAAATAAGCTCCACCAACTACGGCTCCATAAATTAAAACTTTTTCTGAGGTTGATCTCATTTTTTTGTTGATTTTTTAGATTTTTTTAAATAACCTTTTTTATTAACAAAATATAATCCGCCACCAATAGCACCTGCAACTAATAATCCTGTCATTAGTCCTGATGATCTTCCTTCTTCTCCGGCAATACCTTTTCCAGTATCTTTTAAATCATCATAAAAATTAAAGAAGTTTTTTCCGCCATCGTCGCCAACTGCTGAGGGATCATTTTCAGATATAGAAGGTTTTTTAGCTTCTGTTTGAATGTCTTGAAATAAATCGAAAGCGTCCTCTGCTTGTCTTTGCTCAGGAGTTTTTGATCTAACATCTTGAATATAATCATAAACTTTTGTTCCGCCTGCAACTGCGGCACCGGTTGCTAAAATTGGAATTGAAGCTTTACCAGTAATTTTAACAACTTTTCCTAATCCTCTTGAAGTTGTTCTAGCAATAACTTTTCTGATAGGTTTTCCTCCGGCTATAGCTGGAACTTGAGAGCCTAAAGTTTGAGCAGTTGTTTTAATAATTTTAGAATTTCCACCAACTCTAGTGACAGCCTTTCCAACCGTTTTAGTTACTCCTTTTGATGAAATTAATCCATAGCCTAATGATCCAAGTTTGCTGAATAGTGACATTTTTTAGTACCTCTTTGGTGTTAATAGTATACTAATATACTAACAACTATATAAATTTATTGGAAATTTTTAAGAAAAATAGGAAAAGAGGGGCGTTAGCCCCAAAAATAATAACGAGGAAATACTTATATTTCTTCGTAGTATTGAACAGCTTCTATGTAATAATTACTTGAAGCAGTATCTAGAGTTGTTCCCATGCTGTAAACTTGCACAACAATTTTCTGTGAAGCATTAACGACAACAGGCACTCTTAGCTTAGGTCTTTGGAACTCATCACCGATGTCTTTATAGATACCGTTTGATCCTGACCAAATTTCTCTGCTTTCTGTTCCGTTAGCATTTTGCTTTAGGATTCTTGTCATTCCAGCAGTTATTGCGGTTGTGGTGTCTGTAGCATTGTAATCTCCAAAGTGATAATTAACTGGTGTAATTTCAACAGCCATTCCTAAAGGAACTGCATAAGTTAAAACTGCTTTCCAGTCGGTTGAAGTTACAAGATCCGCACTTATCCATGTTGAACCGTCTGTGTTTTTGTCTATTGTAAAGGGTGACTTTACTAACCCTGATTGTTTTTCTACCATTTTATTTTGCACCTCTGCATTTTATTTTTCAATTCTTCAAATCCAAAAATTCTTTCAAGTTACATATATTTGCAGTTAAGCAAATTCTGTATTCACATCTACATCTTTACCGGTTGAGGAGCTTTGCTCAACTGAAACAGGATTAACTCCTGTTGCTGTTGATAAAGCAAAATTAACCATGTTTGGAAGTTTAACATTGAAGGCGTTTAGCACATCAAAAGCTAATGATCCAAGAGTAAAGACAGCAGATCCAGCACTTGCATATTTCAATAGATCTTTAACAAGAGCCATTGGAACCATTCTATAGCCTGCATATAAAGCAATAGTTGTTCCAGCACTTCCTAAAGTCCGACTTGAAATAACAGGTATCGGAGACTTAAATCTTGATCCTAATAGAGTACCTGCAATTCCACCTACAGCTCCACCGATTGAGACTTTAGCTCCTAATTTTGCTAAATCAACAAACCCATCTAAAGACGGAATTATTTTTTTAACAATTTCTTTATTTGTTTCAATGTTGTCTGACATTTTTCGTTTACCTCTCGTTTTCACGAATTTATTAATATGATTATCATATAGTATCTTGTCTTCTGTTAATAAGTTTTGCGGTGAACCTCCGCTATGTTCTGTCTCAGCTTTCCTAATATCAATAATCTCAGGATCACTTAATCCAAAACCATAAAGATAAAATTGTCCTTTTTCTAATTTAGAAATTTTCTCAACATCATCAGGATTGTCAATATAATTTTTAACAGCCTCTTTATCTCTAAAGGATGTTACTTTTCCGATTGCTAAATGATCAGCCTGAGATAAAATTGTTTTATCTAATCTGCTGATCCTCTGAGTTATAGCAATACATCCAAGACCATCAGATCTATTTTCCTGAAACATCCCTCTGATAACTTCTTTGGATTCTGTCTTTTGTCCTTCCGGTGCAAACTTATGAACCTCGTCAATAATAACAGTTTGGATTCCTCGTCTTATATTTTTTCTAAATTCTGTTATAAAGGCGTGCATGAATTTATTCTGATCATCTATTGATAATTTTTTGGTGCTGACAATAATATTTTTATTTGATTGAGAAATCAAAATCGCCAAGCCTTTAGCAGATTTAATATTTTCAGCATTAATATAATCAAAATCAGGAAGATTTAAATAAGCTTCCTGCGGATCTATAACAACAAAAGTATTTCCCTGCTTAATTCCTTCTTCAATAATAACTCTTGTGGTGTAAGATTTACCATAACCGCTTTTAGAAATAACAACGGTCTTTTCTCCAAAAAACTCTTTTGGAAGTTCAAGATTTCCACTTTTGCTTATTGACATTTTTAAAATACTTTTGTAGCCATGAATCCTAAAGCAATACTCAAACAGCCAATAGCTCCATATTGAATTTTTTGAACTAAAGTTAATTTATCTATCTTATCCTGAAAACAACCGATCTGTTTTTGAATACACTTAATATTTTTGAATAAAATTAGGTTTTGTTGTTTTATCGGCAATAATTCATATTCTTTCTCGGCTATTGTTATGCCTTCGGATTCTGTCATTTAAATATCTCCAATTTTTTTGTTTAGTAAATACAAACCAGCTCCAACAGCTCCAAGAATTATTAAATAGTGAAATGGATTTGCTTTTTCTCTTTTATTAAATTTGACATCTGTTTCACCACTTTTTGTTTTTGAGAAATTAACAAAATAATCTGACATATTTGTTTCTGAAAATTCAGATATAGAGCTTGAACTAGGGATTGCGATTTGAGGGCTAAGAGTTGCCCTTCTACCTGATTGTGGGGAGTTTACCATTTTAAATTTTTAATCAGGAAAAGCTTTCATTCTTCCCATTAAATGTTTTATTGCTTCTCTTTTTCCGCTAAAGAATTGATTCTTTTCTTTACCAAATCCTGCTCTCCATTGATCACCAACTCTCCATTTACTGTTTTCTTTTCTAGGTTCAATAATTCCGATTAAATAATTTTTATCGTTTTCATAAACCATTGTTCCATCAGATTTATCTTGAGTTAATTTCCAATTTGAGCTATTCATATAAGTTCTAGTTGATTTTTTAGTTTTCTTTTTCTGATAAGCTTTCTCGTGGGATTCTTTAGAAACTCTTTTTTGATCCTGAGATAATCCCCTTTTAGTTTTGTGACCTTTATGTTTAGTAGATTTCTTTTTAGATGATTTTTTTGGTTTAATTTTCATCTTTTTAACTTGCACTTTTTCAATTTTTTTAAGTTGTTTAGATCCTTTTTTAACAACTTTTTTACTGATTCCAACAATCTCATCAGCAGTTTTTTTAATAATTTCTATTGGTTTATTAATTGTTTCTTTAACAGCAGATTCAACAGAAGATCCTTTTGATATTTTATAAATAAAATAAGCTCCTAGTCCTATGCCAGCTAAAGTTGATAACTTTTTTATTGTTTCAGGGTTAATTTTTTCCATAATTTAATCACCTATGGGTCTAATATACTAAGAACTATATAAATTTTTCTATAATCTCAACTAAAAGGATTATAATTTAGCCTTTAAATTATTAAATACTTCTGTTATTTTTTCAAGTTTATTATTTTCTTTGCACCAATTATATTTTTCAGCAGAACTTTTTAAGAATAATTTTAGAATTTCCTCGTCTGATGTTTGCTTTAACATTACTTTCAACTGAACAGGCATAAGGAATAAAAAAGTCTCATATTTTTTTATAATGCTGTCAAGTGAATCAATATCTTTTTTAAATTTCTCAAAATCCATAGATCCAACAAAATTAATTGCTGTTTGAACATATTTAATATTATCTTCCTGCAATTCTTTAACAATATCTTCTTCAACTTTTTCAGGTTTCACTTCTTCCACATCCTTATCTTTAATCTCTTTTGGTGTATTTAATCTTTTCTGTTTTTCTTCAATAACTTTTTCTAGTTTTGGATCGTGTAAATTTTCAGTTGGCTTTTCTTGATCATCAACTAATGGAGGCTCAGGATGTTTTCTTGATAATTCATTTAAACTGACAGGCTCAGCTCCCTGATCGTGGACTATTTGCCCTCGTCTCGGAGGAGTATAACCTTTATCAACATAATTTATATTAACAGCAGGATTTATAACTCCTGATTCTTTATAAGAATCCCAAGCTAAACCAGCCTCGTACCATGCAGGTCTAGAATATTTATATTTCATCTTTTCCAAAGGCGAGACAGATTCCCAGCCTTCCGGCGGTTGCATTTTTTGTTCTTCTTCCTCAGCCTGAACAGGTTTTGCATTGAAAGCCTTCATATTCTCCATAAATCCTTCCATAAATTTAACAGCCAAAGGCAAATATTTAGCTCCCTGCTCAATATAAGTTAATATTTTATCAGGTTTTCCAGTATCAGGATCTTTAAAAATTGTTTTACTCAATTCAAGAACTTCTTTTGCAGTTTCACTTTGCAGATTTAAAACAGGAGTAGGATCATCTGTTGCATTAAAATCATTATCTTTTGGCTCTGAAATTTTCTTAATCCCCTTCTTGTCCTGAGCTTTCTTTCTCGCATAATCTCTCATATATTGATTATATTCTTCTTTGTTTTTTCTTGGCATTTGGTTCACCCCTGAACTTTACAAGCTCCTCATTTGTTGGAATCCATCTTTTAGTCGATTTATTAAACTTGACATCAGAGACCTGTCTGATATAATTTTGTAATCTCTGAGGCGATACATGAATATTAGTTGAAATTTCTCTGCAATATTCCTGAACTTTGATTGTTTTAAATTCGTCCTTCTGATTGTCGACAAATTCCTTGATCTTTATTTTTAAATCACTCCTAGTCTTAACCATAAGCTTATAATGTTATACTTCTATATTAATCTTTCCCTTTTAATCCAATGATACTATTAATCTTATTAATTTTATCCCTGCTTGCTTTATCTGAAAAATGTTTGCACAACACCATAGGATCAAGCCATCTGAATATTCCCTTATGTTCTAGAGCGTGACAATGCCCAAAATCGTCTGTTCTTTCTTCTCCAAATGTGTCATAATCAAAGGCTGTAGTCATAGCTTGCCCCTGATGTATCAGGCAACCATAACCAGTTCCCCAAGTAGGCATTAATTTATTAATATCAACAAAATCTTCAATTTTTTTAAGTGAAAAATTGGTGTTTGTGTCTGAATCAATGGCTACAGGAACTTTACTATCCTTATAAAAATATAAACCTGATACACTTTCTACATTCCAAGACAAAAGTCTCTTTATAGCGTCTTTATTAGCCGGAATTGTATCAGTATCTAGCCAAAATATAGCGTCGTAGCCATGCTTGACAGCATATCTTCTTATGGTTTCTCGTGCATAAGTTATTTTTTGAATGATTGAAAGATCATCTGAGTTTGGAAGATCTAAACTAATAATCTTTTTCTCGTCTTTATATTTAGTTATAATCTCAACCTTTTCTAGTTTTTTAAGCAATTCTCCTCTATCTTTTCCATTTACACAAATGCAAATATCAAAATTTCTATACTCTTGATTGGCTACCCATTCAAACCATAAATTAATTGAATACTGCTTTTTTCCGCCTATCGGAGCTGATATTAAAACCTTTTTGTCCTCTAGAATATAACCACTAATCTTATTATTTTTCTTAGTTTCTTTATAGCTGATTGTTGGCTTATGATATTCCGTAATCATTTTTTAATCTCCTTATTTTTAATTTTAATCTTATGTTTGTACTCAATCAATCTTCCACATCTACAGCACTTAAATTCAACAGGATTTAAATTTTCATCCAGTTGAATAGCCCAATGCCACGACTGACAAGCTTGACATTTTGCTTGGTTAAATTTTCCTCTTATCAATTAAATCACCCCTGTTTGCACTACCAAATATATTTAATCCATCACTCATGTGATTGACAATATTAAATTTTATCTGATTAAAATATCTTCCAAATGTTTTAACAATAATATTATGATCCCAAAGTGTTAAATGTTGATTCATAACCCCAAATTTTCCTTCTTTATGGGGCAAACTGAATATAAATTGTCCTTTTGGAGTTAAACTTTTCCTGATCTGATATAAAATTTTTTCAGGTTCTCTTAAATGCTCAATAACTTCAAAAGCAATTATAATATCATAGCAATTATAGCCCCTAAAATCTCGTATATCTACAATACTATAATCTGTATTTGGATAACGACTTTTAGCAATTTCTATTGCCTTTGGGCTATAATCTGTACCTAAAACTTTATGTCCTTTTTCTCTTAAATAATTTGCATAATCTCCAATACCACATCCAAATTCTAAGATCCTTAAGGGTTTGCTGTGATCAATACATTCATCTAAAAATTTCTTCCAATATTCTCTATCATTCTTAATTCTATCCTGATAAGGTTCTCCTGAATATTCTAAATCCCAACCTTCCGGTGTGTCTTGATCGCATTTCTCCATTATTCTAACCCCTCTAGAAAAATCTCATCTAATTCTCTTGGTGTCACTTTTGTTTTATTTAAACTTAATTTATTTCTAGTTTTTCCAGTTATTCTATCCTTTTGTTTAATAATAATTTTCTCTCCTTCTTCAATCTCTTTTCTTCTTCTAGGTAACATCATTGACCACCCTTAAAATATCTCGTGCATAATCTCCCCAAGTTCTAATAGGCAAACATTTAAATCTTAATCCATTCAAAAAAGTTTCATGTTCTATAATCCAATATAAATTCTCTAAAAATTCCTTCTGATAACTTGAAGTATATGGATTTCCATCAATATAAATTCCAGCCTCGCCTCCTGTTTCCGGCAAAGCCCCTTTATTAGAGGTAATAAAAGGCGTTTCTGAGGCTCTAGCCTCCATCAATACATTACAGTAAGTTTCCGGAAAAGTGTTTGGATATAGCAATAAATTAGCCTTACCCATGCACTTTAAAACTTCTTTCTGAATTGTAGATCCATGATAAATAATTCCTTTAATTTTCTTCAATTTATCATATAATTGATTAAAATATAGTTCATCGTGTATTTTACCGTCGTAAATCTCCATAGAACTAAAAATATGAAGTTTTGCAGTTGGATATTTCTTAATTATGTCCTTCCACATCTTAGCCAAAACAACTAATCCCCTAAATGGAGTAGAAGCATAAATAAAAGTTAAAGGTTCATTTTTAACCTTTTTTATTCTCATTTCAGCCGCATTTCCAATAATTTCTATTTTGTCGTCTATATTTACAAATTTTTTTATCATTTGTTCTTTATGATATTTTGACAAAACAATTATTTTATCGTACAATCTAAAATAATCATCCGGTACGCCTGCAAAACATGGAGAATCTGAATCATCCTGAGAATAAAAAACAAGTTTTCCATAGTCTACAGTATTTGGGATAGCATAACATTTTCTATAGTGGATTAATAGATCACATTGTTCAGCCTGATTAAATAAATCTTGAAATGGCTGAAAAATAACCCCATTCATTTTTTCAAATTTCCTAACAGGAATAAAAGCTTTAACTTCATGCTCTTTTCCTAAAGCATAGCACATTCTCAAAAGAGCCTGATCAGCTCCACCCAAAGGTCTATCATTCAGACTATTTGATGTTAGTTTCGTTGATGTTGGGCTGAATATTATTATTTTCATCTTATAGCTTCACCACAGCAGGGGCAAACTTGATTTTTAACTTTGCCTTTTCTCCAAAGAGCAGTACTAAATCTTCCTGCTGTTTTTAAACATTCAATAAGATAGATTCCATTTCTATCTTTTGAATGGAAGTTATGGTTTTTCATATTTCCTAAAGGAATAATTTGGAACGGTCACATTTATCAAAATTTCCTTTCTTTCAGGTTGATATAATAAGATCCTTTTAAATCCATCTTCCTGCTTAATATAAACATCACTTATTCCCATCGTCATATCTTTTTTATATCCTTTTCCAACTAAGTCTGCTATATTAACATTTTTTCTTTTCATTCTTTCACCAAATCATCATATCTTATTGGTTTTGCGGAGGGATCTTGTGATTCTAAAGCAACAAGAGCAGATTTAAATTTCTTTAATTTAATTATTCTATCTGCTATAAGCATTCGTAAATTATCAATATTATCCCCTTTTTTGCACTCAATAACTGACCGTTTAGGATTTTCATAATTTTCTTTTAAAATAAAATCAATTTCATCAGCAGTTGGAAAACATCCCATTAATTCCTCATATTTATTCGCCAGTTCTGTATTTAAATTTTTAACAAATTCAAAATCAAGTTCTAGCTCAGCCATTTGTTCAGAAATCTTAACTTTATCTTTATCCCCACCGGCTAATTCTAAAGTTCTTTTTTGAAATAACTTAAAACCTTTATCTGATACTTCTTCTTTTTGTTTTTTCTCGTCCATAAGTCCAACCATCCTGCCTTTCGGCTTCAATATTTTTTAAAAAATAAAAAGAGAAGGCTGTTAAGCCTCCACCCCAAATTAAAATGACAAGTAATCTTTACCGTCGTTTTTGTTTGTTACTGTTTGCACAATAACCTCTTTTCCCGCTAAGTCGTTATAGTGTTTAACGCCCATTTTCTTTAAGAAAAGTCCTAGATTTGTACCTTCGCCCCATCCAATTTTACCTGCATTATCTTCTTGCAGTCCAAAAATTCTAGAAGCTTTGATAACAACATCATCTTTTCCGCCTGTTATGGTTTCAAGAACTTCTGATTCCACTTTAATATAGTAGCCCCAATTTCCCTGATGTTCACTAACAGATTCAATTTTTGTTTTTTTACCAATATATTGAGTTACATCAATAGTAGGCAAATCAATTTCTCCTGTTTCTCCTAGCTCTACTTGTGTTGATTTCTTTTGTTCTTCCATGTTATTTTTCCCCTGCCTTATTCTGCTTTGCAGATCTCGGCAATTTCTTAATGATCAGAAAGTCCTCTTTTATTTCGATTTCAAGATCCTCAGTTTCATCAAATTTAAAAGCTGAATCTTTTCTTATATCTGCTGGAATAAGAACTGCTTTTGCATTTCCATAATCAACAAATTTTGTTTTAACTTTTAACATCTTTCAATTCCTAGTTCTTTAAATAAATCTTGATCGTTTGTTTTTGAAGATTTAATAAATCTTCCTTTCATGGATCCATCAGATCCAACTTTTTCAATTTCCATTATATTAACCCCTTTAAATCTTCAAAGCTTAAATTCCCTTGATGATTCAAGTTATCTACTTTTCTATAAAAAGTAGAATCTTTATCAAATTCTTCTATAAATAAATGACCTGCCTCAGCAGATTCAAACATAAAAGGAAATAATCTATCAACAGTATTACAAAAAACTATATAAAAGTTTTCATGTTCTACTTTTCTTAAACATCTTGCCATTTTTATATTTTCACCTCGATAATCATTAACATAAATTATAGTAAAGTATAACTACTATTTAAACCTTTCGTTTATGTTACTGCCTCGTCTATTTCTAAAGGAATTGTTGAAAAGTCCTTTAGCACAATTCTTTTATCATATCTACTGATTACACGACGAGAAAAGTTAATCATTGAAACAAAACTCTTATTCCTTCTCAGACTTTCAAATGGAGAAGCAAATTTATTTTTATTAAAAATTAATTTGGAATAGTCTTTTGTTATCAAAGCATTTTTAAAAATCTTAAAATCAAATATCCCTCTAGGAAATCCTTTACATTTAATAAATTCATTATCTTTAGTTTTAAGTCCGTACATTTTAGGCAATAAAAAAACTCCTTCTTTGATCAAAGGCATTTCTAATTTAAGATCTCCAAGCTTATCTGATGTCGGAAGGGTTGCTGTTGTGATCAAAGAATCAGTATCACAATAAAATACCTCTCCTTTTTTCTTAATTGCAGATTCAATTTTATTATAAAGTTCCACTCTGGCGTAACTTGTAACAAAAGACGCTATCGCAGGCAAAATATGTTTAGCTTCGCTTTCAACCTTCTCAACATAAACAGGTAATTTTTCAAAAAAATCTATTGGAGTTAAACCAATTTTAGATTTAGGAAAAATAACAATAGATTCTCTTTCTCGTCGCTGTCCAAACTTCCCATAAAGACAATTCATTAATAATTTACTAGAAATATAATCAATAGTTCCCTGTTTTGCCTTCTGCTTGATCTTATAAAGAGTTGAGATATATTCTTTAAAGATAAAAGCTTGTTTAAATTTATATCCATAGATTATTTTAATTTTATATCCCAACTTCTTAGCCTTTTGAAGTTCAGGAGTACAAAACCATCCTTTCCATTTACCTGACGGAAAAGTTAATTTTCCATTTTTGGATCTGTGGGGCAATATTGGATATTGAAGATCCTGAGGACATTCCACATCTGCAAGAGCAACTCCAAAGTCCTCAACTTCCATTCTAAAACTCTTTAGGGGAGTTCCAACAGGCATAGGTTTAGTTTTCATTACATAAGGATATAAAGAATTAACATCATAATAGTTTAAATTTTCTCCGTACATTTTAAAAATCTCAACTCTACCCCCATAATAACTTTTTCTGATCTCCTCCTCTCTTGATCTATAATTTAAAATTGGAAATTTAAGAAATTGTCGTCTATAAATTTGCATTCCTAATTGTGCTATTGTTATAGATCTGCTTAAAGAAGTATTAAAATTTCTGATCAGATAATCCTCCCACTTCCCAATAACCTGATACAATCCTTTACAATCATTAACAAGATAGGGTTTCCATTCCGGCATTAACTTTTCCCAGTTCCCCCAGTTTATTTTTGTGTGCTCAAATTCTCCTTTCTTATCTTCAACATCAAAATTTTCTGTTAATTTCTTTAAACTAAAAGGCAACATAGCAAAGCTATCTCTCAAAGTCCATGTATGAACAATTTCTCTAACCTTTTTTCCATTCCTAATTTTGAGAGCATAAGAGCTGATCTCAATTTGGATTATTCTAGATCCAGCCCTCATTGGGCTGATCTCATATTTATCAATATATTTCTTTTGAACAAGTTCCTTTAAAATAAAAGAGAAATCAAATTTACCTCCATTGTGGGCGTAAGCAGTATATCCCCTATATCTATGCACGAGAAAGTTATCAATAAAATCTTTAATACAATTCTTACCATCAAAGGTTATCATTCTTTCACCATCATAAAGTCCTACAGAATAAGGCTCAGTCCAAGCTATAGTTTCAATATCAAAGACTAACTTCTTAACCGGTTCAGCAATCTGTCCGTTCAAAGGCATTAAAGCGTGTATAGTTCTAAATTTCATTTAATAATCACAATCATTGAAGGAAATGGAGCTGAATTTTTATGATCTCCAAACTTCAATCTTCCCTTAATAAATCTTATTTCAAATTTTTTATATATTAATTCATGAAAATATTTTGTATCTGTTCTTGATGGTATCAAAAAAACGCTTTTATTCCCTCTCTCCTCTAATTGACTAATAGCCTTTTCAAGAAAAGCCTTAATATTATTATAGGGGGGATTTACAAAATTCATCTTTCCCCAATTATACCAAACATTCAAGCAATCAAAATCAGCACTCAAAGGACAGGGATCATGATCAAAATTAAACTCCTTATTTAATTTATCATAAAGATCTATTGGAGTACTCCAATCATTACTTTTATTTGAAAACATTAATTTTGTCGTTTTTTTATCCATTTTATTCTTGTGTAAATATGACAATAAATTTCAAAGCCTGTAATATTGTATTCTCATTAATATCTAAAGAATAACCTTTCTTATCAAAAAATACTTCCCTGATCTTCTGCTCCAATTCCTCAAACATTGGATCTTCTGATTCTTTTCCCCTTTCATAAGTTGCAGTGCTTATAATATCAACAACTTCTTTATGTCTCTTTCGCTTAGTTGCAGAATAAAAATACTCCTTCTTGATCTTGTCAGAAGTCCCAACAAATACTCCTATCCGTTGAGCAATCAATGTTTTATTAAAATTCTTAACTTTATTATATCTTCTTTTCAATAGAATCATAAGTCTTGCTAGATCAAATTCGCTTTCAATCTTCTTACGCCATAATGAAAAACTATATCTAACATACTTCTTGCCTGAAATCTCTGTTACTCCTTTCTGCTTCTTAACTCCAATACCTGCACGAGAATATAATTTTTTAAGGTTCTTAGCTTTTCCCCAAACAGTTCTACCATCATATTTTAATTTTGTTTTCTTATAAGATCCTAAATTCTCTCTAAATATTTTAACAAACTGCTTTCTACCAATAGAATTTATAATGGCTATATTTATTTTTTGTCTCATCGTGGAATTGTAAAATTTATAACAGGTTCTAGGGGTACGATCCCCTATCCCGCTGTTAGGCAACTAGCCGCA
>Ga0307928_10001056_pt1 | contig 20797 bp, 14 predicted proteins | sample AceLakmetagen232_FD_201815 | JGI IMG/M metagenome (GOLD analysis project Ga0307928, IMG submission 201815) | Saline water microbial communities from Ace Lake, Antarctica - #232 | ecosystem: Environmental > Aquatic > Non-marine Saline and Alkaline > Saline | place: Antarctica: Ace Lake... | reverse complement strand
CAACTGAATTAGATGTAGACGCGGATGCTGTATTAAAAAAAACGCTTACATCTGACGTTAATGCGGATGCAGTTTTACAAAAGGTATTAACAACTGAATTAGATGTAGACGCGGATGCTGTATTAAAAAAAACGCTTACATCTGACGTTAATGCGGATGCAGTTTTACAAAAGGTATTAACAACTGAATTAGATGTAGACGCGGTATTAAGTGGTACGGAAATACTAGAGTTCTATGCAGATTCGGTTTTACAAAATCCAGCGTCTACTACATATAAAATAACTAATGATGTTGATGCAGTTTTAAAAGCTACTATAAATAAAGAATTTAACGTAGATTCGGCTTTACAGGATGTATTTAAAACAGAATTTAGTATAGATTCATATTTACAAGTATCAGATATTAAAAAGACTTTAACAGCAGACGCTATATTAAAGTATGAATTAGAAAAAGAGTTTAATGTAGACGCTGCATTAAAAGCCACACTTATAGAAGAGTTTAATGCAGACGCCGTTATAGTAGATACTCCTGTGGTAACACATAAAAAAACATTTAATGTAGATACGGTGTTATTAAAAACATTAACTACTGAGGTTTTAGTAGATGCCATTTTAAGTGGTACAGAGACAGTTAATGTTTTGGTAGACTCGGTATTACAAGTTTCAGATAATAAAATAACATTTACATATGATGCTATTTTAGTAGGCGAAATAGAAAAGGATTTCAATGTAGATGCGGCACTAAAGAAAACAAATATTACAGAGTTTGGCGCAGATGCTAGAATAGGAGCAACTGGATTACAAATTTATAAAAAGACATTTAGCGTTGACGCGTATTTGTCTAGTATTATATATGGTAATGCTCCTATGCTTACAGAAATTACAGAATTAGTATCACCGAAACCAATAATTAGTAATATTATTAATCAGGTTTCAAATAAACCTATACTTATAAAAAATACGAGGTAAAAATGACAACAAAAATAAAATGGCAATCACCTACAGATACTAATATCACAAAGGTTAGAATAGACCGTGCTACAACAAAATATGGTACTTATGAAGATTTATTAACCCCAACATATTTAGATGCTACCAGTGATGGCGCCGCCAAAACATCATCTAATACTTGGGTGACAAGTTACATAGATGGTTCAGGTGGGATTACTAATTGGTATAAAGTTAGTTTTTATGATGGTATAAATTCGGTATGGACTGAATTTTCAGAACCCATAACAACTAGAGAAGATATTAAGTTATGTACTATACAAGATATAAAAGATATTATAGATACAGTTGGTAGATTTACTGACGACGAAATATTTGACGCTATAGAAGAAATGGAAGAAGATATTTACGATGAAACAGGAACACCTATAAACGCAATATATTCACCAATTGGTTCAATTGATTCGGTTGAACAAGATACATATTATGTTGGCGAAGAGAATATTTTTAGAGTTGATAGATTATTTTATGGAACTTCTACCAAGACTGAATATTTTGAACAAGATGGATATAAGACTAATCTACAGTATGGTATGGTTAGATTATTACCAGTAGCATCTGGTGGCCCTATATTAACTACAACCGATACAATAGAAGTTCATTATGTACCTAGAATATATAATAGGCTATGTATATTTAGAACTGCAAAATTACTATTAGAAAAAGTAGATTATTCGACTAAAGGTTCTACATCTAAGGAATTGGAAATAATTTCTAAAAGATTAGATAAAGTAGAGATTAGATTACAAAATCGTATATGCCCAATACTAAGTTCTAGATTTAAGAACTATGAAGAAACATATGGTAAGAATCGTAAAAAAGTTATACAAGACCATGATAAAAATAAATATATAGGTAACTACGGCTGGGATTAGAGGATAAAAATGGCTGAACAAATAGCAGATAGTCTTAATTCTGCTATAGTTACAGGAACTACTTTATCTTGTAGAGTTGCTTCTATTACAAGGTTGGGTAAGTTACAAACAAATCCACATTATTATTATCACGCACTTGGTGTTTATGCGGAAAATTTAAAATTAGGAGCAGGAGCAATACATTCATTAATAATTAATAACGTAGTTAATGGGGCAGTTATAACTCTAAGCGATAGTACAACTGGATTAACTCCGACAATAATTTCACATACAGCAGGTGCAACAAAGACAGACCCAACTCCGATTAACATGTATGGTACACCGTTTTCAAATGGGTTAAGAATAACAGTATCAGGTTCAAATGCAAGTGTAACGGTAATTTATGAATAAAACGATACATTTATATAGTAGAAGTGTACCAATAATAGGTAGGAGAGACTAAAAATGACAATAGAAAAATCAAATGGAATACATTCCAAAGAAAGAAGTCAAGTAGACAGGTCTAAAACAATGGCTGAACAATATGAAGAACATTGTAATATAGACTATTCACTATGCGATAGTGATAAAGTAGAAGACCGTGGACGTGGAGTCACACGAGTTTTAGAAGAGTAATACCCTAAGTAGGGTTTTTAAATTCCCAAGTGGGACATATATAATGACACTAGCAAATTTAGTTAATGATAGGACTGCTGTAGTAGCTATAAAAGATATTTTACAAGCTAATCTTTTAGACCCTCGTGCACAGTATACATCTGATAATAGAAATTGGATACATACCGATGAACCATTAAATAGTGCTACATATCCACGTATACAAATTAGAAAACGAGGTCCGTCTAATGTAGGGATTTCAAGTATTGGTAGGGAATTTATAGAGCAAAGAGAACTTATATTAGATATACAGATGTGGCTAAAAGCACCTTTTAAGTGGCAAGTAAGTGGTGACACTTATTTACAAAATGAAGAACTTATAAAGGAGTGGCAAGATAAGATATGGAACACATTAAAAGATGAACAACTTGATATGCACAATACATATGGTATTACAGGATTAAAGAATTTAGGAGAACGTGACCCATATTTAGAGCCAGATTCACAACTATATACAGGTGTTATATCGGTAAGAATATGGTATTTTAGAACATGATTGTAATTAGGACTAATAGGCAATTTACAAGTTTAATGCGTGATATAAGTCATCGTATTAATAAAGGATTAGATAAAGCCGCGTTAAAAATTGCAGAGGAAGTAGAAAAAGAAGCAAAAAATATCATAAAAACAAAATCTAAAAAATATACAGGTAGATTAGCAGGAGCAATAAGTGTCGAACCAGGTTCAGCTAATACAAATGGCTACTATAGATATGATGTAATAGTTGATGCAAAAGCAGTACCATATGCCATATGGATAGAGTTTGGTAGAAGTGCGCCAGAAGGATTACCATATAGTAAAAAAGGTACAAAAGATTATTCAAAGTCAAGTTTTCCAGGTCAATCATATATGAGAGGCGCAATGGATAAGTACAAAGATATTTCAAATTCAGGTGAAATAATTGGAAAAGAAATATATAAAAGTATGAAGAAATTAAGAGTTAAATAAGGTGGTAAAATGGTTAAAATATTATACAATGGAGCTATGGCTACAGGAAATTGTGAACTTATAGGCATGGTAGAAAAAGGTAAAGTTTATATAGTTACTAGTGATGTAGCTAAACAATTGGTTTTAAATCCAGATTTTACAGTGGTAGAAAAACCTAAAGATATAGTTAAAAAGGTAAAAAAAGATGAAGACACCAAGTTTCCAAATATTAATGAATGAGTATTTGAGTGGGCTAACTTTAAAAGAATTGGGAAATAAATATAATGTTGATAAATCCACAATTAGATGGAAATTAGTTTATTATGGATTTAATGATTTTAGACGAATTTATAAAGGTAATAACGGATTAAAAGGTAAAAAGTTATCAAATGAGCACAAATTAAATATTAGTAAAAGTAAAAAAGGTAATAAAAATACACAATGGAAAGGTGGTAAAATAGAATTTGTTTGTGAATATTGTGGTAAAAAGTTTGAAAGATATTTATATGGGCGTAAAACTGTAAGGTTTTGTTCAAATGAATGTTCAAGTAACGTTTTAAAAGGAAAAAATAATGGAATGTTTGGTAAACGAGGAAATAAACATCCACAATGGAAAGAAAAAACTAAAAAAGATTTAACACATTTTTTAAGACATTGTGCAGATTATAAAGAATGGAGACTTATGGTTTTTGGAAGAGACAATTTTACTTGTCAAAAATGTGGTAAACGTGGTAGTTATTTAGAAGCACATCATATAAAATCATTATCAAACATTATAGAAGAATATAAAATAAAAGCATATGACGATGCAAAAAAGTGTAAAATATTATGGAACATTGATAATGGAATAACATATTGCATAAAATGTCATATCAAGGAGGATAAAATGAGAGCAAGATTTACAATAAAAAAACAACGAGAAGGTGATGTACGGTGGTAGGAGCAGGATACACCCAATCAGTTAGATGGGGTAATGAAACTTCTTATGGTTCTATGGCACCAGTTAATAAAGATTTAGGAGCTGTGCAGTCAATAGCACCAGGAGAAAAAAATAACCTAATTAAAATAAGAACTTTAGGTGGTAATAGAGATTATAAAACAGTATTACCTGGAAAATTTGAGATTTCAGGGTCGATGGATTACTTTTTACAAGGTGGTGATTTTTTAAGACAAGCTTTTGGAGAAGATACAGCTACTACAGCCGTAGTAGATTCAGGGCCTAGAATACCCGCAGCAGGTTTATATTTACACGTTATGGGTAGTGCAACTAGTCCAGCGGTACTTGATTTTCCAAGTTTTTCACTTGAATTCACAGATTATGAATCAGATAGTGATACAGGTTCTGTAAATTTAAAAAGAACATATACAGGATGTAGAGTTAATTCCCTAAGTATATCAGCAGGTATAGATGAGCCAGTAAAATGTTCATGCGATTGGATGGCGAAACGTGTAGAAGCAACATCTGCTGTTAAAACTAGTATTACAGAATATACAACTGACCCATTCGTATTTTATGATGGTTTTGTATATTTAACATCAGGAGCAGTAACAGCAGAAACAACACCTACGTCATTAAAAGCAGACGCTATTTGTGAAGTTAATACATTTAATTTTAGTGTTAATAATAATGCAGAGGCAGTATGGTATGTAGGAGGAACATGTAGTGCTTATGATTCAGCAAGGTCGGCAAAATATATTATTCCTAAAGGGCGAGACTATGATTTAAAATTAGGATTACACTATTCAAGTAGAGTAATGTATGAGAGATTTTTAGGGTCATTAGGAGCATCAAGTGACCAGAAGACACTTGATAAGTCACAAATAGTTTTAGATATGGTTAAAACAGGAGTTCCAGGAACACCTGTAGTAGGCGACCATTGGATGAGATTAGTTGTAGCTAGTGCTTTATTTGATGATATAGCAATTAATGGTTCCCCAGAAGACATTATTAATAATGATGTAACTGTTTTTGGTAAGAAGGTTAAATGTTATTTTACTGATAATGTGGAAACATATAAATAATTTTTTTTATTTTTTTTAAAGTAAAGTCTTAGAGGTGAGAAATAAATGGTAATGAAAAAAGAATTGGCTCTATACGATAGAGACGGGGAAGGTAAATTAATTCCAAAGACTGTAGTATTAAGTTTATCAAAGATAGATGCCGATAATAGTCCGGAACTATTAAAAGAGAAAATAAGAATAGTACCTATGCCAAGAGGAGAGTTAAAGAAGGTTTTTAATATGGATGGAAAAGATACTGATGAAAAACCTGAAACAGATAGAGATGAAGACGCAGAAGTAATATTTAAATATTGTACAGAACCTAAATTTACATTAGACGAACTAATATATGCAAAACCAATTATTGTAAGGTCAATTGTAAGAACTATATTTGAAGAATCAGGTATAACGTTTAATGACAATAATGGCACAAAACGTATTACAGATAATGATGAATTTGGAAAAAACTCATTAGAATTAGACGAGAACACGAAGAAGGACGTTTAATTCTTTTTTTACATGAGTTAGGATATTCCTTTTTCAATATTAACGGATTAACGTTGGCAGAATGTAATATTTTGATTAATGCATTTAATATTAGAGAAAAAGATAAAGAACAGCGTATGAAAAATAATAAATAACATGACAAAATTAAAAAACATATTTACACGGGTGTATTATTAAATGCCAGGTGTGAGTTCTATAGGTAGTGTACTTATACCTATTATGATAGTGAGAACTGGGGATAAAACTGCAATAAATTCATTAGCAAGAGAAATTAAAAGTCTTCCGCCAATTATGGCACAAGCTAATAGTTCGGCTAAAAGATTAGATGGTTCGGTTCAAAAAGTTTCAACTTCTTCTAGCCAGGGTGCATGGGGTTGGAAACACTATAGAACAGAAGTTAGTTATGCAATTGATGCTGAAACTGGTTTACAAGTAACACATACCAAAACAATTATGCTTAATAAGAGTTTAACAGATAGATTAAATACATTAAGATGGTCTATGGTAAATGTTTCATTCGCAATTATGGGTCTAGCGGCATTAGCATATCCATTTACACAATTGGCTAAATTTGGTATGGAAATGGAAACACTTTTTACACGTGTTGAAATAGTTACAGGTAATGCGTCAAAAGGTATAGGGGAAAGTATACGAAAATTAAGAGATGATACACAATATTCAATAGAAGAAATGGGTGGAGCTTTTTTAGAATTCACTAAACAAGGGTTTTCAGCAGAACAAGCTATGAAGACGTTACCAGCTATTACCAATTTATCAATAGTTGGATTTGTTGAATTAGAAAAGGCTGTAGATATGGTTTCTCAAGTTTTACACGCATTTAATTTAGAAGCTGAAAATGCCGCACATGTATCAGATGTATTAGCAAATGCGGCAAATATGAGTAGAGCAAGTGTAGAAGATTTTGGTGTAGCATTATCTTATGCATCACCAGTAGCAGAACAGGCAGGAATATCTTTTGAAGAAACCGCAACTGCATTAGCAATATTAACAAATAAAGGTTTAACTGCATCCAAAGCTGGTACTTCATTAGCCGCTATGATGACACAGATGTTAAAACCATCTGATAAAACTAAAGAAACTATGGGTAAATTAGGTTTATCGTTTTTTAATGCAGAAGGTAAAATGAAATCTTTATCACAACTTACTTTTGAATGGGCTAATGTTTTAGATGATAGTGAAGAGTCTTTGGCGTTTTTATATGATTCTATGGGTAGACGTGGTGGTAGAGCCATGGCTAACTTTTTAAATGAGATACGAGATACAGGTGAAACAATAGAAGAATTTCAAAATAGAATAGAGTCAGCTACAACCGCGGAAGAAAATGCAGGTAAGATGGCTGAAACATCAGCTTATAAATTAAAACAATCGTGGGGTAATTTAAAAGATGAATTAGTGCCACAGGCGGAGTCTATGAATATATGGCTTAATAAAATTGTTAGTAGTTTATTATCTGTCGCATCATCGGTGAATGAACTTAATGATACGGATTTAACTTTTTTTGAAAGACTTAAAAAATATTATAAATATACAGATGGAAATATTATAGGTAAGTCAATGACGGCAGCTAAAGCTGGAGCTCTTGATATATTTTCCAATATGGCAGAACATGGATTTCATAGTAGTTTGTTTAAAGAACGATATTCATTAGCAAAGATGTTATTTGGAGATAGACCAGTAAGTGAAGTTACAAAAGAAGTAGTTGATGAGATAAGTGATAGTTTAAATGATTCATTAGATAAAATTAAATTCCCAAATATTTTTAATATAGCAGATAATATGAGTAAAGCACAATTAGAAGTATCTAAAGCTGGGTTACTTGGTCTTAGTAATTCTCTTACAAAGGTTGGTGAAGATATAACTGAGGCATTTAAACCATCTGGATTAAAAACAATAGAAAGTTATTTGGATGAGTTTGAAGATATACGTACACGGTTTGTATCTACTGGTACTATGGAGGATATTTCAATACTAAATACTATAATATCTAAATTAAAAGACCAACGTGATGACTATGTAGAATTATCATCCGCTGTAAAAGGTTTAGAAGTTACAAAAAAAGAATTAGCTACACAAACAAAAGAACTTACTAAAACATTAAGTGATGAAAAGAAAGAACTTTCAAGTCTTAATACCGAGTTAGCAGAATCTAAATCGAAAATGTCTGATATAACTAGTTCGAGATTTTCTGGTGAATCGCAAACATTAGCAATTATTAGGCAAGCTGAAGGTTGGAGAAAAAAACAAGAACTTGCAACTTTAGGAGTAGCAGATGCACAACAATATATATCTGATGCATTAAAATTAGAATCGTCTGATTATGATGACCTATTTAGTAAAATAAGTAAAATCAATTCAGAGATGGAAACAAATACAGATGCGTTTGATGCATGGCAACAAAGTATTAAAACTGCAATTAGAGCCGAAGTATCTGCTGGACAAGAATTAGGAAAAGATGTATCAAGTCGTGTTAAAACATGGCAAACAGCATTACTTGGTGTAAGTAGTTCGGATACCAGCGGCGGTAGTGATACTACACAATTAGATGATTTTGTTAATAAATTACAATTATCTTATGATGTTCATTTTGGTGGCATGAAAGATAATGTTACTACATTTTTAGAAGCTCAGGAGGATAGAGAATTAGGAGTATTTAGTACTTCGTCACAATTAATAGATTCATTGAAAGGAGAAATAGTTACTAGAGATGCATTAAAAGTATCAATAGAAGCACAAGAGTCGGCAGTAGCACTTGCATCCGGTAAATTAGAGACTAATGTACTTGATATGGCGGAAGTTGTTAAGTCTATAACTGACAAAAAAGAAGATATAGAAGGTACTATAACTGCTGTAGAAGATTTGGGTACTAGTATTACAACGTTAAAAGGTATCATAGATACGGCGGCTAGTATAGCACAAGGAAAATTGGATAAAATTGAAGATGATAAAATTGATAAACCAGATGATTCGATAATAAGTGGTACAGAACAGAAGTTATTCGGATATAAAGATATAGTACTTCTTAATAAACATGATGATTATGAGGAAGCATATGGTCCACAAACTGAAGGACGTAAAATGGCTGCGGATAATTTGGAAATATATGGAAAAAATGTTGGAATAAAAAAAGACCAGATTAAAATAGATTTTGCACCATCTTTAAAAGATTTTACATCACAAGTTCCAGTAGAAGATTTAGGTATAGTTAGTAATCAAGCATCTGATAATGGAGATTATGGAAAAGTTAATTATCCAGTACAAGAAATAAATAAGTTACAACAGAATTTAGAAGATTTTGGTGTTATCGGTTCATATTTAGCTGATATTGTTAGAGATAATTCAGGCTCAGAAATGAATACAAATAATATACAATATAATACACCTAAACTATATGATAAAAATGATAATACTGGAGATACTATTATACAAGTTACTGTGCAACCTGCTTCATCGGATGACCCACTTGTGTTTGGTGAAAATATAGGACAAGGAATATTTAATGAGTCGCGAACTGTATCTAATGGCTTAAAGACGTGAATACAATGACAACAGGATATACAAGAATAATATTTGGAGGACAAGAGTTAGATTTAAAGAATTTAAATAGAACTAAAGTTCCAGGAACTATAAAGCAAAAAGTAGGCGCATCTATAGTAAAACATAAAATACCAGCTAGAACAATACAAGATTGGAAAATAACAGCTAATGGATTAATATATGATAAGACTGGTACTACTGGTACTGCCGCAAGAATAGCTTTAGAAGCATTGTATGATAATAAACAATATGATTATTCAGATGGATTAATTTTAGCAAGTATGATTATAGAAGATTTAAAGTTTAATGATGATGGTAACAATCCGTTACATTTTGAATATCAAATTTCAATGATAGAATATAACCAATAAGATGAATAAACACGCAAAAGTAACTAATATATTAAGTCCATTTCTAATATTTGTAGTGTTAACGGCAAGTTTTTATATGTTAATGCCTGACAATGTTAAAATTAATGTGGAAAAAACTAGAACAGTTTTTAATGTATGGGAAAATGAAGCATGGGTATTAGGTGCAACTGAATATGTAAACCTATTTGATGGCTCTGCTAAGATGCGTGCCAAGACAAGGTATTTGTCAAATTACACATATAATACTACTACAGTACTGATAAGAGAAGCTAACTATAAAGATAATATTACCACTATACAGAAATATTATTTTGATTCATCTGTCGATGATGTGGAGCTTATTCCTATAAAAGAGACTACTGAATGTTTAAATTGTGAAAATAAAATTCTACAATTCGAATATAAAATAGATGATGACCAAGGTACAAGAATTGTTACAAGTCCAGAATCATTTAAACATAGAATGAAAGTTGAATGGGAAGATGGTTATGATTGGGCTAAAGTATATAATTATAAAGTAGCAAGTGACAAACTTATAATCAGATATAGACCTATTAATTCTTTTGAAATATTTAATGTAAGAATGTTCGACCCACTTATACATAATCTTACAAATTTAACTATTTCTTTATCTACTGAAAATTTAACATTTATAGGTAATGAAAATATAACAAGATATTTAGAGATTAATAAATATTCAAACGTATCTAGTGCAGTAATGAATTTAAGTAGTCCAATTGAAAAAATATATTCGGAATATTTTAATAGTGATAGTACTCCGCAATCTATAACTTCATATAGTAATGATTGGTATTCTCCATATAGTACAGGTGGTGCTTGTAAATCGTGGAATGTTATAAATGAAACAATAAGTGGGGACATTATAAATTCTACAGAAGTTACATTTTGTACTCCGGGCATTAGATATTATGTAACACATACAATTGCTTCATATAATTTGAATAAAAAATTTGCATTTAATACAAGTTTTTGGGGAGCTTATGGAAAGCTTTATGTATTATTAAGTGATAAATATTTAACAAGTGGTTCTCCATTACAAGGAAATTATACAGGTATTAAATTGGATTTTTCTGATGGAAATTATTATTTAATAAATACTAATTCTGTAGGAACGCAAGTAGAAAAAGCTAGTTACGCCGTTAATGATACAATTGATAGTTTTAATGGGAGAAGAGATACAACTATTTATATTGACCCGATATTACAAAGTTATGACTGGTATTTAAAAAATGGAACTTTAATATCATCAGGAACACTTAATTTTACTACTAATGATAACTATATTTATTTTATATGGGAATTAAATGATGGGGATAATAAATATGCATGGTTTGATGATGTATCGTTATCTTTTGAATCCGTAAATATAATAAATCCATATTTAGAAATTGGAACATTAGATGGTTCTTATGAATGGAATGAAACAGGAAAATTTTATGGGCCATCTTATTTAGATTTTAAATCAAAAATAAATACAATTTTACCAGATTGCTTATGTGATGGATGTTATTCAAATTCAACTACTTGCATAATACCTTTTACATTTCATTCGGATACAGAAGGAATTTTAAAATATTATAATATAGAAATAGATTATGTAGATTTACATATACCACCAGTAAATTTAATGTTAGATGGGGTAGATAATAGTAGAAAATACGAATATCAATCTGTAGCAAATTTGACAACTAATACTACGGAAGATACTATACTTTGTTTAGATATAGGTTATCCTGGATATGGTACAGAATATGTATGTGATAATGGTATAGTGCAATTTCTATTACCATTAATAGACCCTTCTGTATTAACGTATGCAGATGGTGCTAGTGAATATAGTTTTATGTTTCCATATTATTCATGGCTTTACAGAAATATATCAATAGATAATAACTATCCTATAGAAAATACATCAATATCATTATCAGGATTACAAAGTGATAATAGTATTATTAAATTTGATGATATGTCTTCTATTACAAAAACATATTCAATTACAGCAAATGAGCCACTTACTATAAATTTAACAGTTGATTCAGATGAACTGTTTGATTCCGCATCATTTTCAATATCTAGTACAGCGTCCAGTATAGAAAACATATCAATAGATATGTATAATGATGGTGATATAGATTATAGTTATAGTGGTGAGATAGACCAATATACTATAAATGATATAAGTTTAAATGCTACAAAACTTAATAATGGTATAAATGGCACAACTTACTATACAATTCCTTTTAACATAATTACCAATAAAACTGGTGAATTAAAAGTACAATCTATAGCGTTTGTAAAAATTGTAGCATCTTTCCCATATAATGTAGAGTTAGATATTGGAAACGATGGAGCAAGTGATGCTAAATTTAAAGGACAAATTTCAGGTTCTAATGTATATTCTGATACAAATGTAGATGGTAATGATGTTGAAATTTATACATGTAATTCCACAGAATGTTCATATGAGATGGAATTTGAATTAAATGAAGGATTGACATATGATACGTGTCATATGTATTTCCAAGGTTCAGGTATAGGAACTGTATTTACAGAAGATTTTACAGATAATACGTATATGAATCATACAACACTTGATGTTGATAATTATTTTAAACAAGTAGAAATGTCTGGTGTATCTGGTAGTTATAATAGTGGTGAATACCAATCAACACAATTAACCACATTATCAGAATCAATAAATTATTTAACATTATATAGTGGTGATAGTATAGAAGATGGCGCGTCTATAACATATTATTTAAGTTTAGATAATGGTTCAACATGGACACAAGCTGTTAATGGGTCACGACTATATATAGAGGCAGGAGGAACACAGCCAGCATATAAATTTGTAATACAAACAGATGCTACTAAAACAGCTAATGCATATGTTACAGGAATATATGTTTCTGATTTAGGATTATATGCTAAGAATTTATCAGTAGAAATTAATGGCGAAACTTATAATAATTCAAATACATTTAATACCGATATGGGTTTATTTAGATTAAATTTAGGATGTCAAAATATTAATTCGTATTTATCTACTTGTGGAGATTTAACTTGTAAGGTGCCAATGGATATAAGTTTTATAGGCCCAGGTACAATGACAGCTTCGCAATTTTATTTCGGTGGAACATTGGAGGATATTTCACTAGATAAGGAAGTTATCAATAAACACCAAATTAATTCAAAGACACAAAAAACAAATGTAGAATACGAAAATGCATTAAATCTTTATAAATTAGATTATGATGGTGAAGATTATTTAGGAGATAAAGAAGGTAATTTATCAGGATATACATTTGAAACTGGTTATAATTATGGTGGAAAAAATGTTACAGGTAAATATGGAACAGGATTTAATTACAATTCCACTAGATATATGAATACTACTGGTACTAAACATTATGTAGGTGTAGAATATTATACAAAATTTATTGACGATTCATATGGGTTTGAGCATAATTCCGATTTTACTGTAGGGTTTTGGATAAAAAGTTTTATGAATAGAAAAGTAAGTAATACTATAGGTATAATAGCAGTAATATATAAAGTTGGGTTTGATTGTAACCATTATACTGGTGAAGTTAATTTTTGTGTTAGGGGTGATTTTATACCATGTGCATATTCTACTACACCAGTATTAAGATTAGATGAATGGACATATGTTACAGGTGTTTATAATTCATCCAATAATATGTCAAGAATATATATAAATGGTATAGAAGAAGATAGTAAAGATACTACGGGTTCTAATTTTGATGCTGGTAGTGGCCATTTTGTAGTAGGAAGAGGTGTATCTGGAGATTTTCAATCATACAATGGTAGTTTAGATGAAGTTAGAATTTGGAGTGTAGCGCTAACTCCAGAACAAATAATAGAAGAAATGAATTCGCCTAGACCTGTAAATGGATATGGATTAAATAATTCATTTTCATTCGAACTATATAATGAAACTAATGTACGTGATACCAACCATATAGTAACTAGTTATCCTAGTTCGGAATATGGCGCTACTAGATTTGATGGCGTAGATGATAAAGTTAAATTACCAAATTTAGGATTTACAAAAACTACACCTGTTACTATGTCATTATGGTTTAAATCAAATGATGATAGTTATAATTCATTTGACGCACAACCATTAATACAAACAGAATATGTAAGGCTACATATTAGAGAAACCTATAACGCTATACAATTACGTTACGGTAATGTAGAGGCTAGAATAGTTCGTTATATATTAGGCGAAGGTGATAGAGAATGGCATCACGTTGTAGGTATGTATGACGGAAATACAACATTAACACTTTATGTAGATGGCGATTTAAAATCTACTTTTACTCATCCAGTTGGAGCTAATTCACATTATGATAGTCATATAGGTTATTGGAACGGTGGGTTTAATGGTAGTATAGCAGATGTAATGTTATTTAATAAAACACTTACAGCTAGTGAAGTAGGAATCTTATATAACCAAACTATACCATATACAGATTATGGACAATCTAAATTAGGAAATGACACATATTCATATTTAGTTTTTCCTAGATATTCAGTAGCCAACGATATTAATTTAAGTATAACAGGTAATTATTGGAGATAATGTGAAAATATCAATTTATATAGTAATGCTTTTAATTATGATTAATATAGCTACAGCTACAGATTGTATATCAGATTGTACACTTGCCGGTAACCATTATAAATGCACAGGAGCATTTGATTGTAATGAATTTATAAGTACTGATTATTCTATTTATCTTTATAATGCAACTATAACTTATGTAGGTCAAGCTGGAGGAGTAGGTACACCTGGAATATCAGGAATGGTCACTATTAATTCACCAAATAAAGTTAAAATAGATAATGTAGATATAGTATCGGTAGGCGGAGCAGGAGGAGATGGCTCATATTTATCATCACCAAATGGTGGCGCTGGTGGTACATCTGGACTTACAGTAAATTCTATAACTACAGATATAAATAATTTAAGTATTATAGCTAATTCGGGAGCAGGCGGAAATGGTGATGCACATAATATAATAACAGGGTCAACTGGTAGTTACTCGTGTACAAGTAATCCATCATCCGCAAGTGGTGGCTTAGGTGGAAATTCAATATTATATATAAATAGTAACACATTAAATTCACAAGATTTAATATTTACAGGAGTAGGGGGAAAAGGAGGAAATGCACAAGTAGAAGCGTGTGTATCTATAGAACCTAAGACTTCTGATATAGATGTAGATGTACAAGCACAATCTGGTGCTAATGGCGGAACTGTAGATGTGGATTTTATAACTAATACATCTGATACAGAAATAATTAATATTACAGGTACTGGTGGTAATTCTGGTTCAGGAGATGTAGATTCTGCTGGTGACCATTCTGATTATTGTGATTACGATGTAGTGTGTAATGGTAATAGTTATATAGGTGCTAATGGTGGAACTGGACAATTTAATTGGGAAGGTATAAATGATAATATACAAAACTTATTTGTAATTTTTATATCTGGTACTACTTCTACCTCGGATGCATTAACTAGATGTGTTGGCGGTATTTCAGCTTCTGATGATTTTGTAGGAGAAACAGTTAAAGGTAATACACCAGAAATACAAACAATATATATTAAATCTACAAATTTAACTTTGAATGGTATAATTGCAAATCTTGTTGGTCAGAAAGGAGGAGCCGCTGATGCTGATTATTCAAATTATGGTTCTCCATCTAGTGAATGGGAATCTATATATGGTGGAACAGGTGGTTCTACTAAAATAAGTATTTTAACATCTAACGCGGGTATAGTCACAGATTCATCGACAAGTATAACAGCCGGACAAGGAGGAACTTCTGATAGTTATTGTTATAGTTGTACTGATTCACATGGAGATGCAGCCGCAAATGGTGGTACTACTACCTATGTTTATGATAATATAAGCATATCTGGTTCAGTAATATCTAATTCAGGTAATGGTGGAATAATAAATGATAACGGACCAGGTGGTCATGGTGGTGCTACATATGTTTATACTTATGGTTTAACTAATATGAGTGACATGAATGGTATTTTTACTGGTGGAGATGGTGCTGTTGGTTGTGTTGTTTATTGTAGTGTTCTTTCATATGGGCCAGGTAATGGTGGTAATTCAATTTTATACAATTATGGAACTTTGACATTAGAGGATAATGTTACATTAAATATTATTGGTCAAAATTCTGGTACAACAGGAGCTTGTGGAATAAATGGTGCAGGAGGAGATTCTTATATAACCAATTATGATACTATAAATGTATTATCCGATTCAAATATAACAATGAATGGCGGAACAGCACTATGTACAGAAGGCGGTGACACTATTATTAATTCAAATGGAACTTTTTTAATAAATGGGGGAGATGTTTACCAAACAACAGGTATATATTCATCAGCACAAGGAGATTGTGAAAATTTATTTAATAACAAAGTCAGTATACAAGATGGTAATTTTAGTTGTGTATCATCAGGTACTGCTACAATAGTAGGAACAGAAATGACACAAGTAGATTATAGAAATGATGGAATTATAGATTTAGATGGTTCTACTAATACCGCTATATGGACTTTTGAAGGTGATACTCAGAAATTTTTAACATGGAATTCAGAATTTGATAGTACAACAATTAATTGGAATTCTGATAAATGTAAATTTGGTAATAGGTCTCCTAGTTCTAATGGTACACTTATATTTAATGAAACATGCACAGAATATTCATTTGATAATTATTATACCGAGTTAACAAATTTAAAACAAATATGGAAATATAATGATGAAAATAAAACTTATCCATATTCATATGTAAATTATACTTGCCAGGTTACTTCTGAATTTCCAGAAGATGTAGAATATCATATTGGTGCAGAATTTAAATGGTATAAAAATGACGTGTTAACCCCATATATAGAAAATGCAACCAACTTATATAGTGGTATTCCATATAGTTCTACAGCAATTGTACCATCCGAATATGTATCAATAGATGATAATATAACTTGCAGTGTTTTATTAGTGTCAACAAATGCAACATGTTACCAAGAAACCGCTAACGTATCTACTTTATGTGGGGGATTAGATACAGGTGCATACGACATACCTTATTGGAGTAGTAGATTTCAATATTTAACAGATGATTTAATAGATGGCGATTGGGATACATATTCTAGACCAGGCCCAAATTATGGTTATGTTACTTTTCAAGGTTTATTATATGTAAATTATTCAATTCCATCTGAAACTAATTCATCATTATGGAAAATAAAGTTAGCAAATTCAGCATTAACTGATACTGCTATATTTAATATTAAAATTGTGGATGAATGTATAGATATTGGTAGATTAGATTTAAAAGTATATACATATGTTGTATCGCCTATATATGGTGACAGTTATACTTCTATGTCTTGTTACAATGGTACAGATTATACAGAGTTATATAAGGCTATTAATTATACACGTGTATATGAGGAAGCAGTTATTTTTCAGTATGAAAATATATTAGAATCGTTACGAAATATTACAAATTCATCAATACTAACTAAAGTTATACCAGCATATCATAATAATTTTAAAATAGATATTGGTAATGACGGTATATTAGAGTATAATGGAACAGGTATATTTAATACAACATTACAAGCTATCATACCAAAAGATAGTTTAAATAAGTATTTAAGAGATTGTACTAATGATGCATGTATAATTCCTGTAAGATTTTATTCAGATGAAAATGCTACAATAGATATTAATGATTTTAATACTTCATATGGTGTAGATAATGTTATAGATGGTCTTTTTAATTTAGAAATGGGTGTTTTCAGTGAACAACCTGGTACAATATCTTCTGATAATTTATTTTTTGACTATAATATAGAAGATGGATTTGTAATACCAATAACTGCACATGATTATTATTACAGAAATAGTACAACTTATAATATAACATTAGTAGAATCAATATTTGAACAAAATTTACCAGATAAAATATCTTATTGGGAAATGTATCCTCGTAGATTAGATTCACAAAATGTAGAACCATATGGACAAACTGAAACACAACCAATATTTAATGTTACAAGTAACCACACATCGGAAAATATAGATGTGTATATAAAATTAAAAGAATCATGGGCTACACAAAATTTACCATGTACTGAATTAGGATTTTCAAGAAATAATACAAGTAAAATTAAACCGGATTATTATTACCCATTTATTGGTAATGCAAATGAAGTAATAACTAATAATGATGCCATTGTATCAGGTGCAACTCTTACAACAGACCATCTTGGAAATATTAATAATTCATATGATTTTAATTATATAGAACATTTAGAGTTACCGACACCTATAATTATGGGTGTAGGTAATTATATAGAATTTTGGATAAAACCAATTTCACCTAGTTTTGAAGGCAATGATTCATATAAAAATGGGTTTTTCCCAGTAGTAGTATTATCTACTGATTACTACGATTCATATATAGATTTAAAACGTAATAGAATACAAATGCAAGATACTTATGGATATACTTATTATAGTGGAGACTATCCGACAGATTTTGATAATGCGACTTGGTATAATATAATAATAGTGTTTGTAGAATCTGAAATAAAATTTTATGTTAATGGAAATCCATTAGGTACTACTACATTTTTTAATAATTCGCACACATTAGAATTCGATAGAATAGGAGAAGGATACTCCGGATATACACATTCGCATGTACAAATATCAGATATATTGGTAGGTAGTAAAGAGTTAACCGATGCGGACGCATTAGAGTTATATACATATTCATCAAGTAGTAAAATATATCCAGTTATACCAATTACTACGACATCTTATGATTTTTGTTCAAATATAGCTCCGGGCGGAGAATGTAATTTATGGGCTTATCAAGATTTTAATTGTACACGTGAACAAGCTTCACAATCATCATATAATCCAGAATTTATATTTGATTCAATTTGTACAGATTGTGTAATAACGGAGGACGCATTTAGCGATTAAAGATGCCAAGAGATTCAAGAAGTTCAAGAGGCGGGTTTATATTTATTCCCCAAGCCCAGTTCGAAGTTAGCTGGAAGGTAATAGTTACAAATACGGATACGTCTATAGAAACAGATGTTACTAATTATGTTAGGTCACTTACTATAGAATACGTGTTAGGTAGAATAGCAAGTTGTAAAATTGAATTAAGTAATCCCGAAGGAATTTGGTTAAATAAATGGAATGGCGGCGAAGAAGTAAAAGTATATGGCGAATACGGTGATATTACACCTACCAATTTATTATTTAATGGTAAATTAGACCAACCATATTTTACATTCAGTAGTACAGGTTATGGAACAACTTTAGAATGTAGACAAACACCAGAATTAGTAGACCAAAAAATAATAGAACAATTTAATAATGCATTAGTTACAGATGCAATCGCGACAATAGTAGATAATAATTATAGTAGTATAGTTACATATACTGGATTAGGTGAAAGCACAGTTAGATTTACTGGTTCATTTACACATTCATCTGGTATAGATGCATTTACTGAATTAGCAGATAAGGCTAATATGGATGTATATATTGACACAACCAATAACATAAAGTTATTTGATAAAGGTTCCATTATAAATACTGATGAATCCGTATCATACCAAACTAATTTAATGAATGTATCTAAATATGGGAAAGATAATACAAAGATATTCAATAGAATAGTAGTTTATGGTAAAGAAGATAATAACATAATTTTATTAAAAACAGAAGATGATACCGCAAGCCAGGCAGATTTATGGAGAAAAGATTTAATAATAAACGATACTTCCTTGATTAGTATGGCTGGGATACAAGAAAAAGCTGATACCGAACTAACTAAAAATGTTACTAATGTAGAAGAAGATGGCGGAATATCAGTATTAGGTATGCCTAAAATAAAACCAGGAGACAGTATAGACATGCTAGTACCTTATTGTGGTATAGATGGCAAGCAAAATATTAGAGGATTTACACATACATTAAGCCAATCTGGATTTATAACATCTGTACAAATAAAAGATAAACAAATAAGTATAACAGATATATTTAGAGAAAGAATAAATACAGAAGACCAATTAAAATCATATAATAATTTAAACAGTATGACAGATAGTTATACAATATTTTTTAATGAATTGCCAGAAATAGTGACACATTCTAATACAGAAATAGTAGAAGGAAGATTACAATTAAAAAGTGGCAAAGTAGATGGTTCTACTGTATTTGGTACATTAACGGCAGACCATAATATAATACAATGTGAACTAAGATTATCGGTTAATGCCCCACAACATGAAGAATGTGAATACAATGTAAGTAATAATGGAGGTGCATCATATGAACCTACAACTCCAGGAACACTGCATACATTCGCATCTAGTGGAAATTTACTATCACTATCAATAAAGTTGAAAGGAAGTAGCACGTCAAGACCATCATTTGATTCTGTGTGCGTACTTTTTAAAGCACCTGTTTAAATAAACGAAAGGTTTAAATAGGAGAACAACAATAAATATATATATAGGTGAAAAGATGATAAAGCAATGCATGTGGAATTTACTATTTAAGAATGATATTAATTTTGTCTTAAGCAATATACAAACAGATGAAGAGCTGGAACAAGCACTAAAACATATTGAGAAGCTAGATTTAGCAATATCAGAATTGAATAATTCTCTAGATAATAAGTCAGACACAATATTACAAAAACAACAAATAATATCCGAATTACAAGAGAAATATAATGAACTCGAAACTATAAAAGAGTTAGAGAAGTATTGGAATAACAAACGGTCACC
>Ga0307928_10001055_pt1 | contig 20798 bp, 20 predicted proteins | sample AceLakmetagen232_FD_201815 | JGI IMG/M metagenome (GOLD analysis project Ga0307928, IMG submission 201815) | Saline water microbial communities from Ace Lake, Antarctica - #232 | ecosystem: Environmental > Aquatic > Non-marine Saline and Alkaline > Saline | place: Antarctica: Ace Lake... | reverse complement strand
AAAATTTTTTAATAATATTCTCAACCTTGTTTTTTATATTTTCATTCTTAATTTCCATTGAACGATTGTTTTCTTTCGGACGAATATTAATCAAAGAGACAAAATCAATCTTTTTGTCTGGATAAACATTGGAGCCCCATAGATTATCATATTTTGAACCGTCTTCCATTAGTTCGTCCGCGCAATCAATATGAAGTTCACAGCCGATTGAAATAATCTCTCGTTCAATATCCACTACCAGCTTCGCCATTGAGCTAATCTTTAAATTTTCAAAAGATGTTTTTTCCTTAATAATCATATCAATTTGATTATAATAAACAATTTGAACTCATGCAAAAAGTGAACGGCAATATTTTTTGATATCAGCAAAAACTTTTTTAATTGATTTCTCGCCATTTATAATTTTGACGTTTGGAAACTTCTTTAAAACTTTTTTAAAGTTTTTGTAAACTTTCTCTAATTTCTCTCTTTCCTCAAAAAGAGTTCTTTCGCTTCCTCTTTTTTTAATTCGATTTATACAAGTTTTAGGCAAAACCGCAAGGAAAAAAGTTAAATCTGGTACTAAAAAATTATTATTATTCCTAACCAACCAGTCAAAATCAAGCCCTGAAGTCTGACCGTAAGCAAAAGATGAAAAAAAATACCTGTCAGAAATTACTATTTTATTTTTCTTAAGAGCGGGTAAAATTTCATTTTTTAAATGCCATTTTCTATCTTCGGCAAACAATTTTTGAAGCTTCTTTGGAGTAACTTTTTCCTTCTTGTCTAAAATCTCTCTAATTAATTTCCCAGCTTTTGAATTTTTAGTCGGCTCTTTTGTTCTAAAAACTTTAAAACCCTTATTTTTTAAATAATCCGCTAAAAGTTTTGTTTGGGTGCTTTGACCGGAACCATCTAATCCCTCAAAAGCAACAAATTTTCCTGAATTGCTCTTTAGAAATTTCATATGAATTATTCTATCGTAATTCCCATATTCTTTGCCGTGCCTTCAATTATTTTTACTGCTTGCTTAATATCTTCAGTGTTTAAATCTGGCATTTTTTGAATAGCAATTTTTTTAAGCTGTTCTTTGGTAATTTTTCCAACTTTTGTTTTATTTGGTTCGCCAGAACCTTTCTCAATGCCAACAGCTTTTCTTAAAAGTTCAGAAGCAAGAGGAGTTTTTAGTTTAAAATCATAACTTCTATCCTCATAAATTGTAACCTCTGCTGGAATAGTAAAACCTTCTTGAGGCTTGGTAGCATCATTAAATTTCTGACAAAACTCAGCAATGTTTAAACCATGAGGAGCCAAACTCGGTCCTATTGGAGGAGCCGGCGTTGCTTTCCCTGCTGGAATTTGAAGTTTTACAATAGCTTTTATTTTTTTTGACATATAATATAAATTAAATAAGCGCGAGGGCAGTTGTCTTGAAGAGCATGGAGGGAGGGTGGGGCGACTAAGATGAGAATTTCTATAAAGATGGTTAATTCAAGAAAACTATCTTTTTAGCCTTTAATGATTATTGCTCTTTGAGATAAGCTGCCCGAGCGATTATTGCCTTGTCTCTAACTCGAGCGATTATATTTTCTTTATTTGCAATGAATCCAATTCAACCGATGTATCTCTTCCAAACATATCCACCATTACCTTAACTTTTCCTTTTTCTCTATCAACCTCTGCTACTTTTCCGGTAAAATCTTTGAAAGGACCATCAGTGATTTTTACCAAATTTCCTGGAACAACATCAATTTTAAATTCAGGTTCCTTCACTTTTGTTTTTTCTTTTAAAATTTCAATTTCTTTTGAAGATAAAGGGATAGGAACGGTTCCTGCTCCAATAAAACCAGTGACCCGAGGAGTATTTCTTACTACATACCAGGAGTCATCAGTAACTACCATTTCTACCAAGACATAACCCGGATAAATTTTCTCTTCAACTACTTTTCTTTTGCCGTTCTTAATCTTTATCTTTCTTTCTTTTGGAACTAAAACATTAAATATTTTATCTTCCATGCTCAAACTTTCAATACGTTTTTTTAAATTATTAGCCACGGCATCCTCATAACCAGAATAAGTATGCAGGGCATACCAATGTTTTTTCTGTTCAATTGTTTCTTTTACCATGTTTATTTTATGATAACTCTATTCAAGAAATTGAAAAATCCAAAATCAAATAATCCTAAAACCATAGCCACAAAAAGAGAAGCAGCTAAAACAATTATTGTGTAATGTAAAATTTCTTTTCGACTTAACCAAGTTGTTTTTTTCATCTCAACAATAACTTCCCTCAAAAAATCTTTTATTTTTTTTAAAAAATTGGATATCATTTTATTTAAAAAACCCTTCTGGGGTCTGCTATTATTTTATAAAATTTGAATTAAATGTCAAGTTTTTTACAAAGTAAAATAAAAGGTTGAGCCCTTTTTCTCTTCAGATTCAAACCATATTTTGCCGTTATGAGCCTCAATAATATTTTTTGTTAAATACAGTCCCAAGCCAGTTCCAACGTTTTTTTGCTCAATTGCATTAGAAGCTCTAAAGCATTCAGAAAAAATTAGCTTTTTCTCCTCTTTCGGGATACCGATGCCGGTATCCTCAATTTCAAATTCAACAAAATCTTTAACCTTTCTAATTGAAACCATTATCTTCCCTTCTCTTTTTGTATAACAAACAGCATTATCAATCAGATTCTGAATAATAAACCTCATTGCCCTCAAAGTGCTCTGAACCTCTAAACCAACACCCGGTATTAAAAATTGAAATTTTATTTTCTTTTCTTTGAGCTCAAATTTATATTTATCAATAATATCCTCGGTAACTTTTATAATATCAATTGCTTTTGGATTCTTTAGCTTATATCTGCCAAAACCAAACTCTGAAACAGCAACTAAATCATTGACAACATTGGCTAAATCCTTGGTGCCGCTTAGAGCATCATCTAAGAATTCTTGAATTGAAGGACTAAATTCTTTCTTTTTCTCGCTTAAAAACTCAATTGCTAATTTAATTACCGAAGTAGGGGTACGAAGTTGATGGGCAGTGGTTTTAATAAATTTATCTTTTGTTTCTGATAACTCTCTTTCTTTTATCAAAGATTTAGCTAGGGCCTTGCTTTTAATTTCAACTTCTCTTAATCTTTGAACTTCTTTTAAATCTTCTGCCATTTCATTAAAATTTTCGGCTAATTCTTCAATTTCGTCATTGGTTTTTACTTTAATTTTAAAATCAAAATTTCCTTTTCCAATTACCTTTGCCCCTTTTTGAATCTTCCGAATAGGCCGAGATATTCCCTGAGCAAACAAAAAAGCTATTAAAATTATTCCTGCTAAAGTAATTAAAGAAAATCTTAAAGTAGAATCGCGAATTTCTCTCACTATTTGTAAAGCTTCTTCCTCGGGCCACTCGGCTATTATTCCAAAATTAAAAACAGGTAAAGTAGAACCTATCACTTTTTCTTTACAGATTCCAGTGTATCTGTCTTCTTCGTCTAAACCCTTTTGAGTTTTGCCTTCTAAAACTTTTTGAACTCCTTTGATTTTCTTGACATTTTCACCAATTAAATCCGCTCTCAAAGAATGAGCAATAATATTTCCTTCTCTATCCACTAAATAAAGATAACCTGTTTGACCAATTTTAATGGGTTCTAAAATCTCCTGAAGTGGAGTTAGATTAACCTTACCCTTAAAAATAGCAATTACATTTTCTTGATAATCAATAACTGGTGAATATAAAATAATTTTAGGTATATTTTGTTCAAAAAAAGTTTTACTTGAACAACCTTTACCTTGAGAGGCTTTAACAAATTCTTCTTTTTGCTTAAAATCTATAGTTTCTATTTCAGCTTTTATTCCCCCCTCTATAAATTTCTTTCTCATTACGCCTTCCAAATCAACAAAACTAACTTCCTCTAGATTTTTATCGGTCTTTAGAATATTAATTAAAATAAATTTTTGTTTTTCTTCACTAATTTCTTTAAAACTATTCATTTCAGGATCAACGATTACTACTCTAAAGCTTAGAAACTTCTCATTAATCCATTTTTTAATTGTTGATTCTGCCTGCAAAATTGTCGTAGTCTCTAATTCAGAAATACTGTTAATTCTTGTTTGATAAGTATTTTGACAAGAAAATACTACCAAAAATATCAAAGGAATCAAAGCTACAAAAACCAACCTCAATACAAGCTTTGTTCGAATTTTTCCTCTTCTTGGCAAAGACTCTTTTCTCATTAAATTTTAGAACTATTCCTTAATTTCTACGAACCTTGAAAGCTGAATAAAAAGTTCTATTAATTTGGTCAAAATTTCAATAATTTTTAATTTAATTTCTTCAATTGTCAGCTTTTTAACTGGCTCTTTTTTAAATGGTTCCTCTTTTTCAACAACAGGTTCTTCGGGAATTATTGGTTCTTCAATAATTATATCAGCCATTACAATATAATAAGTAAAGTGAGTTGTGGTTGCAGTTACAATGTTATTTTCCCTGTCAACAACCGTTGGCAAAGCTATCCATTCTAAAAAATCTTCATCCCAATAATTAACTGTTAGAGTTTCTTCGTCTAAGCCCTCTATTTGTTCGTCTGTATAAGTAAATGTTAGAGTAACTGGTTTTTCAAAAACCTCCACAGCCGTACCTCCAACAGTACTTGAAAAATCATAAATATAATTTCCGACTATTTCTTTTTTTTCTGGAATAGAACTTACTGGTTCTGAAACAATTGGAATAGTTTTGACCACTGGTGAAATTGTTGTTTCAATTTCTGCTAAAATTTCTGGAGTTTCAGCTTCAGGAAGAGGAACAGCTTCAGGGGGAATTTCAACTGAAACTTCTGTTTTTTCTGGAAGAACAATGTTTGCTCCTCCTCCTTGAGAAATAGATATTATTTCTTTTATCGGAGTAACTTCCAAAATAATCTCTTCTTCTTCCTCCTCTTCGCCTTCTGGAAGTAATGGAGCTGTTGTTGAAGCTCCACCACTACTGCCACCGCCACCGCCTGAATAAGATCTCTTTTTAGTTTTAAAGCTCCAGATAAACTCATCCATTAGATTGCCAACTATATCTTTTACTAAAATTTTGGCAGTATACTCTTTGTCGTAGCTCAAACTTTCTTCAGGAGTAAAAGTAAAAGTTTTATCAGCATAATTTGTTGTGCCCGATACACTGTCTAAACTAAACTCTAAGGTATTGCTATCAATTTCTTCGCTAAAAATAACAGTTATATCCGTTGTTACCTCCTTTTCAGTTGCATCAACAGCAGGTGAAACACTATCTATTGAAGGAGTGATAGTATCCACCTCAAATGTACCGGCAGAATTGTTTTCTTCCATCACATTTCCAACTAAATCTTTAGCGCCAGCTACTGAAACGGTAGCTGTCTTTTCTTCATTTTCATCTAAAAGAGTAAATGTTCCTTGCCAAGTAGTTCCAGAATAAGAAATTTGTTCAACCGTAGAAGTGGTGTTTAGACCTAAAATGGTTACAAATGGAGAAACTTCTGTATCTAAACCTTGTTCTTCTAAAAAGTTAAGAATAATTGTTACTGTTGCTGCCTTAACAGTGTCAGAAGATGCTGTTGCAGATGAAATCTGGGGATTAGTTTGGTCTAAAATAATAGAATCAGAAACTTGTGTTTCATTAGAAACTTCATCCTTAAAAAATACAATAATATTCTTTTCTCCATCACCAGAAGTTAAAGTGGCAACGGTAGAAGTAGCATAAGCTGTCCAATCAAAAGAATCAGTAATATCACCAGTAATTTTCATCTGGCTCGCTCCAAGGGCTGAAATAGTTAAAGTAATAGATGTTGTATTAATATAAGCAGCACCACTATTAATAGACACACTTATTGCTGTCGGCTCTTTAGTATCCACCTCAAAGGTTCCAGCGTTTAAATTTTCATCCATTACATTTCCGGCTAAGTCTTTGGAACCAGCTACAGTTATAGTAGCTGTTTTTTCCTCGTCTTCATCTTTTAAAGTAAAGGTTCCTGTCCAGATGGTTCCTGAATAAGAAAATTTAGTAGCTGTGTAAGTGGTGTCTAAGCCAGTAATGGTAACAGTTGGAGAAATCTCTGTATCCAGACCTACCCCTTGTTTAGTAAAATTGACAGTAATTGTAACTGTTCCTGCTTTAGCTGGATCAGGAGATGCTGTTGCTGATAAAACCGTTGGTTTGGCAGTGTCAAGAGTAAAGGTAACATTTAAGTTTTGAGCTTCTGATTGTTCATTATCGGCAATATCTTTACAAGAGGTATAAACTGTCTTTTGACTATCTGCTCCTTGGTCAGATAAAGTACAAACAGCTTGAGAGCCATTAATTGTACACTCATTATCACTATCCATTGTTGAATAAACAGTATTATTAGTTGACCATCGACAAACCATATTTGCCTCGCCTGAAAGAATAATTTCTGGAGTTTTGTCATTAGTATAATAAGAAGAGGTAGTATCTCCATCAACACTAATTAAAGTGGTAGTCAAAAAAATACTATCTTCAGTAATAGTGGAAACAGTAACAGCTTGTCCTTCATTGCCAACTGAATCAGTGGCTGTCACTTTAAAAATATTATCAGCATTCTGTTCAAGATTAACTTCTATTGAAAAATCAGTTGTTCCTTCAGTTAATTGCTGGCTTCCTACGAGGGTCTCGCCTTTATAGACTTTGACTAAAGAATCGGCTTCAGCCGTACCACAAATTGCATAGGCATCAGCATTGGTAGCAGTAGCTGAAGAGGGACTGGTAATTGTTGGCAAAACAGGCTCTTTGGTATCCACCTCAAATGTCCCGGCAGAATTGTCAGTATCCATCACATTTCCAGCTAAATCCGTGGCGCCGGCTACTGAAATGATAGCTGTTTTTTCCTCGTTTTCATCTAAGAGAGTAAAGGTTCCTGTCCAAGTAGTGTCTGCAAAGGAAGTTTTTTCAACAGTGTAAACAGTGTTTAAACCAGTAATAGTAACAACTGGAGAAATCCCTGTATCCAGACCTACCCCTTGTTCAAGAAAATTGAGAGTGATTGTAACTTGACCTGCCTCAACAGGGCCAGAAGATGCTGTTACAGATACTGTTGGCTTTATAGTGTCTATTGTCCAACTGTAACAAGTAGGATTTTCTTCTGCCTGCCATGTATCAGCTGAATTTTTACCTATTACACAAATAGTATGAGAACCCTCTGATAAGCCAGACAAATTAATGTGAGTGGCAACAAGGCTTTCTTCGCTATAAGCGCCATTGTCTAATTTATATTCATAATGAGTAACTCCTGTTCCTCCCAGAGTGATATCCGCTGTTGTTAAATTTGTGAATTCAGGAGGAGTTCCTGAAAGGGTTGTTGTTGGAGTAAGATTTTCCTCTAAAGCGTTAAGAGCGTCTGCTCTGCCGTAACCATAAACCGTATCAAACCCAACAGTATCCCCCAAATCTATGGCTGAAGTAATTAAGATATTGCGAATTTCATCACCAGTTTTATCAGAAAATTGTCCCCAAATTTGAGCAGCAATTGCTGCTATATGAGGAGCAGCAGCGCTGGTTCCAGAAAACGGACTGGGAAAACCGCCCGCCCCGGTTACTGTTACCCCGTCAATTCCGCAAAGGTCAGGCTTTTCCCGGCTTTCTACTAAAGGATATTTAATTGTTACAGGACCTTGAGAAGAAAAAGATTCAATATTATCATTGCCGGAATCGCCGGCATCAATAGCTCCTGTTGCGATTACGCCCGGCACTGCCGGATGCCCAAATATTGAATCTGCTGCGCTTATATTGTCAGTACTGACTATTGCTCCGCCTGAAGTATAAATAAAGACTTCCAATGTTTCATTGCCTAATGCTTGAAGATTAAGAACGTCTATTTGCGCATCAATTGAAACACCGCTGGAATTCGTGTAATCAATATATTCAAGAGGGTCATAATTGCCGTCGGCATCTTGTGTATTTTCACCAGAGCCTAAGTCGCCTATTGTAACAGCGCTCAAGTAAAGATCATAGTCATTTTCAGATTTGCCAAATTCATCATCCCATTGAAGAACAATTCTTACCCTGCCATTATTGGGAATATCTACATATAAAGACTTTGTAGTAGCTGAAGCTTCTTTACTAAAGTCATACCATTTATTACTATCAACATCTTCATATTCATAATAAGTTCCTTGGTAATGCTCCTGCCCAGCATTGCCAGCAGAAGAAATATAAATAATATCCTTATTATCATCATCAAGAATTGAAGCTATATGAGAAGCAATTATTCCATCTTCAAAAAAAGGTTCTGTTATCCAGCCTACGTCATCTACTATTACTTGACAACCAGCAGCTACCAAAGAATCAATAGCTGAATTAAAAGCAATCGTATTGTTCCCACAATCGTGAAAATAAAGGTCGGTTTCAGGAACCATGTCATAAATAATTTCTAACATTGCAGTACCCTCATCTCCTCCTACAGTATCACTAAGCACCGTTACTCCCGCCGGCAAATCATCGCTAGCTTGAGCAGAAGAAATATTCCTCACTCCATTTGAAATTACCCCAATTTTCATCCCTGAACCGCTTTGAGAATAAATAGAACGTACGTTACTAGTTCGGTGAATTCCATCTCCTTCGGTAACAACTGAACCCATATTTATAACAGGCGGCAAAACTGTTCTAACAGCGCGAACCGCGTCTAAAGAAGCTATTGTTTCTAAATCCTTTACTTTAACCCAAGCAGATGCAAAATGATTTTCTTCGTCCCTATCAGTAACTTCCAGGTCATAAGAGCTAATAACTTGAGTCCCTTCACCTGGCTTAAGATAAATATAAACATAAACTAAGTCGTCAACTATTATTTCATTTGTTACAGGAAAAATAGAGTCAGCTGAAAGAAACTGCCTGGCATCTTCCATAACAAAATCATTATTTATCAATTGAAGAAGGTCGGTGCTGATTTTTTTCTGAGGCTCGCTAAGATTATCTTTATTTGATAAGTATTGTCTTTGAACTTTTCCTTCAGCCAAAACAGGTAAAGCAAAAACCAAAATAGTAATTGAAAAAAGAGTAAAAGTTAAAATGAAATTTTTAAAATTTTTCAGATTCATATCTATAAGGGTTATTCTCTAATTATAACAAGTTTAAACAAAATAAAATATCAAGAAAGAATATCTTTCCTTATTTTTTCCAAATGGAGCGAATTACTTTCCCGGCAATAAGAAGAATTAAAACTAATAAAATTGCGCCAAAAATAAATTTCAAATTTAAGGTTTCAAAAAATGGTTTTTTTCCTGTTTGGCCTACATCCTCTTTAGATAAAAGCTCAAATTCATAGGGAATAATTTCTTCAGATTCTCCTCCAATTTCAATAAAATAATCTCCTGGTTCTGAAATATATCTTGAGGTTTTAATAGATTGATTTAAACTTGATTTTTTAGAAACTATATTTTCCTTCCAATCGTAAATAACAACTGAAATTTTAGCTTTTTGAGTTTTTGGAACCAAGTTTAAAACCAAATAACCCTTTTCTTTAATTGAAATTTTATAAAAATCTTTTTTATCATTGCCTTTTTCACCGGAAAGATATCCATTATATTTGCCATAAGAAATTTCAACTGCTTTTTCAAAAACGTCTGGAGCGTCTGCTTTTAAAAAGCTGTCATAAAAATCTGTTATTGAAATTTTAATTGTAAAGGCATTCAAATTGAATAAATCACAATATTTTTTAATATAAAGCTTCCAAGAATCTTTTTCAGAATTTAATAAATAAGAAATTTTAAAATTAGCTGATTCACCTTCTTGAACCAATTCTTCTTTTTGAAACAGAGACAATCTATTTTCGTTATACAAAATTATTCCTCCAATCCCTGCACCTTTTGACATTACGTTTGCTTCAACTTGAAGAGATTGTCCGGGTTTTAAATTAACAAAAAAATATTCCTCCTGACCTCCATGCATATCTTCGCTTTCATAAATACCAGGAACCATTTCAACAGCAGTATCAAAATAATCTCCCCCTGTTAATAAAGCTCCCTGAGTTTTTAGAGGAAAAATTATTAAAAAGAGAATTACAATAAAAATTATTTTTTTCATGTTAGAAGATGTTAGCCTGCCTAAGTTTTGCGAAGCAAAAGTTTGGCAGGCGTTACAGATTCTTACACCCTGTTAAATAAGATTTGAGACGTTTTTTTAGAAACATTTTACCAAAGTAGGTTTTAAGATATTTTTCTCTATGTCTAGCATCTTTTTGGTCTGAACAACCTTCGAAATAAATTATTTTCAATGGTCTTCTGTCTTTTGTTGACTCCACGCGTCCTTTTTGATGCTCCTCAAATCTTAATTTTAAATTTTCTGTATAACCTGTATAAAATTTATTATCCTTTAATGATTGTAAGATATAAACGTAATAAATCATATGGTGTATAGAAAATTTAAAATTATTTAACAGGGTTAAAGTTTGGTTGCTAAAATTGAACGCGGCTCTTTGAAGTAACTTTACCCGAGCGATTACTTCATTAAAAAAGTTTCTTTTTTAAAAAATACCAAAAAATTCCAATTAAAACCAGTAAACCTAAAATGCTCTGCCAGCCAAAATACTCTTCAAGAAAGATGCCAAAAAAAGTTAAAAAGCTGACAATTATTCCGGCAATCAGTACTCCTAAAGCAATAATAAGCAAACTTCTTTTATAAGAAAAATTAAAAACAAAAGCCACCAAAGCACCTGTCCAAGCCCCTGTAAACGGCAAAGGAATAGCTACTAAAATCAACAAAGCCCATTCTTTAAATTTTTTAACTTTATTGAAATGTGAATTGTAAGTTTTTGTAAAAATCCAGGCAAAAAAACGATTAAAAAAGTAGATTTTTTTTGAAAGAGAATCGCTAACAGTCCTCAACCCCCACAAAATTAAAATAGGAGGCACTAAATTTCCCAAAACTGAAAAAAGAAAAGCCGACCAAATCGGCAATTGATATAAATTAAGAGCAATAGGAATTGAAGCCCTTAGTTCCCCAATCGGCGTCATAGCAATCAAAAAAGTTTTAAGCTCCGGAATCATACATTTTATTATAATTCTTTCTTTAAAAAATAAAACTTGACAATTTTAATATCCTATGTTAAAATCACAATATAATTTAACGACCCTTAAAAATTTAAAATGGAGGTGAAAATGAAGATTAGAATTGAGAAATTGAATGAGCCGGGTAGTATAGCTCCGTTCAATGTAAGAATTTTCTTAATTGGACGATTTGGAGAAAAGAGAGATGTCAGAAAATTAAGCAGAATCTGCGGAATTTCAACCGATTCAAAAGGTTTTGCTTCAAAAGATGAAGCAGAAGAAGAAATCTCTCATGAAGCAGAAAGAATAAAATCTGCTTTAAAGGTTTATAACAGTCAGAAAAAATCTCTCCAAGAGCTCAAAGAATGGAGTCGAAGAGAAGATATAAGTACAAATTAATATAAAAAAAAGACCCTGAAAATCATTTTTCTAGGGTCTTTTTTTATCTTAATTTTCTTACTTCCCTAACAATTTGTTAAGTTCAGCCCTGGTGTTTTTACCAACAATACCATCAACAACTAAACCTTGTTTTTCTTGGAATTCCTTGACAGCAATATAGGTCTTGGGACCAAAAATACCATCAGCTGTTCCAACAATATCCTCTCCGACTTCTTTCCTTAAAACAATCTGCAAATACTTTACTTCATCATTTTTTGAACCCCTTTTAAGGAATTTACTGAAAGTAAAATCAGCTGAGATTCCTTCATAGACAATTTCTCCTCTAAGTTGAACTGTTTTTGCTTGCAGAATAGCAATCTGAGCTGAAATTTCAGCAATTTTAGCTTTTATTTCCTTAATAATTATTTCCCAAATTGGTTTTTCTTCAGGCAGTTTTTCCTCGGGTGGTTTTTCGACAATTATATCAGCCATTACAATATAGTAAGTAAAGTGAGTAGTAAAGGCAGTTACAATTTTATTTTCAGTATCAACAACCGTTGGCAAAGGTATCCACTCTAGAAAAATCTCATCCCAATAATTAGCTGTTAAACTATCTTCATCTAAACCTTCTACTTGTTCTGCTGTATAAGTAAATTTCAAAGTAACCGGCTTTTCGAAAACTTCAACAGCAACACCTCCAATAGTAGTTGAAAATTCATAAACATAATTCCCGACTATTCTCTTGTCTTCTAGAATGGAAGTTACTGGTTCTGAAACAACTACATCAGTTTTTACTAAAGAGGTAATCGTTATTTCAATTTCTGGAGCAATTTCTGGAACTTCTGGAACAGGAACAGCTTCAGGAGGAATCTCAACTGTTACTTTGGTCTTTTCTGGAAGAATAACGCTTACTTCTCCTCCCTCAGAGATAGATATTACTTCTTTTACTGGAGCAACTTCTGATATTGGGGTTGGAGTTGGAGTTGGGGTTGGTGCTACTCCTCCTGACGCTCCTGACGGTGAAGGTGGAGAAATGACCTTTACCGAAGTAGTCACCTCATTTGCCTTAACTGATTTATAAGATGAAACAATACTAAAAATTGTTCCTGAAACAAGGAAAATAACTAATCCAATTACAAAACTTCGAAGTCGTAAACTCATAAAAATATTGCAACTTCGTCGCATAATTGTGGCGTTCGGTTAAAATACAAAAATAAATTTTTGTATTTTTCCCTTGCTTACAATTATAGAACTAATTCTAGAAATTTTTATTACTCCTTACTTTTTTACCATTCGTCGTTTTCTCCAAACTGAAAATCCAATCCCAACTAAAACCACTACTCCTATTCCGATAAAAAGATATAGATAGGGAAATCCTTTCTCACCAACCTCTTTTTCTAAGCTCTCAACTCCTATAGCGCCTTTAGACAAAATACTAAAGGGGACCTCTCCTTCATTTGCCACCTCTTCATTCCTAAAAATCTTAAATTGAGCCCAATAATTTCCTTTTTCAAGCTCAGTTGGAAACTCAGCTACAATTTTTTTGGTTTCGAAGGGTTTAATTATCTCAAGCCGATTAACATTATCTACAGACTCCAACAATTCCTCCCTCCTACTATCATAAATATCAAAATGGACTTTGGTTGGAGCCGATTCTATGTTGCCTGTATTTTCTATCTCCATCAAAAATTTTATTGTCCAACCCTCTTCTAAATCGGAGGCCTTAACGCTCCTGACCCTAAAATCAAAAATCTTTTCTTCAACTACAGTGAGGTTAACATCAATCCGACCCCCCAAGGCAATAGCTACCATCCCACCTTCTGGCGGTTTTAAAGAAAAAATTCTTATTCTGATCGCCCCTTCATAGTTTCCAAATTCAGCATTTTTTGGAACATCAACGCTGACAACAATCGGCATCTGTTTTTCTCCTTTCGGCAAAATAAATTCCAAGCCCTTATCAATAGAAATCCAATCATTTGCCTGAAGAGCATCAAGGGTTATCTCGGCTTTCAAGTCTTCGGTTGGATCACCCCTGACTAAAATAATCTTTTGTTCATAATGAGAACCTTGAATCAATCTGTCGTTCCGGACATAAGGCGGGGAAATTCCAAAATCAGCCAAAGCTAAATTCGCCCAAGCTAAAATTATTAAAGCAATAACAAAAAATACAAACACTTGTCTAAATTTCATAGTTCCAAGTTTTAATTACTAAGTTTTGACCTTTATCAGTTTTCTCTAATCCCGACATCGAGGACCCTCGACACGGTTACAAAATCGTCGAGGATCCTCTATTCCAAACCAAATCAAAAATTTGGATGAAATTGGGATTACGGCGTCCAGAGTTCTCCTGTTACTCCTGTAATAGTATTAACTCCAGCGTATTCTCCTGCTGTTTGGTTAGTAGGAACCCGTAACATCCAATAAGTATTAGCTGTCGGAGAAGCAGATGCGTGGGTTGGTTTGTCGCAGTCAAGCTCTGTTTCGTAAGGAGTGCCAGTTAGAATTCCATCATCACCAACTCCATCACCATCCATATTGTCCCAAGTTTGACTGGTCGTTAAATCGTATTTTTGTTGAGCAGCTAGAATATCGTCTCCATTATTAGGATCAGTCTCCATAACAGTTCCGGAAAGCTCCTCGTCTATTCCAACATTACCTTTAGCTTGAAGGGTGGTGGTCTGTTCAGCAGAATCTGCTCCTGAGTTTAAACTGCCATAGCTAATAGGATCTCCAGCGCTCAAGGAATAAGACATAAATGTTGCCATTTCTGTTCCCTGGGCTCCGTCCTGTGGTACTAAACCGGTGTCAAGTCCACCGCCTCCTCCAAATTGACCGTCATCAGTAGCCTGTACCGCGGCTTCCCAATCATTAGCAGCATCTGGAGTGCCAGCAACTGTTGCGTTGGCATGAAACCCTAAGGGAAAAGTACAAGTCCAAGTAACGCTATTGTCTGTATCATCAGTACAAGTGCCACCGTCTTGGACACAGACCGGAGTCCATCCGGCATTCGCCTCAGGATAACAATCATCTGTGTCATACTCTCCAGTCTCATCACAAGTTACCGAACCTACATCTGACTTGTAAACATTAATTATTGCCGAATCAATTTCATTATCAGTTCCCTCTGTTCCACCTTTTAGTACACAACTGTTGGCATCGGTTACGATAAATTGTACTGTAAAGCCGGTAGTGTCTGCTCCTGATACTGTTAAGTTTAAATCGCCTGCTCCATCACTTATATTACCAATATTGCCAGCCGTAACAACCGGAGCAACATTATTTACTGTATATGGCTCATCGGTATTATATTTTATTCCCGAAGATGCCAGTCCGTGATTGTCAATTACATATCCATAGGCAGTCCATTCACCATCTGGCTTTACAGCGGCAATGCTAATGTTACAGGTTGGGTTAGAGACTGCTGCAATGTCACTACACAATAGAGTACCAGTACAACTGGGGCTGCCACCTGCTGTGAATCCCACTGCATCACAAACATAAAGACTAACAGTATCAGCAACTGCATCAGTATCAGAATCGGTAACAGAAGCATTGGTGGTAACAGCGGCCGTAGCGCCGGGATTTCCTGCTCCAGTAGCGTAGGCATCAAAAGTCGGGTCATGATTTACATAAAAAGGTGTGCCTGTTTCTCCTGTACCCTGATTACCAGAAGCAATACAGGCATCAGCATCGCAAACAAAAGCAAACCAGATCTCGGATTCTGTGTCGCCATCTAAAGTAGTGTAAGTACAAGAAGCTTGAGTCTCATCAGTAGTAGCAGAAGAGACACAATATTCAGTGCCTCCAGTACAAGCAGGTGCATCACCTTCACCCCCGCTCGCGGTTGCATCATCCGCATCGCAAAGCAGTAAATAATAATCGTCTCCATTAGGGTCATCTCCTGTTGCCTCAAAGGTAACATCAGACCCTTCATTAGTAGGATTACCTGCTGTGCCTCCTTCGCCAGCGCCGTTATGAGAAGACGGGCTTTCAACAGGAGCAACATCAAAGGCTGGCGCTTCGTTGTTAATCCCAACTTGGGACACAGGAGCGGCAGCATCAGTTTTCAAAGAATTTAAGCCAATTACCAAACTCACCACTAAAATACCTGCTACCAAAAACCAAGGAATTGTTTTTTTTACTTTTTTAGACATATCTTTCTTGTTTATTAATTGTTAATTTTTTTCTTTTAGCGTCCTCCCCTCAAAACTTTTGAGACGACCTTTATTTGGAGAACACCTTTTTATATTTCCAGAGAACGGTTCTCTGGAAGTTTCCAATTTTTAATCTGCTGCTGCATCGTTAACAGCAGTAAAAGTAACATAACCGCTACAACTTCCGCCCACTTCCTCTGCCGGGATGGCTAATCCCCAATAACTCCATTTTTGGTCTTGACCTTGGGTTCTAGCCGTATCTTTAATAGCTTTTTAATATTTTCATCTTCATTCAAATAAAAAACCGAGCATATAATATTTTATATACTCGGTTTGTCTTAAAATTAAATTCGAAAAATTTACAAGTAAGATTTTACTCTCTCTCTCTCTCTCTCTCTCTCTCTCTCTCTACAAACACTATGGAATTAACAAATTTTAATATTTTCATTTTCATTAGCTATTTTCATTATACATTGAATCGTCAACTACATTTAGTATATCACACATTATATAATAACAAAAAAACTATGTCCGTGTCAAATCATTTAACTATCTGGCCGAAACAAGTTCTGACTGAGCAGTAGAAAATCTGACTGAAATTTTCTTTTTGATAATTGCTTGCTTCATATTTATTTTATCTTAATTAAATTATTATTAACTGTCAATATTAAATAGTAAATTGTCTTGAAGTTCCCCAATCGGCGTCATAGCAATCAAAAAAGTTTTTAATTCTGGAATCATATTTTATATGGTTTAAATAATTTTTGGCAAAGGTTGTATTTTTCAATATCATCAGTAGGAAACCATTGACCAGTATGTTGATAGGCAAAAATTACTCCTTTTGGGGCTAATTTTTCAAAACAATCTTTTTCTATCATAGAAAAACCATTGGGCAGAATTTCTAAAATTTCTGGATTGATAATATAAGCGCCGGCATTATTTAAATTTGAGGGCGCTTCCTCAATTTTTGGTTTTTCAATAAATTTTTTTATTTTCTCTCCTTCTATCTCTGCTATGCCAAATTTAGTGACATCTTCCACCGGATATAAGGCTAAAGTAATTTTAGCTTGATTGCGTTTATGAATTTTATACATTTTGTAAAAATTAAAATCAGCAACATTATCGCCGTTTAAAACAATGAAATCCTCTTTAATGTTTTTCGCTGCTAATTTTATTGCCCCGCCGGTGCCTAATGGTTTTTCTTCTTTAGAATAAGAAATGTTAACGCCAAATTCTTTTCCATCTCCAAAATAATCAATAATTTTTTCTGCTTTATAACCAACAGATAAAATAATTTCAGATATGTTTTGTTTTCTTAAATTCTCAATAGCGTAATACAAAATAGGCCTGCCTTGTATTAGCAGCATTGGTTTAGGGAGATTATTAGTTAATGACTTTAATCTTTTACCTAATCCTCCTGTCAAAATAACAGCTTTTTTGAGCATTATTTAATTATTTAAATTTAAAAAATCTGTTTTAATTATATCAAATTTTAAGAATCTGACAAATAAAAAAAATGACCCCCGTTGAACACAGAGATCATTTGCTTGCATTAAATGTCTAAAGCACTTTTCTATCCGTGTCCGCTAAACGGAGTACACTTCATTTTTTTTATTTATTATTTATTTAAAACTAATTTTTTAATTTTAGTGTTCTAATTTTATCCCAAGCTTTTCAGCGATTTGTTCTATCCATTTCTCGTGACGATCAACTTTATGGCCAAGCATAAGCATTTCTTGACGATAATCCTCTCCTTGTTTCATATATGCATCTACGACATCAACGAGTTTATTAATTTCTACTTTAGTTGCCATTCCCTCTCTAATACCCACTACTTCTCCTCGAAGGTTTGTTATCTCTATATCAATCTTAGTAAATTTTTCGTCTAAATATTTAATTAATTCAGAATAATCTTGGTTCATATATTTTTATATTTTAATTATAATTCTTTTAAAAATAGTGTCAAATTTTGAGCTTAATGGTAATTACCTCTAAAATGGTCTAATTTCTTTTTAATTTCATAAGGCCGAGAAATACGGGTTAATACAACTTCAGGAAAATCAGTGCCAGCGGTGTTAATAACTAAATTGCCGGTATGAGTAATAACTCTGTCTAATAATGGTTCCTCTACTGTAATATCAGTAATTTTTTCATAATCAATGCTTATAGTTTTTGTTGAAAGCCATCCCTGGTGGATAATAATTCTCTTTTGGGTAAAAGCGTAAGCATTGGCAATTCTAATATAAAATCCATAATAAAAAACTACCAGCAAAAAAGCTAAAACGCCTATATAGTGCGGTTCTGTTATTATTAAAATAATGCTGATTATTCCGAAGAAAACGAGATGAATTTTTCTATATCTTTCACTAATAGAAAATTCATACTCTATTTTTTCATCCTGGTTCAGTATTTTTTTCCAGATTTTTTCGTAAATCATAATAAACAGTTCTTGTTATAATTTTAACATCATTGTCAAGAAAATAAAAATCGAGGCAACTAAGGTATACAAGGAGGTTGACTTCTTAAAGACAAAAAGTATAATAACTCTAGACTTAATAAGTCGTAAGTAAAGCGACTTAAAAGGTTACAAAAAGGTCGCTTTTTTTGTTTCATAAATATATATAAATTTATATAACTTATATGGCATTCGAAAAATTTAACGATAACTCGAGAAGGAGTTTTCCTCCTCGAGAAATGGTAAAAGGAAATTGGAAATGCAGTGATTGCGGAAAAGAAATAACCGAGCTTCCATTTGAACCATCTCCAGATAGACCAATTTACTGCAGAGAGTGTTGGAGAAAACAAAGAGACCAAAAATCTAATTATTAATTCAGGTCTAATAATTTTTTCAAGATTCTAAAAACAAAAGAGCTCTTAAAAGAGCTCTTTTGTTAATTCGTACAGAAATCTTCTTAGAACCTTTTCTTCATTGGTCTAGCTTCGTCTATCATAAGGGTTCTTCCATCTAATTCTTTGCCGTTTAAGGTTTCTATTGCTTTTTTAGCTTCTTCATCAGTTGACATTTCTATAAAACCAAATCCTTTTGATCTGCCAGAAATTTTGTCTATGATGATAGATGCTGACTCAACTTTGCCAGCCTTAGAGAATAAATCCTTAAGACTGTCTTCGGTTGTGTCATAAGAAAGACTTCCTACGTAAAGTTTTTTACTCATTTCTTTAAGTTATTAATTTTTTAAATTATTAATTAATTCAACGACCTACTCCTGACTTTTTACCACTAAACTCTCAAGCTAATGACGCGGAGAGTAAAAAAAAATTTTAGTGCAAGCTTTAGAGAGCACGACCCATCTAATCCGTCAAAATCTCTTTGGAAAATTTAAACAGATTTATGGAGTTCTTTTAAACATACAGCAAAAAGCTTTCTTTGTCAAATTTTTGTCAAGAAAAATCACTTAAAAAATTTTCTTGGTAATTTTAAAGTGTTAAAAATTTGCAAAAAATTCCAAAATATGGTATAATTTTTTAATCAACAAATTTGTTTATTAACAATTTAATAAAGGCAAAATTAAGGAGGAAAAATGGAGATAGAAAAATTTGTTTGGAAATTTTTAGTAAATGGAGAAGAAATTGAAGTGATAGCTGATGCTTACAACAAAAGGAAAGCTATGGTTGAATTAGGTAAAGCTGTCGGCGTTAATGGCTGCACAAAGAAATCTATATTAAACGAAATCTACAAATTAAAGCCTGAATTGCTTAGCTCGGGACCAAGATTGCTCGGTCAAGCATTTTTTTAAAGAAAGGCAACAATATTAAAAAGCGTTTCAACATTGAAACGCTTTTTATTTTGTAGATTACAATATTTTTCCAACTGGCGACGTCTTAAGAACAATTTTTCAAATACAACTTTATTCTCTCACGGTCTTCATTTTCTTTATCGCCTTTAAAATATATCTCAATAAAATCAACCTTACAACCTTGGCAATGAAACGCGTAAATAATTCGTAGCGACGAACCTCTTAAATAACGACAAAACAGACGAGCTTTAACAATAGCGCATTGCTCAGTTTTGGTAATAATATTAAAATGCTTGCTGTTTCCTAGAGGTATAACGGAAATAATTCGTTTAAATTCATTTAAGTCGTCGGGAAACGATTTGTATTTTTTTGAAAATCGCTTAAATTCCTTAGAAAATTCCGGGAGGTCATTAAAGCTCGTCATCATAGTTTCTTACTGAATAGCGTTCGTCGCGATAGAAAACGCTTTCATAAGACAATGGTCTGCCGTTTTCCGCCGTTTTCCACGGGATATCTCCATGCGAGTAATTTTCCATCTCTTTGGCGTTTTTATCCGCTAAACGTGCTAAAACATTATCAATATGTCCTATTTCTCGACCAGACAAAACATCAAGGTTGGGACGTCTGATAGCTAAATATTTTCTTTGCGGATAGTTAAAATATTTCCCTTTTACTTTTGCGACTTCGCCGTTTTTAATCATTTTATCTACAATCACTTTAAATTCAACAGGAGTTGGCCCATAATGATTTTTGACGTAGGTCGCGCCAACAAGTTGTTCTTCAAATTTTTCGTAAAAATCAAAATCAATAAAGTAGAGCAGTTTATACAACACTGTTTCGCCGATATTCGGCTTGCCGCCAACTTTTGTTAAAACATAAAGTAAAACTTCTTTAAATTTTTTAAGGTTTTTTTGCGGAATACTGATTCTTATCTTTTGTTCTTCTATTTTCGGTTTTATTTTATTTTTTTTAATTTCAGCGGTAATTGAAGAATCTTTGCCCCGTCTAAAATCTTCAAATGATATGCCAAAAATAGAGGCCAGTTTTTCCGCTTCAGTAATAGTCAAATCCCGTTTGCCTTGTTCTATTTGAGCATAAGTCGGTCGGGAAATACCGAGTTCTGATGCCAAAAACTCCTGCGTCAGATTTCGCTTTTTTCTAAGTTGTTGAATAAATTTTGAAAGCATGGTTATATTCTACCTTACCTTTTTCTAGTGTTAAAATTAATAATTATTACGACCTAATTCAATTTTAGACGATGTAAAATAATCTGTCAAGAGCAATGTAAAGAATATTAGCTAGACAAAAATTTTCTTTATTTTCAAAAAAAATTTCCCAAAAAACCGAACCCCGCACACAGCGGGGCGAGACGAAAAAAGCCAAAAATGAAAAATGTTCTAATTGGCGGAGAGAGTGGGATTCGAACCCACGGTACCTTGCGATACACGATCTTTCCAGGATCGCCAGTTAAACCGCTCCTGCACCTCTCCAAAAAAATTATATTTTAAATCTTTTTT
>Ga0307928_10001054_pt1 | contig 20803 bp, 21 predicted proteins | sample AceLakmetagen232_FD_201815 | JGI IMG/M metagenome (GOLD analysis project Ga0307928, IMG submission 201815) | Saline water microbial communities from Ace Lake, Antarctica - #232 | ecosystem: Environmental > Aquatic > Non-marine Saline and Alkaline > Saline | place: Antarctica: Ace Lake... | reverse complement strand
AGCATTCGCAGTATATTTCTGTGTCGCCAAACATGTAAAATGTAAGGTCTTTTATCCTATATGTAAGCCCATCAATTGCGACTTCGTCAAATTTCCTCGGTCTTATTGATGCAGTTAAAAGAGTTCCGTCTGTGCTTGTCCTTATTGTTGCTGGTAAAAATACTTTCATATCTCCAACTTCTAGTGTGCCAGACCTTACAAGAGCATCCTTAACTGTCTGTGCCTCTACTCTTGCATATATAGTATAGTCTGTTGAGTCTTCTTTTTCTTTTTGACCTGTCATTGGATCTTCATATTGTTCATCATAATTTTTGTATGTAATTTCTTCTCTGAACTCCTCTGTGTCCATAAGCTCGTCCCAAGCATCATCAAGAATATCTCCTGCCAAGCACGATACTGATACAACAGACCTAGAAACTATTGTCTGTTCTGATTCAGCAAAAACATTCGAACGAGATGTTATGGTTTTTTGTGGTCGTGATATTATAAAGCTTCTAGATATATTAGATCTTGATTCTATAGTTTTCTGTTCTTCTATCGATATATACGAATGACTGTTTATGGTTTCTGATTCTTCTTTAAGCACACCAGATCTAGATTCAATTGTTTCTGTAATATTCTTTTTAATTATAGCAGATCTTGATTCTATAGTTTTTATAATACTATCCAATATTGCAGACCTTCCTCCAATTGTTTCTGTAAGACTGTTTAATATTGCAGATCTGGATTCTATTGTTTTTGTAGCATTTTTTATGATTGCAGAGTTTGATTCAATTGTTTTTAGTGTCTCTTTTTTTTCCACTAAAATACCAGACCTAGACTTAATTGTACTTTCAATAGCTTTTTGAACATATACTACCGATGATATTGTTTCTTGGGATATTTTGAATATGTCAGATCTAGACTCAATCGCTTCTGTCTTCTGTTTTAAAACACATGACCTTCCTGATATTGTTTCTGTTTTTGTTTCAATTATTGTAGATCTAGATTCAATTGTTTTTGTAACACTATCTATAATTGCGGAATTTGACTCAATTGTTTTTTTAACAGGTCCTGTAATTATAGATAATGACTCAAGTGTTTTTGTAGTTTCTTTTAAGATTGCAGGTCGCGATTCAATTGTTTTTGTGATACTATCTATAATTGCAGAGTTTGACTCAATTGTTTTTATAACACTTCCTAAAATTGTAGAATTTGATTCAATTGTTTCTTGCTTTTTTACTACAACACTAGACCTTGATTCTAAAGTTTCTGTAACACTATCTAAAATTGCAGAATTGGACTTTATAGTTTTTTGGACAGGTCCTTTTACATTTGAACGAGATTCTAGTGTTTCTTGTTTGTGTTCTAGAACAAAAGATTTGCTTTCAATTGTTTCTGTAACACTATCTAAAATTGCAGAATTGGACTCTATAGTTTCTGTAAGGCTACCTAATATAGCAGATCGAGACTCTATAGTTTCTGTAAGGCTACCTAATATAGCAGACCTTGATTCGATAGTCTGCTGTCTTATTACAGCTGCCGTTCCTGTCTTACTCTGCTGTGTCATCTTTATCCTCTATTCTATTGACATTTCAAATTCTGGTAAACATCCTGTATCAGGACTAGTATAATCTGCCCAACACCATATCTTTTGCTCTCCACTTGATACTAATGATGCATGTATTGTTTGCGCTGAAGTTGATAGTGTTGTTGCTCCTGCTACTGTATTGTCGTCATCACATTCGAATGCTATATTTGTACATACTGCATCTAAAGACACTTTCAGATCTCCTGTTTCTGTTCCGTTGTTGATTCCCAAAAATATGCCATAAGTTTCATCTTGGTTTGTAGGCACACAATTTGTTTGAGTTGGTGTACACCTCCATGCTGGTGATGCTGTTTCTGAATATATTGAACCATCATACACCGTCATATTAGTATCTCCAACACCTATAGCAGCCCCTATAGTTATCAAACGCCTATCTGTAGTGCAGTCGGCAGTTGTGTTACACGCTACAACCGTCACATTCAACTCACCATCGTTTAAAAGTCCTGACTCGTTTAAACTAAGGTTTCCCTCTAATGTCCAGTAAGTATCGTTATGCCACCGAAGGTCGCTTAAATACTTATTCTTAATTTCTGATGCTGAAAGAGTTCGCTTTATTAATTCAATATTATCAAGTGTTCCATTCATAAAAGAAGATATACCTTGATTACTTGCACCCAATACAACATCTATATCTACATCTTGCCATGCTGTTTGATTCATACTAATTGCAACATCACCCAAATCTGCGAACTCCCCATCAATATATAATATAATTTCCTCTGCTGCTCCACTATTCCCATCAATACTAGCTGTTCCATTATATACAACATAAACTTGATGCCAATCTAATGGGTCTACTGCTGACTGAGCAACAGACCTAACTAATGAATTACCATTTGCAAGATAACCAGTTATTAATCCACTAGTTGCTATCCAAGATATATAGAAAAACCTTTGAGTTCCAGAATTCAAATATTTTGACATCATCACCATATTTATAAGGTCATCATCTACTTTCATCCACCCACCATAGCTACACCCATTATCACAAAAGGTTTTGTATTGGTCTTCTCCAGCACTTTCATCTGCTAAAAGAATGTAATTTGAATTTTCAACATCAAAGTGCATCCCACTTCCATATTTTCCACTTGCATTATACGCACCAATTATCGAACCAGTGTTCTCACTGTTGCTATGGTCAATAACAGATGAACCCATGTAAAGTTGTTTGACTTCATCAGCCGTAATAGGTCTATCATAAATCAATACCTCATCCAATACCCCATGTAATGGATTATTTGTTGGAGCACCATCATCACATGCTCCAAGGAAGAAATCTTCATCATCATCCCATGCAGTGCCATTGATTGTTATTGAAGTTGAGGCGATTTCCCCACCAACTCCATTAATAAATATTTGACTATATCCAGCAACTGATGTTGTCCCATTGAATACACCACAAATATGAGCTAATGTATAATTCAGTTCTGGAACCTCATCAAAAACAGCTTGACTATATCCAGATGACCAATCACCATCATCATCAATGTGCATTACGAATTTGTTAGAAGTCAAAGTGTACATTCTAAAAAATTCATTATCTCCACCAGCATCCCAACGACCCATGATCTTTGTTCCAAACTCAACTTGAGCCCATGTACAAAAACTACAACCATTATCACATATACTCTTTGACCAAGTAGAAGTAGGTTCATCAGAAATTTTTATATAATCATTTATTCCATCGAAACTATAACAACCATCATATTTACAACCAGTAGTTGTTGGAGTTGCATCCGTTACAACTCCATCATATCCATTGCCTGAACCATCTAAAGCGTTCAAGTCAAGATGATACTGTGCTAGTGTTCCACTACCATTTACTGTTGGTGCTTCCGCATACTCTTCAAAGTCCATGTACAAGACAGTATCATTGCTGTAATAGATTATGTCCTCACTGAATCCATCCTCATTTATATTCCACCACATTCCTTCCTCATAAAGTAGTCGACTACCAGTATGTGTTTCAAATATTTCATTATAATCACCATCATAACAAAACCATTGTATAATAAATGAGCCAGTTCCTTGAGCTACAAGAAATAATGTATCTTCATCGTACCCCCAACAAGAATCTAAAATTGAAACATTTGAAATTACAACATCACCACTCTTTACCATCCACAAACTAAGATTGTTTGAATTAGATGGTTTTGTATAATTAATACGAACATAAGCACCCAGGTTATACCCTCCATTATTCCAATTACCATCAATAACATTTTCTGGAGAATGCCAATCGCCAACAAACTCATATGAACCAGTATCTAATCCACCACATACAGTTGAAACATTAGCAGACTCTTGATAACAAAACACAGAACTACCTTCTACTTTACCAGAAACATTAACATCCCTCAAAACACCAATTTCTATACTAACATTCAAAGGAATAGCAGATGCATTGGTGTATGACGTATTCTCTGGCTTATAAATTAAAACTGTATTATCTAGACTTCCATAACTATCAACTCGAGGTATGTCTCCTTCTGGCAAATACATTACTGCAATCATAACTGCCAATAACAACCCACCTGCACCTATTTTTTTCTTATCCATTTTTAGCTATATTCCTCTCCTTTTTCATTGTTGACTCTTGTACAATAACACTCACAATATATCTCTGTTTTTCCCATCTTGAAAAATGTGATTTCTGATATTCTGTAAGTCATACCTCTATACTTAATCTCATCATATTTGTGTGGTCTTATATCACCAACACCTGTTAATGCTGTCCAATCAGAATCATATCTGATTCTTGCAGGTAGATATATGATGGCGTCTCCTACATCAAGAGTGCCATACTTTACTAGCTTATCAGACAGCTTTTGCACTTCTATTCTGGCGCATATTGTATATTCATTAGCTGTTCCTTTGACTTTTTGTCCTGTCATCGGATCTTCTGTTTCACTAGAAAAGTCTTTGTAGACAATAATTTGTCTTGTCTCTTCCATAAATTCAAGCCACATCCCATCAGCCATATCACCTGCTAAGCAAGGAACTGAAATGACGCTGTTTGAGGATAATGTTTTTTGTGGAGTTGCTTCTATATAAGAGCGAGACTTTATTGTTTTTTGTCCTGATAATAACATAATCCAAGATCTCGACTCAAGAGTTTCTTGATTTTGGGTAAGGACACACGATCGAGATTCTAATGTTTTAGAAGGACTTTTTTGTATTGCAGCTCTAGACAATATGGTATACTGACCTTTCGGCAACAAGCTTGAATATGAACCTATAGTATTTGATTCTGTTGTTTTGATTGCAGACAAAGACTTTATTGTTTCACTTCCAGGCTTAAATATATCAGACCTTGATTCAATAGTTTTAGAAGTAGCAAGCTTGATATAAGATATAGTACCGAGAGTTTCGGTTTCTTGAACAGCTATTACCGAACGACTTTCTATAGTCGTATCCCGTATTATGATGACTTCTCCGTCACCGCTTCCCTCTGGCATTTTCCATTGTATTGCGTTCCCTCATTGTATTGAGATTACTAATTGTTATTTACGAAACAAATCTAGCTATAATATTGAATATCCATCCTACTATTGGATTCTCGAAATCGAACCAGCACCATATGTCAACATGCCCATTTACTCCGACATCTTGTGCAAATTCTGTGAGTGAGCTTACAACAGCAACTGCTGCTCCAGGTGCATTACCTGTACTGCATTTCAGCACCATACCTGTTGGTGGTGCTTCATTGACTCTTATATCTAAACAGCCACTAATGCTGCCATTATTCCAAAACCTATAAATTGAATTCGAGTCGTCTTGATTGATAGCTGCACAATCTGTATCAGTTGCTTTGCATCTCCACTGAGCTTTTGTGCCATTATCATATGCTGTTCCATCATATACTTCTGTTGCAACGCTTCCTGTTGGCTCTAAGTTTGAACCAAATTCTAGTCCGCATCCTGCTTCGAGCAATGAATCTACAGAGTCGGCAAATCCAGCTAGCATGATTATGACTAAGAGTGATAATGTCTTTTTCATTAGTCCCAGTCCTCCTTAATTTCTAAACCACCGTATACAGTCATACCTTGTGATATTTCTATACCTGATATTACTGGTGGACAATCTGTTTCACTGCATGAGCCTGCTACCAACTCTGAACAGCCTTCTCGCTGAGCAGCACAATCACATTCTACAGCAGTCGATATTCCTCTTGATTGTAATGGGCACAAATTAAAGTTGTTTTGGCACGAACTCCAACCATCGCAATTCACTTCTTTTTTAGGTATGACTCCACCTTGGTAATGACATTCATCTTGATACCATCCCCAATACCATGGAGCAACTGTTTTGCAATCAATCGCATCGCACCAATCATATAAGTCCCATCCTCTAGGCTGTACATTACAAGCACCATAATAACACATATCACATCCGCCACAGCGAGTAACTCCTCCTTGTGTATCGTTCTCCCATAGTGCAATTTCCTCACAATCAAAAGAAGATGCTCCATCACAAGTTTGACAAGGTATGCAATCACCTGCTCCGCTTGTTAAAAACCCACATCCGCCTGTTCCATTGCATAACCCATCATTACAATTAAGACTAGGTGTGCAATCATCATATGGGTCTTTGCCATCGTCTATATCGGCACATGTTCCATCTACACTTGCTGTATATTCTGCTAGACAGCTTTGACAATATGTCGTACAAGTAGTATCACAACAAACACCTTCAACACAATGGTCTAGTGTGCAGTCGGAATCACTTGTGCAAGAATCTCCGAAATGACCGCCAATTTCATCTTCTGCTGCCCATGAAAATGTTGGAACTCTTTGAGCGAATTTGGCTATATACATTTCGTCCATAAGCATTCTATAATCAGCATTCAGACTCCACGCAGCATATACTCTATTAATATCACCGCCTGCATTTCCTGCAATCGGAAGTAAAGATGGATTACTTATGCTAGTATGATTCACATTTACTCGCCTAATTTGAAAATTGTTATAGGTTGTATTATATTCTTCAGACAAGTGTATCCATTCATTGTAGTGTGCATCAGCTGCATCAAGATATCCTCCTTCCCATAAATATATATATTTATTATCGCCAGCTATTCCAACTCCTGCTCTATCATCAGTATCTTTCTGTACTCTAGAAGTTAATATTGACTTTCCGCCTCGTGAACGAAGTAGCAATCCATAAACAAACTCATCTTGAACTTGTGAATCAAGAGTTGCACTATGATATGCGTTGCCATCTTCAACATAGTGTGCCCAAAAATGTCTTTGAGAACTTACAGTATCATCAAAAGAGCCAATTTGTCCGGTATCCGATACCCAACCTCCTTTACCATTTAATATCCCTGTGCTTAAATCTTCAAAATCTTCAAACCATTCATATACTGCATCCCCATCCCCGATATTGATAGATGCTCCAGAGCTTCCATAATACACTTGTAGCATTTCTGTACCGCTAGCTGGTATATATGGGACCCTAACTGTAATCCATGTGCCTTCAGTATTTTGAGATCCAGATTGGATATGAAAGTCAATTTCTTCTTCTGAAGAATTTACAACACGTATATCAAAGTTATCATCTCTCATTTTGCTAGCTGCTACTAATGTTGCTGTATCTAACTTTAGAGTTACTTGGAATTCTTCTAGTGCTCCTGCTGAGCCACGAGATATTGTTACATTTTGTCTATACAGCCAACTGCTGTTCCACCATGCCCATGATGGCTCATATCCAAACACCTTTAACTTCCAGTCAACACTATTTTTTCCCAGCATAGCTTTTTTCTTTCCAGATACTTTAAGACATATTTTTTCACCAGCTTTTAGTGTTTTTCGCTTTGAATCAAATGGGATATATGTGTCCTTCCACCTTGTAACATTTGCATGATGAGTTCCCTTCAGTTCTTTTTCATAGAATATGAGGGGGTCTCCTGTAATATTGCGTAAATATTTTTTTCTCCACAATATACTTCCGTTCTCTCTACGACATATACTTAGGTCTCTAAGTGTTTCTTCGTATATCACCTCAAGCTTATTTCGTGGACATGAATATTCTACATCAACAAGTTCGAAGATCAACTCTTCTTCTTCATATGATGTATTTATAATTTGTTCAATTATCAAGTCTTTTTTAAGACTCTTTGCGCCTTTTGCCTTTTCGTGCCATGTTTTCCAGCCATTGTTCTTTAGCTTCAAGTCTTGGTCTGTTGGATTTTCAATCTCAAATATTGCATAACAATCTACAAGACAATGGTCTGTATTTTCGATAAGTGTGAAATATGGCTCCCAGTTTGTCGCTTGCGCAAATACATTGATTGTGGTTGTTGTAGTTTGCGGTAGTGTTGTTGCTACTGGAACGTTTTGTTGCTCAACACACCCACATAACAATATGACCAGTAATAGCATTATCTTCTTCATCATGGTTCCACCCTAAGTTTTGCATTATCCTCAAAGCCTATCATCCCTTTCAAAACTTCTATTTGGCTAGAAGGTGCAATTGTAAAATCATTCTTGAAAATCAATGTTGTATTAGATGTACCATTTATGTATATGTTACCTGATGTTTTTACAACAGCTGTATCAAATATACATTCTGCATCTGCATCATATACCCAATCTCCATCAGCTACAAACCCACAACAATCGAGTCTGTCTGCACATGTTCCATCAGAGACACCAGTGTTCTCCTCAAGACAACTTTTGCATAAAGTATCACATGCTGTATCACAACACGTCCCACCAACACAATGACCTTCTGAGCAATTTGCATCAATCGTACAAGTGCCTCCATTAACATTGAACACTTCAAATTGGACTTCATTAAATCCCGTCATATTGGATTCAATATAAGTACATGTTCCTGCCTTTTTTTTAATAGTATCTATACCGTACAAATACACATATTGCCCAACTACATATCTATTGGTATATATACCTGTTTTATTCCCTGTTGTCCACTTAGCATCGCCTTCGTCTGAAATTGGATAAGTAAACTCTACAAGCCTTTGATTGCATTCTGCTCCAAGCCATCCATCTGCAGATAAATTGCACTGTTTAAATTCACCAATTTTACACACTTGCCCTTCTCCGCCATCATACTCCCCATAAATCCTATAGTTGCTGATGTTATAGTCTTTTCCTAAATTATACTCAACATATCTATCTGTTTTCGGGAAAGTATCAACCCATTTTGTTGATGGTATTCCATCAAACGTATTGTAAATATCTCCGCCGCCATAGTAGTATTCATAATCGCTTGGGCTTATCCAGTCTCCGCTTGTCATGGTAGACATCATGCACATTAGTGCCCCAATAAACAATAGCTTATGGCACAATGATATATATTCCTGTTTCATTTCCAAACATGTAGCCTCCACTACTTCCTATATAAATTCGTCCTTCATCTGTTCCATATCCAACAGTCAGATTTGCATCGACTGTTACATTGCCTGCTGCTGAATTGAGATGCAAGTCACCAGCTGTTGTGCTGATTGTGTGATATGGGTCGTCAAATGTTACAGTTACTCGTTCAGATGCATTTCCGATTGTTGTTGTCCCGTCCTGCTCTGCTTGGTACATTGTGACTCCATTACTATTCTTTATTTTGTATTTATCGGCATCTGCACCCTCATTCATCATAGTCCATTTGCTGGTTGTGCCTTCTCTGAGTGTGATAGAAGCATTGAAATCAGCAGCACCAGAGCTAACATATATATTAGTGTCTTCATCATCATCTGCAAAAGCAATGATTCCCCCAACAACAGCAATTTCAACATTATCAGCAGAGTCCAATATCAAATCATCTGTCAATGCATAGAATACAGTATCGCTTGGATGCGATGAAACTGTTGCGTTGTTGACATAAAATCCACCTATAGCACCAGATGCTGTATGCATTGCTATACCAGTATATGCAGTATTAGCCTCTTCATTTCTGATTGTCATATTGATGAGTGGTGCAACTTCATATCCCTGAACGCCATAATAATACCATTCATATCCTTTGGTATTCTGAATTGTGTCTATATCAAGTCTAAGAATATCGCTAGCAGGATTGATAAGCAAACCACTTACATCTGTTGTACCAAATGTTATGTCGGATCCATTACTAGAAAATTGTACAAAGTTTGTATTATCTCCAGAAAACTTCATATTCATTGTAGCAGACGAAAAGAAATCTCCGCCATTAACTGTAAGGTCTCCTGTTACGACAAGAGTTCCGGGAACTACAACATTTCCGCTATTAATGCTAGCATTGGCTGTGATTTTTGTACTATCATCTATCCATGCTGAATCCGAAAATGATTCTATGTGAACAGTACTCACACATAATCCTGTGCCATCACAAACTTCGTTAGTAGCATTCATGTCTCCAATAACATTCAAGTCACCTGATACATTTATTATTCTGCTGTCTGCCGATAATGTTAAGTCTCCTGTTACTGCGTTTAGCGTTCCTGTGTCAACAGCATCTACAAAAGATGCCAAAAACACAACAATAAATATCGTTAATATCTTTTTCATTTTGTATGGATTTTCACCCCATTTTCTTTTGATATTTGAATCAATAATTGTCTGCTCCGAACCTTGTTTGCCTTTCCAACATTTCTTAATCCCACAAACTGATAATATTCTCTTCCGACGACTGTTGCGCCACTTCCTATAATCTGTCTACATCTTCTAAAGTAAACGAGTTCTAGGTATTCATCATCTGAAAAATTATTATACTGGAACTGTTGTCCATTTATTTCATATTCGCCAGTGTTTGGACATACAGTAACAGATTGTTCGAAGTCTTCAACAGTAAATTTTTGTAGCTTCGACATGTCAATCTCTCCAAACATGCTTTCGTTACCAGTGTTGTCAAACTGGTGTATTTGAGTTTCATCCACATACGTCGCTATCCAATTCATTTTACATACCAAGTTTTATTGTAACCTTTTTATCTTCTGGAAACCAATTTTTCTCTAAATATTTGTCTACTTTCTTTTCTTGTATAGTTTCTCTAAACATATCAATTTCTAGTTTCTGATATAGTTCTTGAGCTCTATATGACCAATCCATTTCTGTTCTTCGAAGACATTGTGCGTGCATAGTTTCCCACTTTACCTTGTTCTTCAATATCGAAATGATTTCGTCTGTGAATGCTTTTTCATACTCTGCTGTTCTTGGATCTAGCTCGATTAGGGATCCGCATTTGCCGACTGTTTCTGGAAGTGCTCCAAACTTTGTTGTCACAACAGGATTCCCAGCTTTAATGTTCTCCATTGCCGCAATACAGCTTGTTTCTGCAAATATATTGGGATATGCAAACAAATAGCACTTTTGCAATTCTTTTGCAAGCTTTTCCTGTTTAACAGTTCCGTGATATGTTACTCCTTCCATTGATTTAGCCCTATCAAATAATGTTTGGAAACTTCCTGCTGCCAAATTGTATATGTCCATTCCACTAAATATTTCAAGAGTTGCATCTGGAACCGCTTCTCTTATCTTTGGAAAGACATTTAACAGGGTATTAAGACCCCTAAATGGGGTTGTCGAATATACCAGTTTGTTAGAGACCTTTTCCTCGCTCTCTCCGAAAAAGAAGTCGTGAACACCGTTCTTAGAGATAATGCACTTTTCCGCTGGAATAAACGGAAACTCCTTCCTTATGATGTTCTTGTGATATTCGCTCACAAAAATTATTTTGTCAATCTTGTGTATTGCATTTGCGATATTTAGCCATCCTGGACAGTCAGGCATATCATGCGCCCACAAAACATACTTTTTTGCTTTAGGCAATTGTGGCATTGTGAATATATCTGTATTTCTAGATGCTATAAATATATCACACTCTTTTACCATGCTAAGTTTGTCATAGTTAGAATACTTGACTCCATCATATATCCCCTCCGAATCGCAATTACAATATATTTCAGGACTGCATGCTCTATTTGCAAACTCTTTTGCCGTCCTTATTACTGCTGTTTCAGAGCCAGCAATAGATTTTTCACTTATTGAGTTGCCATTGAATTTAACACCAGAAGTGTTGTAAAAAACGATGCTGGGATTCAAATTCTTTTCAAGCTGTTTTTTCTCTCCATCAAGTAAGTGTAATTGACCTGCTTTCGCTAACTTTTTCTTTGAGATCTTTTTGACAATATCTTTGCCAGGATAAAAAACATCATTTACAACATCATAATGGTCGCACATTACGTTTGAGTCGCAATATGGTTGGAACCCGTGTTGTTTTGCTTTCATAAAGAAATAATGGTCTTCGCCTACAGAGACTTTTACCTCTTGTCCTGACTGGTCCTTATATGACCAATTGACTTTAAACCATGGCTTTGGCATGTTCTCAAATACACTTCTGTGTATCAAACAACACCCAAGACCTGCTCCATCAATGGGAATTAATTTATCTTGTGGCTCAATATCCCATATAGGTCCTCCTCCTAATGTTTTATATACTATTGGTTGCGGAGGAGTGCTCTTCATCCAGTAAACACCTGAAACAACTTTCTCGGCATGCGACATTAATCTGTTTATACCATCTGCTGGTAAAAACACATCAGTGTCTATAAACATAATCCATTCGGTGTTTGTTGCGAGTGCTTTTTCAACAACTTGTTGTCGAGCAACATCATAATATTTGTCTAAGACATATATGTGTTGCCAAAACATTCCACTAGGAAGGGATTTTTGTATTCCCATCATGTGAAACATCCATTTTGTCGGTACTTTTCTTTGTGCTATAATACAGAGGGAAATCCCTCTTGGGTCCTGACTTATTTCCATATCTACCATTCTTTTTTCCTCATTGTATTGAGATGCTCCTTTTGAATAGAGCTATTACTTTACTTTATACCTCATCATACTGCAAAGTTAAGGTCTTCGTGTTCGTCAATCCCGCTGAAGCTGTCGTGTCTATTGTGCTTTGCAAAACCATAAATGCTGTGCTTCCAGCTGCTTCTAAGCTTCCTGACAAACCTGCTCCAATACCTACATTTGCTGTTCCTGGTTCTGATGTTGGTATTGCTGTATCAGCTTCTGTACTTACTGAATTTGTTGGTGTTGCAAATGCTGCTGTCTGCCCAGTATATGTTACACCTTCGCCTGTTACGTAGTCTCCTGCTGACTTCCAGAGTAAAACATTCTCTATTCTTGTGAATGATCCGCTAAAAGCTGCCTTTATCCACTTCTCATAACTGTACGTTCCAGCTGTAATTGGATAAGTACTTGGAGCTAGATCTACCGAGTTAGTACTTCCAAAATTTAAGTTTGTTGGAGCACTTGTGTCCGTTGCGTTTTGGGTGAATTCTTCCCACGCGAATGTTGCTGCTCCTATGAGCAAAAGTCCTTTTATTATATTTTTCATAATATTTCCTCTTTTGTTTTTATTCTTTTAAAATCACACCCAGAATATTTCTGGATTTTTTGTTGCCTAATAATGTCACCTTCACATTGATTACCACACTCATCGAAATGATGTGGTTCGTCAATTTCAATTGCAAGATTTAATTCAGAGATATATCCATCTACAAAGAATCCACCGATTTGGTATTGTCTAAGTATTTTATATCCTTTTTCTTTTTCAAGAAAATCTAAAATTTGCTTTTCTTGTCTTCCTATACACGGAACATCCGGCATCAAACCAATTGACTTCATATGATTTGTTGCTGCTGCATTTAATTTCCTTTTGTGTTCTAAAGTTAATGAAGGCAACTTTTTGCCCTTATTCCATGGGAGCATTCCTTTTTTACCTTTAGATATTAATTCTATGGACTCTTTTGTGTGTGGTTTGTGATGCCCCATAGTGCATCCTGGTTCTTGCGCTTTTTTTCTTACTGCTGTACTTATTTTTTGTGCTATTGCTTTCTTTTCAGAGCACGACATATTTTTATGTTGTAATATTGCTGCTTGTCTGCACTTTTCCCGCATTTCTTGACTGTATATCATTGTGCATATCACCTAATTGTAACTATATCCTCTACCGCCATATCCTCTTTGACTAAAACGTGCCATGTGTCCTCGGCCAATTGTAAAAGATCTGGAGTTAAATGATTTCATATAATTGATTTGTTCGTGATATCTTCTAGTATGCGCATCTAATAGCTCTCTAACCTCTGTTTCGTCTTTTGCTATAGTCTGGCTTCCCAAGGCAAGTGTCGTTGTACCCTTTTTTAGTCGCTTGTCTCTTAGCCACTTTAAAAACAAAACATTTGTATGCTCAAGACAAGCTGTCTCTAAAGGTCGGTCTACACCTACAAGTTCAGCCATTGGTATTCTGACATAACAATATGTCAAAACAACTTGCCTGTTGTTCGTCGGATATCCATCTTGTAAGGTAAAATAATTGTTAAATGGGTCGACCGATGCAATTGCATGGGAAATATTGTATCGCATTCTTTTTGTACGAGCAATAGAATATAATCTTGTTCCTACAACAGTTGCTGTATCTATCTCATATACAGTCAAGTCTTCTGCTGTGACTTTTCCTGTATTTATGCTTCTGCCATATTTGTTTGCAAAATATTGTGATGTGGGAAAATATCTTCCCTCATCATCTTTTACGACAAGCTCTTCTCTACGCATAATGAAAGCGTCCCTTTTAACCTGCTCAGTTGCTCCTAGCAAAAATCTATTTAGGGTTGCACTGGGCAAGTCTAGCTGGTTTGTATAACCAGTAATGTTCCGAAATCTAACCTCGGAACAAAATGGTTTTGCTGCCGCTATCTGAGTTCTGCTTTCAGTCGTTTCCTGTACCATTCTTTGCTGCGTCCTCTCTTAATTTTAGAGTTTCCTCTAGTGTGTTTCCGTAGAGTGGTTTTGCGGATCCTTTTCTAACATCTTTCTCAAGCGTTTCAGCCTCTTTCTGTACTCTCATCTCTTCGGGAGTCGCTTCTCTAAGCAATCCTTGGTCGATAGCATTTGCCAAAATTGGCGTTAGCTCGTCTGGAAGCTGTTTGACTTCTCCTCTAAGCACATAAAAGTGTGCTTTGTCTGCACTATTGAACATGTCGTTGTCTGTTGTCACCATCATTGGATTGAGGTCTTCTTTCATTTTTTTCACCTATTTATGTCACTACTGCAAACCAGTCACCTGTTTGGCTATTGGTTCCAGTCACCAAGAAATTTGTATCTGTAATGCTTCCTGGCATTGCTGTTGATTGAGTCTCTGTCAAAGGTTGACAGAACACTTTTGCTGTTCCTGAAAGTGTTCCAGTAAAATCAACTGTTACTGATGTCGATGTCGACCCAATAACATATCCACCAACTTCAATAGCTTGTGAAGATGCTGTTAGTCCTGTTATAACATCTGTTCCAAGGTTTGCTCCTGTACAACCACCTGCTGCAATTTTTCCTGCTGTAACATTTAAAGCTGTAATTTTCACTGATGTTACTGCATTAGTTGCAAGCTCTGCTGTACTGACTGAACCAGCACCCAATTCTGAAACTGAGTTTGCTAAATCAATCTGTATTGTCACTGTTCCAGTTGTGTCTGCTGTTGTTCCACTTTTTACAAGTGTGCCATCTTCAATTGCCACTACTGTTCCAACTGGACCATCTGTTGCTATAACAGCATATGGAACACTTGAGCTCCAATACATACTTACTGTTGCACCAACTGAAAAGTCTGTTACATAAGTTCCACCTGAACCTTCAACCATTCCTGTAAGTTCAATGAGACCTTCTGACACAACACCAGCATACTCTTGCTGGCCAACTGTTGCCAAAACACCCATATCAATTGTTTGGGATGAAAATCCTATTATGTCAGTGGACAGATCAGATGTGTCCTCTTGTATTTTTCCTGTCGAGAGTTTGACTGGATCCATAGAAGTCAAAGTTTGACTGTCTGCTATCGGATAAGTCGTCACTGTCTTCCAATTCACTGCCATTTCTTATACCTCGTGATAATAAAGTGGGTGTTATTCACACCCTTAGTTCCACCCAGTATATGTTGCAGAAAATCTGTCAATATATATTCTCAGCTTCACTGCCTTGTCTGCTGTTGCTTGCGCTGCAAGATCGTCAAGAGCTATACCAAGATGGTTGGTCGAATCTGATACTCCTGCTCCATCAAGTGCACATGCAATTTGTCCTGTCGAAGTTGAATTTTCTCCAACTAAAACAACTGCTCCAACAGCAATATCCGTGTCATATCCGCTAGATGTTAATGCTCCAACAAAACCATCAACTTCAGTAATTCCTCTTACCAAAATTGGTGCATATTTGTCGGCATTTCCTCCGGATGCATTGTTTACTGGTGCCATACAAATTCCATCAACTGCGACTTCTTTGGTTGCGTTCTTCGCTACAAGTCCTGTTGAATTTATTGTTACAAAATCTCCCTTTGCGAGAGTTGTTGTTTCTGTTACAGGAAATGTCAAAACCAAATTCAAATTATTTTCTACTCCTCGTGCTGGTCCGAAATTATCCGGATCAGTACTTACCGTAAATCCCATTCTTAATTCCTCCTTATACAATATCTGATATTGTGTAGTAGCCTGACAAAGATTCTGTTAATTGTCTGTCTGCTCCTATTGTTATGTTTGAACCACTAATGCCTCTTACACGGACACCAATAGATCCAAGCAAGTCTTCATTCAAAGTTGTTGCATTCACATGTACATGTGCTGTTGAACTACACGCCGAATGCGATACAACTGCCGATGGTGTTACACCCGGACTTGCTGTTGCCTGTAAGGTGAAGGTTCCTCCACCTACCACTGCTGCTGTCATTTCTTATACCTCATTAAAATAAAAATTGGTGCCTCAATTAAGAGGCAGCCATAACAACTGAAGCAGCTGCTCGCACATTCTGTATTCCAATACCATATGACTGGAGGGCTATAACCTCTGTGTCAACTGTTCCAGGAATACGTCCGTCAACAACTTCAACATCACTTTCTTGCACAAAAGTTCCAAGTTCTGTTGCATCAACAAAAATTGAAGTCCCAGTTGTAATTTGGGCTGACTGTATGACCTTCTGTGGTCCGAAAAATTCCACTTGCGGGAATATTGCAACTGTTCCGGGTGTTCCACCAGAAATTACAGGTGCTCTGACAAGTGCTTGCTTGAAGTCGGTGTCTTTGCATAGTGCCGCATAGTCGTCGGGGTGCAAAACTAGGTGTGTTGTTTTGAATCCACCAACATCATAACCTTCTACATATGCTCGCGCATCAATTAGGTTTGCGTATGAGACCCTTGTTGAAGATCCACCTGTCGCCTTCCTGTTGCTGTTTGCTGATGTGCATACTGCAACAATTCCAGTTATGATGTCGCTGTCAACCTTTCTTGCAAGAGCTTTACCAGTTCTTGCTGCTTCTGCTGTGATTAAAGAAACCATACCACGCTTTATCATCTCCCAAGTAATCTTAGATGCTGCGATCTTCTTGGTTGGTGTAACCGTGATGCTGGAATATCCTTCTCCGGTATATGAAACAGTACCACCTTCGCCTACTTCAGCTGCTGTGACACGCTTCTCTTTTGGAAGCTGTATTGCTCCTTTTCCACCACCAGCCATTAGGTCTGTGTTAAGCTGTAGAAGCTCTAAACCAATCATGTTAGGCTCTACTGCCGCTCTAATAACTGAGGCAAGCGCTGTAACATAAAGGGCACTCGCGTTTGCGGTTGTTACATCTTCTCTGAAGGTCATATAACCTCCAGACAGTCCTTCTTTTAACCTTAGCTCGTTTTGTAATGCCTCAGAAGATACGCCCTTGTTTGCCATATCCTTGACAATAGCACGTCCTGTAGCTTCACAAAGCTTGCTTCCTTCTAATTGTATGTTCATTGTATTTCCTCCAAATTAAAATCCACGCGCAATTTTCTGCGCATTTTTGTTCCCAGTCTTGCCCAAATATTCTAGCATCACATTGTTAGATTTTTGGCGTGCTGTCATAATGTCGTTTTCAGAATTTCCTGCTGATTCTTGCGTTCTTTTCATTCCTCCAACAATAGTCTTCTTTCCCATTAACTGTTCCATTTCAGTATCAAATGCCAACGAGCTTTCTTTTTTCCTTGCTTTAGCTTCTCTTCTAGATTCTCGCTTTAGCTTTTCAAACTCTCTACGAACAATTAGCTCGGTTGTCATCAATGGTTCTTTTTTATCGTCATATTCCATATCGTCGACAATCTCACCAGGAGCCATTTCAGTGCTAGATCCTTCTAGGGGCTTATCTTTTTCTTCTTCTTTGTCTTCTCCTTCTAGTTGCTGCTTTTGAACTCCTTCCATTGGTTCTGGGTTCGCTGGAGCAGGTGATACAGGTGCAACTTTTGTTGGATCTTCTGCTTGGTCTGAACTTTGGTCCGCAGCACCTTCAGCATCATTGATTGCTACGGGAAGTACCTGTTCTCTACCTTTTCTAAACTTGTTTTTTGTTACACTAGGTCTAGTATAGTCAGAACTTGGTTTTGGGGCTTTCCCAGCAGCATCGTCAGCTGGTTTGTCTGCAAATTTGTCATGATCGCTGTCTTCATCGCCAGGAGCTTCTCCATTCGCAGGTTGAGTTGTCTGCGGCACTTCTGATGTACCATCAGGTCCAATCTGGTTTGTAGTTTTTTTACTCCTTTCTTCATCCTCTTTGTTAGGAACACCAGTAAGAGCTTCTCTTCTCTCTGCCAATTCCATACCTCCTTGTTGCTCGAGTTGGGAAATTTTGGCTTGCATTTCTTGCATCATCACCATCATTTCATCATACTCAGAGTGTGTATGGTCTGGAATACCTGGGTCCTGTTCTTGCAATCTAGGACTTTCTATTTCCATATCAGGCTTTTTCATCACTGGATCAAGATCCATTGGAGCCTGTTCTTTCCTTTTAATCGGTTTAACACTCATTGTCGTACCTCAAATTTTAATCTGTATAGGGCGTCTTTTAACGCCTCTCGCCTTTCTTGTAGATTTCTTATGATTGTGTAATTACACTTATAACATCTCAATTGCATATCTACGGTTTTATTTTCTTTGTGAATAAATTTATCCTCAAGCAGCTGTGTACTGCAAACAGGACACTTTAATCCGATCTTTGCCAATTGAGTCTGTCTTTCATATGGTTCTGGTGCTGGTTTTATCTTGTCTGGCAATTCGTCTCCAATAAGGGCGTCTCCGTTACTGCCGTCAAGTTCTGCGCTTTTGTTGTCAACAAATGCTCCGTCTTTTCCGGGAACAGTATCGACATCAACAACTCCTTCTTTGAATTTCATAAGTTTACCTGTTTTGAACTTTTCAACAAAAGACATAGATGAGTCGCCATCTCCCGGAATTAGAACTGCTGATAGTTCAAGAAATTCAGATATGTTAGCTTGGATAAATTCGTCTCCTCCCAAGTCTTCAGTTTCTTGAACTCCATCAACCAGAACTTGTATGCTTACTCCAGGAATGTCTCCACGTTTTGCTTTATGTATAAATACTTTTTCTTCAGGGTCAAGATTGACTCTATAATTTAGAATATTCATTCCATTATCGTCAACACCCATATAAGCATCTTCAACATGTCCAAAAGGAGGAGAGTCTCTTATACTACTATCATTGTGTGTATCAAGAAAAGGTTTGCCAATCAAAGTTTCTGCTTTTTTGACACCAGACTCATAAGTATAGCTTACACGATTTCTTGTTGGCTTATCAAATGTGATAGCCACTCCTTCCAAATAAACATTCTCGACTTTACCTGTCTTATCACTTATCTGCTCTTTGATTCGATATGACTCAACTGGAATTCGGACTGTTTCTTGTATTCTCATTGTGCTGTCTATTTTTGTTATCACTTACAAGTGATTTAACTCAAAAATTTTATCAGTAAATTAACAACAATAATTGGAATGCTAACAGCGTAACTACAATAATAGAAATGCTAACAGTTTACCTATAAAGAAATATAATTTTCACCCCTATATAAATTTAAAACAAAAATTATGACAATTGAGGTGCTTTTCTGTATTTTTTTGGTCTTATGCCTTGTTTTTGGTCGCGGATCTCATGTATCCATATAACCTCTTTGAGTTTTCTAAGGTGCGAGAGACGAGCAATTACTCTGCTTTTTGATATTCCTGTCTCCAGAGTAATAGTATCAGCTGTTTTAAAGCTCTTTTCAATACACTTCAGTATGTTTTCGTCGTATCTACTCATCTTTTATCTTTACTTTACTTCATTTTCTTTGATTAGGTCTACTTGTTTTTTAATCTGATAAATCTACTATTGATAGTGCACCACTATTCAACTCCAACCGATAATATTTACTATCAGTCTGGTCCTTTACCGTCTGACTTGACTTTGACTCTTGTTGTTGATGTAGCGTCTTTTATCTCAACAGCACCGATCTGGATATCACCTCCAACAATATCAACAGGCAAAGCATTTGTTGCTGTTATATCCCCTCCAGATGCGTCAACGACCTTGACTTTTTTTGCTAAAGCGTCGTGGTCGTGCTCTTCGTTGAGAATCTCACCATTAGGCTCCTGTGCACCATCAGCTGTCATTGTTTACCTTACTACCATTGTTTACCTTCTTTCCAGGATGTAACCAGTTGGCGTTCTCATTATCAACACATGTTATGATGTCAACCCCGAATTTCTTTGCAAGCTCATTCATCTTCTGCCTCAACCTTAAAATTATTTTTTACCTCGACCTCAGTCTCTTCTTTCGCCTCCTCAACAATCTCAATTGCGAACTTTAGGTATTTGGTTTCAAATGCACCTATTGCTCCTCGAAGCTGTATCGGATCTGTTACTGTGTTATCTTTTCGGAACTCACTCAATACTTCTTCGCGAGTAACCTTACAAAGAACATAATATCCATTCTTATGGAATTGTAATTCCCATCCTTCTCCAGGAAAACTGCGATAATAAATCTCTGCGTCCCTATTAGGGGTGAACATATATGCAAACTGCTCGTTCAGCTTCTCGAAACTTATTACAACTGTTTTCATTTTGTGTCGTGGCTTATCAATTCTTTGCGCATTTCCTTTAGGCTTTCTTTTATTTCTGTAATGTCTCTTGATATTTGGTCTATCTTAACGCTTGTTATTGCAATCGATTTTTCGTTGTTGACGATTTTTACATCTATATCACTAATGATGGCTGTATGTCGTGGTCCTGCTTCTTGCATATAATCAGACAATTCATCAACACTATTATTCATGCTACTCCATGCAGATACAAGTCCTGCCGATAAAGTTACTATCGTTATGATGACAGCTATTAGTGTAGGCAATGCGATTGTCTTGCTGACCCTATATCCACCATTGTTGTC
>Ga0307928_10001053_pt1 | contig 20805 bp, 26 predicted proteins | sample AceLakmetagen232_FD_201815 | JGI IMG/M metagenome (GOLD analysis project Ga0307928, IMG submission 201815) | Saline water microbial communities from Ace Lake, Antarctica - #232 | ecosystem: Environmental > Aquatic > Non-marine Saline and Alkaline > Saline | place: Antarctica: Ace Lake... | reverse complement strand
CAGTATAATTATCATAGTTTTCAATACCAAGGTTAGTATAACTAGTTACGTTTTCAATAATTCTATTACCATATTTTTCAACAATATGATTTGCTGTATAATAATGAGTATAGTTACGCCATATATCTACACTTTTTGGTTTCACATCTGGTACATCAAAACCCCAAACGAAATCAACATCACCAGTGAACACTTTAGAACGGAAATTAAATTCTACAAGTGTATTACCAGTAATGGTATGTGGTGTAGCAGATGCAAATATAAAACTATCATTTACATAAACAGTATTACCATCTATGACCCAAGAAGGCGAATCGGGTTGGTCGCCAACAGGTATCAACATAACACCCGCAGATGCCATAGACACCGCTACAATGCCACCGATTACTTTTTTCTTATTCTTTTTAATCCAACTGGCAATGCCATCTCTATAAATGTATGACGCAATGCCAATACCTAAAATAATCAATAATAAAATAAGTAAAATCATCATATGTTCTTTCCCGTCTATAATTTATTGTGTATATGCTTTAGGAACGCGTTAGGACGTCGCTAGAGGCACTTGAATATATTTCTCATAGTAACCATAGGGTCCCATTAAGAAATGCTTAGAAACGTCCTAATGTGTTTCCAGTATAAGAATTAACATTCATACGTAAAGGATTGAGATGAGTGACTAGCAACTACACTTTTTTGAACTTAGTTGCATACCCAATTTCGCTGTGTCTTTTCAAATGACAAGAACGACATAAAGTTATACCATTCTCAACATTATACCTAAGCTCAGGAAAGCCGGCGAAAGATTTAATATGATGCGCAACAATGCCATTAAATCGATGCCCACAATCTTGACAGGTATAATGGTCTTTCTTATACACAGCTAGACGCCATTCATCGTATTCTGTTGTTCGTCGGGAATTTTCAGGAAGTCCTGATATGCCTCCTTTCCAATTCCAGTGGTTCGGTCCTGACAGTTTAGCAATATGTTCAGGAAGTTTCTTTTTTCCTTTTAATGCTATTGAACGTCGAGTATTAGACAATTCAGAACGTTTAGATTTATGATATGGTGAATTTCCTATTTTCTCTTTCCATTTTATTGGAACAGCATGGTCTATTGCAAACCAACTTGAATTACGAGAACCATCTAAAGGAATTCCACTAGTCATATTAAATTAACTTCCATGTTACAATTGCAACATTTAAGCGAATTTTACCTTCCACGTAACCTGCAAAGAATCTCCTGTTGAGACGTTTATATCGCTGAATGTTTTACGACATAGCATTATCCCGGCTGAAGCGGATGCAAATACTCCAGATTCCTCTATCGCTACATCTGCACCTGTGATTGCAAATGTTACCTGTAACTGAGCAGTATCTTCAGACAGTGTAGTTGATGTTACCGTACCTGCACCAGCACTTCTACTATCCTCCCCGATTAATGCGGTATCTGTAGTAGCAGCTGCTGTATTTGAAGTTCCGATTGCAATATAATCAAAAGCAACTCCACCTACGTCAGTTAGAAGTAAGTTAGCCATGTTTTGAAGTCCGCCGAGTACAACAACATTGTGTCCGTCATATTCCCCGAGAACGTTTCCTTCTCCGTCGTAGTGAACAAAGTTGACGTTACCGGACATCTCAATTGCGTCTTTTTGTGTTCCGTTTTTCAATACATCAATAACTGATGGCATTTTAAAACTTCTCCATTACAGTACGTGTGGCAAGCTTTCCATCTGACATAACTCCCCATGTACCAACACTGGTCTTAAACACTTCTGTTTCACAACCAATCTTTTCGAGGGACTCAGCAGCTAGTACAGCTTGTTCTTTATTTCCGTGTGTACATACACATTTCATTACCATAACGTACCACCTCTTATTTTTTCACATTTAAACATATTTATACCCTGAAATTGAATATAGGTAAAATCTTGAGCCAGTGACAATTTCAGATGAACAATTGTCAATAACTAATATTAATGGATTGGTAATCCCAGATGGACAATTAATTATATCGAAACCAACGGTGTTAAGCTGTTGCGTTGTTCCGTCATATGTTTCTGTATCACCAAATGGTTTTGAGAATGTTGAAAGACGTCCAGCATACTTTAGTGCTGAATCAAATATAGTCTTTTGTGCCGAGCTGACTTTCAACGATAATTGGAAATGGTGACTTACGTCTTCCAAGTAACTGAGTACCCGAACTAGATAGATTTGTATTTCTGAAACTGTATCAGTAAATGTGACAGTCTCAGTTTGTTTTGTGGTGGATGGCACTTTAATGACATCTGTGCATAGTACTGTTTCATCACTAGTAGAGTAAAGCGCCATTGGGTCACGCCACGTGACTTTCAACTCACACCGTCCAGAATATACTGTCCCGCAACCAGCAGTAGACTGATTACACGTAATAGCTCCTGACATGCTAGTAGATATTCCTGCAAATGTCCAAGATGCGGGTGCATTTGCATCATCCGTTACGTCTGCCCAAGCTGACCAAGCTGCGGTTGTAGTTGCAATATCAGCATTGCCGACTAACCAACTTACACCATATCTAAGACTATGCTCAACTTGACACCAGCTGCATCCAGCGTTGCTAACTTTTCCTGAACCCCTGAATTCGACTTTTGTGATAAGCCCTAATTGAGTTGTTGTACAACTATTTCCATCATAATAAGCGAACTTATTTCCCGTACTGCATTGTGCCCATGTAGAGGTACTGCCATCAACGGCATTCGCATCATCTGTCCATTCTGCATCTGATGCTGCACCCCAACTGTTAAAATAATATGTTTCTTCATGCTCTGCCATCTATTCGCTAAACCCCCTTATTCGGAATGTATATGATGGTGTAGGACTAGTAATCTCAACGGAATAACTTTCAATTATTAATGTAACCGACGAAGAAATAGCGTCTGGGTAATTACTTAGTACAAATGTGACGGTATTTGAATCATCCGTAGTCGTATCATAATGTTGAATATCTGCTAATGGAGAATTGATAACCCCCATGCGTCCTGCATTTTGCAATGCTGATACTAGAGTTGTTTTATCCGAACTATCAATATCCGGTATTTCCAATTCAACTGAATGTTCAATGCCCTCACGGTAAATCGTCGAGTCAATCGTAATGGTTGTCAATTTAGTATACCGTCCTCAATAGATTTGTAACCTCTCTGGTGATATCCCATGGTGCTTCCCCGAAATAGATAGTAGTGTAAAATCCACTACCCGTGATACTGTGATTATACTGAACAATTTCGTATTCCTCACTTGTAAGTCCTAATTCTGGCATCTTTAATGTAAATTGTTGTCTTGTAGTTACGCCAGTCTTTCCTTTAATTTTAAATGAACCTTTACTTTTTGAATTCTTATAATTTGTTAAAATCTGCCCTGCGATAGTTGCTGCATCGGTTGAGTCTGTTATATCCTCGTTTTTATAACGATACGTATAACGTCCGTATGTTGAAATTGAGGTACTGTCGCTTGTTGTCGCACGAACTCCCGTTCCTAAGACAATTATGTAATTGCGTATTAAAGAATCGTCTTCTTCCAAGCCACTAAACTCAAGTATGTCTGGAGACGATATTGTAAATTGTGATGTTGTAGATGGTTCATAATAATATATAGGCATGCCCGTAATAAAAGCTATGCTGTCTGTGAATGTAACGGATTCCTCTAAAGTATCCAATATTCCATACTCTACTTTAACTTCCGCACTGGATATATAAAAAGTTTTATTCCCATCAACATCATAAGTTGATAATGTTATTGATAAATTATCTAAATCTGTCCATGTCCATGGGCTAGGCGCATTTGTGTCGGATGTTATTTCTGTCCAACTAGACCATGCCGCGTTTGCTGTAAACGATTGGTCCCATATAAATGCCCCATCTCCATTAGTAAATCTCATTTGGCCGGCTATTTTATTGGTGGAACTTCCATTTGAACTTCCTCTACGACTCCAACGTACATAGACTTTTGTTATCGCTCCCGGTTTAGAGGCAGCTGAAATGTCATCAAATGTATGGGCTTTGCTATCACCAGTAGCATTTCCCCAAGTACTTGTACTATTATCCATCATGTTTTGAGGAGCAGTCCAAGCTACTTGTGCATAATTGTTAAAGTAAAATGTTACAGTTGTAGGACCCGTATAGGTAACCCGTATTTCAACTTTAGAACAGTAAGCTGCATATGTATCAGGTGCAGTTTTACTAAAAACCACATTCGCATTTAATGCATCTATGTCTGTCCATGCCCACGAATTAGGCGCATTTGTATCAGATGTAATGTCATACCAGCTACTCCATGCTAATGTTGACAGAGGCAATTGATAACTATGCGTATCCCCTTTTAATACAGGACCAAATATAGGAACTAGCTGAACATAACAATTATTTGAACCTGAATTAGCATACATAGCTTTACAACGTATCTCAACTTTAGAAATAGTGCCGTAATCAGTATACCCATCGTAACTATTTGCAGTAAGACGATTTATATCTCCGTTTATTGCAGTGGCTGCATTATTTACTTCACTTCCATCAACCATATAACCGGGATTATTTGTCCAAATATCATAAATATGGCTATTAAAATAATATGTAGTTTCTCCCATTAGACTCTCCGCCTGTTTCCTACGTAAAAGTTAAAACCGTCAAATTCTATAAGACGCTGGAAACATACGCCTAAAGTTTCAGCATCAAACGTAATTGTTTGGACAGTTGCACCATCCGATGTATTGATGTTAGTATAGTCAAAGTCTCCTACTGCCGTATAAGTACTAATTAAATCATATGCAATTGCTGCAGTTGTAACGGCATTATACGAATGCGTTTCTGCTGTTGTATAGCGTTCTAATTCAAACGTTCGTCCAGTACACTGTAAGTTTAATATAGCGCCACCGGCAAATACCGTACGCTTATTGGAAACAAAACCCTCAAATTCTAAAGAATCATCAATAGTTATCTCGACTCCACTACCAATAGTTACGTCGCTATAGAACGTTTTGTTTTTATCAATTACCGTTAATTCTGCATTTTGGTATGACTGTTGTTTGGATTGTGAAATTGAAATGTCTTCGCTGTTCTTACTATCCTGTGAAATATTTATCTCAGTAGCTTTACGGGGATTGATTAATATTTCATATTCGGTCATCGTCTCGCACCTGCAGTACGTGAACGACGTTGCAGTTCTCTCATGAAATCATCAACATTCTGAACACTAGGTAAATTAATATTTCCATAGATATTAATATTCCTAACACTTCTGTCGCCGCCGTCAATTATATGTGAGGGTTGTTTCCTGTCCCCAACTGATGATGGATTTTGAACTAATGAATCTAACAGACTGACAATCTTTTTTGGCAATACGTATTCCCCAGCATGAACTTTACCATAAGCATCGGAAGGGATATAACCACCACTTTCCCAACTAAGTCCTTGACCAACCGGGAATCTTGCAAGAATATTTCGTATAACGGTCGCAATCATAGACCGCGTAGTTGCTGAATAGGGCAATTCCGTTAATGTACGCATAACGCCTGAAGTGCTCTTAAGATTTGCCTTCATTGTACGACCAGTGTCTACTCCATAAGCAGAAGCAACTTGATAACTAGTTGTTGGTGTTGGTTCATCCGGGTCATCATCCGTTCCACCGTTATATGGTGGTGGTGGTGGCGGCGGTGGTGTAGGGGTTGGCGTGGGTGTTGGTGGATTAGTTGTTGCACCACCAGAAGGAACTTCCCCTCCGGCTAAACCACTTAAATAAGCATAATGGTTTCTCCATTTCGACTCACTGTCTGTAATAAAGGTATCAATCTCTGTTAATTTTAAACCTGATTGTGTTTCAATACTTGTAAGCTCATCACTATTAAAAATACTTTGTTTTGATAATAACTCATTATTTAATTTATCAACTGCTGCTTGTCTATCAACTGCAAATTTGTTTAAAGCAAGTGTTTTGTCTAATATCGCGACATTGTTTGCATCAATCTCTTCTTGAACCTTTTCCACTTCTGTTTTTGCTTTGCCTTTGATGGCATCCTTTTCGTCTTCTAGCTGTTTAATTCTTTCGGCTACGTTCTCTTTTCCAGTTCTTAACGCAGTTTCTTGAATGTCGTCCATTCGAATCTGCTCTTCTTGAACCTTGATTCGAAGTCCTTCATTTGCTAATTCCAAATCTCCAATTTGATTTTCTTCGTCTTCAGTTAAATCCCGCCCTTCTTTTTTAGCCTGATAACGAATCTTCATTATAGCTAGATTATTTTTCTTCTGTGTATCCCCGTATTCGTCAAGCGTCTCATTCATACCATCTAAAAGGCCCTGTGTTTTTAGCAATTCCATTTGGGCATTTCTTAATTCGTCATCGAATATTTGCGTTGCGTATGTGGCATTCTTAGAGCTTTTCTTGAAATAATCCAGACTGCTTGTTATCTCGTCAATGCGTGTAAGGTCAGCTATCTGCGATACTAAATCCTTATTGGCTTCTTCTAAATCTTTTACTTCTTGAACAGCAGTTTCAATGGCGTCATCATAATCTCCAATTGCTCGCACTGTTGTTGCTATATCTGCAGCAAAATCCGTAATCTCATCTGCTGTATGATTAACAACATTGCCAAGTTCATCAACTGTTTCTTTGCCGTGTATTACTTCCTCTGACCAATTAGTCAGAGCACCCCATGCGCTTTTAAGTCCGTCGGTAAATCCCCCGACAGCATTTTTAACGACACCAAATGTAGCTGAAATTGCATCTAGGATTGGTTTAAGTTTCTCTGTTAGAAAATCTGTAACGGGTTTTATAACGGCAAGAAAATCTTTAAATTTCTGAATAACTATCAACACGACAGTCTTGATTACGGCCAATGCTATTTTAAAAGGAACGAATGCTGTCTTAACGACGTTTTTAATTATCGTACAAGCTGCATCTAATGATGCATTTAGAAGTTCAAATATATCAACGCCTGGACCTATTTCTCCAAACATGGACTCAAATATATCTGTAATTACACTAATTGTATCCCCTAATATTTCAAATGCTCCAGCAAGTACATTAGCTATAAATGTATAAAGGGGTTTAAATGTAGCTGCCCAATAAAACATAATTGCCTTTCCGAGAATTTCAAACATCGATGTAGTGCCACCCAATGAGGTATTGATACTACTAAAGGCTTCTACAAAAGGACCTACTATCATATCATAGAGTTTGCCTATGACTTGCATCACGGTACCCATTGTTTCTGCTAAAACTACCTGTACTTTACTCCATGCTAATGTTGCAGGAATCATCTTTTCGCCGATTTCTAATTGCGTATCAGCAATTTCGGCTTTCATCTGTCCCAATTTAAAAGCAGTCGTATCGGCCATTGTCGTAAATGCTGCGTCAGTAGCCCCCGCTGATTGGGTCATGTTATCTAAATCATCAGCAAATCCCTGAGCATTATCTCCAGCTAAAGCCATTACTGCTTGTATAGCACGAACATTAGGGAATAATTTTGCCATTACCTTACTATCCCCTTCAGCAGCTTCAGAAAGATAATTTAAGAATCCACCAAGTCCCTTTGATTTAAGAGCTGTTTGGTCGAATTGTACGCCAAGTTCTTTTGCTGTAGCTATAGCAGTTGTGCTCGGTTTTATAACTCCTTGGAGTACACCCCTAAGGTATGTAACGGCATTTGTTGTTTTGATACCACTTCTGGTCATTGTTGCTAATGATGCTGCAACTTCATCAAAGCCAATTCCAAGATTTGCAGACATTGTAATGATAGGGCCTACTCCAGCCGCTAATTCACCAAATGTCGTTTTACCATATTTGACTGCGGTAAATAATTGGTCGGATATTTTTTCTGCTTCCGCTGCTGACATGCCATAAGCATTCATAATGGATGTTATGACATCAACTGCTGTTGCTGTATCACTAACACCGGCAATAGCTGCTCGGTTAGCTACTGTTAAAACGCCCATAGCTGCTCCAGCGTCAACTGAAGCAGATATGACCTGGTATAAACCTTTTGTTAGAGTTCCTAAAGATTCCCCAGAATCCTTAGCTAACTGTCTTAATCCTTCCGAATAACCCTCCAAAGGACTCTTATCGGATAACAAAGTAGAAACTTCTGCAATTCCTTTCTCGAATTCAACATATGCTTGTATGCCTTCCTGAACGAATTTAATCATTGCTTGTATGGCTTTCATAACAGCTTGAATAGCCATTTGTACAACTGCGAAGGCCGCACCCATGGCAAGTCCACCTTTAGTTGCACCTCCCATGCCGCCTGTAATCTTTCCAAGCATGCCAGATAAACCGTCTTCACCGGAAAATCTGACTTTTAATTCTTCAAAGAATCCCATTTTTTCTCTTCGTTTCTCTCTGTATATTCTTTATATCTTTCAACGAATGCTAACTCTTTTTTTGTAGCTGGTCTGGCCTGTGATTTCTTTTGCCCGGAATCCCCAGAATTACCAGATTCTGCTTCTTTGATTTCCTGTAAAGTCCTATGCAATCCATAAAAATCATTAAGAGTTAAACAATCAACATTTGTTAACGGACATTTATAAAAGTAAGCTAACAACCATCTTGATTCATCGAATGCGTGTATCCTATCGATGTCACTTATTTCTCTAATGTTGTCGCTGCTAAGTTCGGCAATATCCCACGAAAATTTGCAGCATTCTTTTCCCAGAGTATTTTTACAAATTTAACAAACTCTGAATACTCCCATTGCTCAACGTTCTCAACTTTTATAGTCTTGTCGAGTCTGCTCAATAAAGAATGAACTAGCGTAATACTAGCTTCGAGTTCTTTAAATTCAGGGTCTTCAACTTTAGAACGTTTCATTTGCATCGCTCTAATATCGGAAACCCAAATTATTGGAACTTCGAATTCTTCGCCTTTATTGACAAAGGGTATGCTGTAAGTTTCTTTTTTATCAGTCATAAAAGCACCTCATTATAGATTTAACATATAACAAATACATTAGACATCGAAAAGAATTATAGCAATTCAAAAACTAACTTTGAACTGCTAGATATTTATATATAGATAAGCAATACTTATGCTGCAGCTTCGTATATAACGCCTTCAGTTGTAGCTGATGCAGTTGCACCTGTAAATGGTATAGTCGTCATAACGATAGCGCTGTCTGAATCTAATGGTATTTCAATTGAGCCTATAACTGCACTTGCGAAACGAATACTTGGGTCATTTGAGGTAGTACCAAAATCGAGTTCTATTGATGTTGATGTAACTCCAGTTGATTCTGCCCAATATGTTGCACCGCCATCAGTTAAACATACATTAGCTGTTCCCGATAAAGCTCTAGGTCCTGCTTCTGCTGCGATGAGAGTTGTATTCCCGATATCCTTTGCTTCATAAAGTCCGTTATCGATAGTAACAGAAACTGCACCAACGATATAACCCCATGTTGCAGAAGTTCCGCGCTTAAATGCACCACCCGTAAACTTTCTAGTAGCAGTTGTAATTGTATCAGTACAAGCTACAGTTACTGCAGTGCTTGTTGCGACGTCTTTTACAGACCAGTCAATAGTGACCATAACGGGAGCATCTTCATCTGTGCTGATGGTTACATTTTTCGCTTTACATCCTTTCATATTGAAGTATGTTGATGTCGTTTGATTAACTCCAACACCGACTTGAAATGCAACGCTGCCAAGAACACCAGATGTACGAGTTAAAGCTTTATATAATAAAGTACTCGTACTATAGTTTCTATCAGCCGCATACTCTGTCGATAAACTGTACATGTTAGTACCAGTAACAATTTTCTTGACATCATATGTGTTTATGCATCTAGATTCATTCAAAGCTTTATTATGTCCCAATTTAACGTTCTGTACACAATTTGCGAGTAACAACAGAGTTGAACCTGTTGCAACACCGTCACCATATGCAGACTCAGCAACCCAACTAATTTCTCCTTGAAAACCTTTTGTTGCGACTGTCATATTTATTTACACCTTTAATTGTTATAACATAAAAACATTCTTAACTACAATCACCCGTCGCACGAATACCAATGATTCGTCTTACTCCAAGTGACTGTTTTAACGGGTCTAAATCCCGGCCATTTATACATTCAACAAAATTACATCCTGATACAGTTTTTTGACTTGCCCGAATACAATTTTCAATATTACTTGAAACTTCTTGCTTAATTGTTTCGGCACTCCAACGTTCGTCTTTAACTAAAAAGATATGAACGTCAATAAGCCCTATGTGAGTTCTACAACCGCCACCAATATCCAGATTTCTGGATGTCGACGATATTAAAGACAATAGAGCCATTTGTGGATTTTCTAATCCTAGCTTTCCACCTTCTTCAAAAGAATTAACTTTCGCTTCCCATAAATGGACATCGACAGGATGTTCATCTCCCCTATCATCGTGAAATATTATGCCCTTACGCTCTTGTCCTGCCGGTAAATAAGCTTTCAATGTATCACGAATTTCATCACGAGGGTCAAACATAGATTATTTCTCCATAAAGTTAGCTGTTGCCTCTTTTGGGTCAACTTGCTCACAAGCGGGTCTTAAGAATGGTTGTGGACGTTGTCCTAAAACAAATCTAACACGTATCCATCGTCCGCCAATTCGAAATGCTAAATATTCAGATTTTTTTGCTTCAATGGGACTTCCTGTCGCTAATGGACCTTCCCCATATGTACCACTGCCAAATTCGACAGCCCAAGCATATACTAAAGGCGAGCCAACATCATATACACAATCGGATACTTTCCTAGAAAATATGGTTCGTGCTAAATTACCGGTTTTCCCGTGGGGTGCTAATGTTTTAGCAATATCCCTAGCTTGGCTAGCCATCTTTCCTATGACCCTATCTTGCTTGCTTTTATCACCAGTACCATTAATTGTCTTTGATACTGTATTAGCACCGGCTGTTGGCCACATTGCACCTACGCCCATTACAAATTCACGACCTTAAATCCTCGTACGTTTGGCAAATGTTTTCGCAGCATATTAATAGCATCTTGCTCCCAACCTTGTGAAATAGAATATGGGTCATTTCCTTCACTAGCCATCTTCTCTCCAACCCATGCTTCTCTAGTTAATGACATACGTCGTTGAACAACTTTTGGTTCAGAGCCGATTCTTGCAGCAATCAACATAGATGTAGCTTGTATATCAGCTTCGTCTGCACCTGTTAGTGACACACCATATTTACTATTAACGTGATATTCAGCGGCTTTAATTTTAGCCAGTAACTGTTGTTCTGGATATTCTTCTTCCGATAATCGTGGGTTGAAGAAATCACGTACTAGTTTGGTTGTCACAATTTGTGGGGTATATGACATTTTTAGTCTCCGATTCTAGGATTATTACGCCTATCATATTCTTTGTCTTTGAATACAGAATGTAAAACATGTGTACGTTTATTAAAGCGTCCAGCACCGTCTGGAAATGAAATGTCGGCGTAATTCTGTTCACTAGTTGTTAAATTACGCCTATCTTCCAATCCAATATTCCGTTCGTGCAAATACTCTTTCGAGAAATATTTTCCTGCATTACGTTTATGCAACATTTAATCTTCCCCCCAAAATGAGTAGAGAGAGTTTAGACTTCTATTCTAACTGTTGCATTGGCATGCAGATAGTTGACATCGTATCTCATCGATACAACAGCACCTTGAATATCTCTTCGAACATCCGCGAATTTCTTTGTGGTTAAGTCGCGTCTCATTGCAATTCCACCAGCGTTTGCTTTGTCGAGTACTAATGCCATATAATAGCCATCAGTATCTCCACCCCAAGTTCCAGTAAATCCACCATATGTTGAACTTGCCGTTACATTACAAATGTAAGACTTAAGTCCAAATATTGGGAATACTGCACCTGTCTTTAGAGCGCTGTTTGTTCCTGCATATGCTTGGTATATAATTGCAGAATCTGCCATTAGGTCTGCCCATGCATTTGCTGAAAGAACTTGTGTATCCGGTTCGAAGCCATTTTCTTGCATTGTTTTAACTGCTTTTGCCATAAAGGTTGTACTGTAGGCACTTCCAGTTGTATCAACTTCAGAAGATGTTCCGTCCATCAACGCACCGATTGCATCTCTGTTTAGACGATTCTCACATGCTGCAGCTGCTTTCTTAACTTCTATAGAGATAATGTCGTAAAGACCATCCTCTATTAGTTCTTCAGAAATTTCTGCGGCTTGTGATATCTTATATGTCGTAAAATCTCGTTTGCCGTAATCTTGTTCAGCAGTAGGTGAGCTTGCGCCTTCTCCAACTTTTGTAGCGTATGTTCCAGCTGAACCGTATGGCCAACTAAATGCGTTAGATTTAATTCTAACTATAGGAAGCCATTGTCTAGCTGAGATTTTTGGTTTTGAACCCTCTGCAACTGTTTTTGAGAATTCAGTTTGGATAAGCGTGGTTGACTCGATTCCTTCTGTTTGTAACAATTTACGGAGTTGCGGAGTCATTGAATGTAGATTCTCTTTCTGTACTGAGTCAGAGCCATCTAATTCATATGCCAATAATTTTCTTAATTCAGACATACATATCCTCAATTTACATTATTTTTGACATTTGTACAAATATAAAAAAAACATTAAACGTAAATTTAAACAAATTATTTCACATCATTTTCAAATTTATGCAGTGTTACTAATTGCTGGGTTTACTAAACAAAGACCCCAACCATCAGCTGCAATATCTGTTAATGCTAGACCAATGATATATTCATCTGCGTCTACGCCGCCAGCTTGTGCGACAACACAACCACCGATATTGACATCGGCTACCATTAGAACTGTTCCTTTTCCAATTGCTGAAGTGTCATCTTCATTAGCAACGTAACAAATAGTTCCTGCTGTATTAACAGTACCATTCGCTCCAGAAGCTATATCTGTATCTGCGACACCTATTGGCATGTAACCATCGTCTGAGTCTCCTGCGACGATATTTCCGTCGGCATCAAGACAAACGACCATACCAGCAGTAATTGCTTCAGCAGCTTTCAGTGTTATTGCATTGCAACCATTAACTCGAACTCTAGTTGTGATTGTTGGAAATGCTGTAGTATCTGCCATTAACTAACCACCTCCGCATAAGGCATAACTAGTGCTCTGCCCCATCCATTAGCTGCGATATCTTCCAATGCTATACCAACTATGTAAGCTGCTCCAGATGCATATGCAAGAACTGTTCCTGCAACATTTGCATTAGCTAACATTAGAGTACTTCCTTCCCCAACTGCTGCGCTTCCAGATTCATTCGCTACGTAACAAATACAACCTGCTGTACAAACAGTTATCGGTGCTCCGGATGCTGCTCCATATAATGCTATGCCAATTACTGGTGCGGCATTATCCAAATCTCCAGGAGTAACATAATTATCCCCTGTAGTTGGGTCTACAGTTACAACTTGTCCAGCATAAATAACTTCGCTCGCTGTAAAAGTTCTCAATGGTGCGATTTGTGGGTCCGTTACAAGAATTGTTGCTCTTGTTGGAAATGTTTCTATATCTGCCATTCTTCTTCACCTCACGCTATTGCACTCAAATGGGGGCATACTAAGACTTTCCCAAAACCATCTGCTGCTATATCTGTAACCGCGATTCCAATGATGTATTCAGTTGCTCCCCCAGCCCATGCTTGAAGTGTTCCATCACAACTTGTATTAGCTGTGACCCTCAATGCAGAACCTGCGTCAATTGCAGTTGTATCATCTGCATTTGCACCGTAACAAACGCAACCATAAAGATTTACAGTTACATCTGTATCTCCGGATGTTGCATTTTGGTCGACAATTCCAATCGGCACTGCTGTATTAGCAAGTTTACCACCATAGATTAGAAAGTCTCCACCAGCGGGAATAACCTGAACTACCTGACCAGCATAAAGAGTTTCTGCAGCGGTGAATGTGTATTGGTTGTCACCATGAACTAATATTCTGTCCGTTGCTGTCGTGAATGTTGAAATTGCTGTCATTCTATTCTTCTCCATTTATTATTATTTCTACGCCATCGGGCGATTCTCGAACATTTGACGGGTGATAATCTTCTATAAGCTTCTCAGTTGTGACTTTTGTTTTAACTTCTTTTTGACTCTCAAGATTTTTGAGCCTTTCTTCAAACTTTCCAAAAGTCTCATTAACATTTTTTAGCGAATCCTTTAATTCTGACATGATTTCACGGTCTTGATTCGCAACAGTCTTTACTTCTTCGGCAGTCTGCTTTGCTGCCACTGCATCTCCTTTAGCCTCTTCAGCATCTTTCTTGGCTTCGCCTGCATCTTTTTTTGCCTCTTCAGCTTCCTGAGATTTTTTAACTACTTCTGCTTTCAATTTTTTTACGGCCTCATTTGATTTAGTTTCCGCTTTTGCGGGTATTGCTACATCTAAACGATTATATATATCGTCGATTGCATTTGCAACGACAGTATGCCAATCGTCTTCCTCAGACTTTACGGCTTTCTCTGGAAATCGATAAGCCTTTTGTCCACCTGTTCTCAAATTAGTCACCAATTTTGCTAGAGGCGATAAGTCTTCTGCATGTATTTCTTCCCCTAATCCAGACAATCGTTGGAGTTCTCCCCTAATTGCTCCGACTAATCCACCAGCATCATCTTCTTTATTATCGCCTGGGGACTTTTCTCCATCTTCAGATTCGTCTGTAGGTTTTCCAAATGGCATTCTGACGGGTTTTTTAGGTTTCTCGGCGGGTTCGCCTTCTGGTTCTTCTTCAGGGTCTTGCTTAGGCTTGCTTTTTAATTCCTCTTCAGTCATCTTTTCGCCATTATTTATTTCTTTAACATTTGAACTTTTAGATAAAATTATGAAACGTGATAATGGATTCTTAGGATTTTGGCAAACAGACACTTCTAACAAATTAATCTGTTTTACTTCCTCCCATACTCCGTCAACAACGTGAGTTGCCTTTTCCAGTGGTTCAAATGAAATCGAAAATGCATTGTATTCGCCATCAAGTATACCCTGCCATGTGCCTTTGGATGTCTCTAAATCGTCATATATTTCAGCAACGATAAACAAACCTTTATCATCAACAAGCGTTTTATAATCTTTATATGTTTCAAGGACTTTCCCAATTTGTATACCCTCATGTGAAATCATAATGTTTCGACGCTCTTTGTCGGCCATAAACTTTGTAAGGCCACCTTTTAATGCCTCAATCGTTACTAATTGGTCATCACTATCAATCATTATATAAGAACCATAACCCGCAATGATATGTTTGCCTTTTGCTTTGCTAACAACTTTAAAGCCATAAACAGATTTTGATTTTTTCTTTGCCATATTTTCGTCCATTTTATTTTTCACATTATTAACATTAATGTTACTTTTTTTAGGCTTAGGTTTTTTCAATTGTGAATTGCATATTGCGTATCGTTGTTTAATATCTGGATATTCGGATACCATTATTTTATTAGCCATGCAACGACCCATAAATGTTTTATCGTCTTCGCCAACTTTAGGCTTCAGTATTGGCATCCATATACCCCCAAATGTTATCAACAAATATGTTATCAATGTCTTCTGGTATATTCAACTTTATCTTCTCACACAAAGGTTCAAAACTTTCAATTTCATATCTGAACTTATCCTCAACTTTAGATATCTTACCTATAGTGATATTTCCATATGCAAGGTTTCCATTACACAAGACAAACTCTCTTCCTTCAACTCTATATCGTTCATCTAATTCAAATGAAGTTACTCCACCTTCTTCAATATTCCATTTGGAATTATCGGAAAAAAATCCCTCCTCAGCTTTATTAGATAATTCTAATGTACTCCCTGTGGATAAAATATCCCCCCTCCATGACTTAATTTCATTACGAGAAAATTCGTCTAGTTGCTTTGAAACATCCATAATAAATAATTGTTTAGGACGTAGTTCTTTTGCAAGTTTTATTGTCTCTTTGTAATCATCCATTGTTGTACAATTTACAATCCATTTAGAATTATAAAGTTCTTTTTTGGATTCTTCAGATAGATTTGCAACATTCGATATGATACAAATGTCTGAATATTCCGTCAAGACTTTGATTGCGGCATTCGCACTTTTGTTTCCTAAGTCAATAATTTTTAATTTCATCTTTCACACTTAAATAAAATACAGAACATTTAACGTTTTTATCCACTTATTTCTTTGGCTTCCATAAAGCTTTCGATTGCTTCTCTAAGTTTATGGTTCATTGCCCAAACACTTGGAACGTCCCTAACAATTGAATTCTTTAAAAAGTCATAATCAGACTCTTCTAAAACCAATTCATTCGTCTCAGTTGCTTTTTCAAAAGCTTTTGAGATACGCCCAAATATTCTAAACTTCTCAAGTCCCTTTGGCAATTCTTTTGGGTCTTTCCCGGAGATAATAATACTTAATGCTTTTAAAATATCTTCCTCGACCTTACCATCTGGGCCATTTGAAGTCCATTTTTCAACTTTTATTTTCCTCATTTGTATATCCTCCTGCTACTAATGCAACATATAAAAAGAAATAAAATAATTAATTAGCTGACGGGTCTGTTGTAGTTGTTAATATATAGTGGTCTGCTGTACCAATAGCGCACTTTATCCAGCCATCGAAACTTGAAATTGCTGTAATTGCTGCTGCTGTTGCTACTGCGCCATCTTCTGCTGCTATTGCGTTATCATCTTCAAATAATACAAATTTTGTACAATCTTCTATACGCATTGCAGTTTGCCAATCTTCTCCACCGCTGCCTTTAGCGATTTTTAACGCGTCATATTCTAAACCACTGACATCCAATCCATCGGGTGTGTTGCTTGAAATCTTAACACCTGAAACGTTACCATCTGTACAAGTCATATCAGCGTCTAATTCAATAGATGCTAGTAATCCGTGTAAGTTGACAGCATCCCCATTAAGTGTTATGACTGCTGCTGATGAAACTTCTGCTTCTAGATTTGCCCAGATTGCTGCTGATTGTAATGATGAAACTGTATGTGTTGCTGTTGATGCGAATTTTAGATTTGCTCTTTCCGCATAGATACTTTCACCTGCATCAAATGCTGCTGCTCCAGCTATTACTGTTCTTACCTCTAAAGCTCTAGCATATGTTGCGCCGTCAAGTTTTGCTGTTACGGTTGAATTAATTAATACTAACCTAGTAACCGTATCCGTTAAAGCTATTGGTGTTGCCCAAGAACCAATCGATAAAGGACTTTGTACTCCTATAGTTGTAATTGCAAGAGTAGCTTCTCCAGCCCATATCATCGAATCTGCGCTTTCATCCCACAATACGTAGGTGCTTGCAGTGTCTCCAAAGAACTTACAATCTGTTCCAGTTCCGTCAACACCAAAACCCCATGCTTTTGTATCGGGCAATACGACTGATATACCGTTTGACCCGTCGGGAGCCAGATAAGCTTCTTCACCTAAGTTATCGATTGCGAGTTTGTCGGTAACCCTAAACATATCTTCGTTTGTCCATGACATAATTTTTATCCCCCATTTTATTCTTACATTTAAACAATACGCTTAATATCGACTTCAACACCGGAAATCATTGCCCCACACTCATCGGTGTTTGCTGTTGACCCTTTAACGCCAACAAAGTATTGATAATCATCCGTGACAGTTAAGTCTGTGACATCTTTCTCTGAATCTATAGAAGTATCTACACTTGCCGCAACTTGAGTAATTGCACCACATGAAGTTGCAGTCGCATCTGCCGCAGCAGCTTTAGTCAATTTCCATAGACATGCATCGATTGTAGTTATACTTCCAGAAATTGCTTCACAACCGCCAAGTACCCTATATGACTTTAAAATGTCGCCTTCTTTTAATCCTGACAATGGGAAATTTATCGACTTAGTTGTTTTGTTTAATGTAAGTGTATATGCCCCACTTGTTGATGTGACCCAGTCGGCACCTATAAGAGCAGGTGCGTTATAGAACATTGTAAGGTCGTGATAAGAAGTACCCGTTACCGGCTTTGCTGTTCCTAACTCGAGATTACCCTCAACACGGAGTGTTTTTGTGACTAAATATTCGTCGTTTTCTATTTGTGCCATATATATCTCTCTCTATTTACTTTATACATCTAAACAGTCATTCTACTCTTATGATTAATCGCAGTATCTTTACAAGCTGGATTATCAATTACAAGTGCGACTCCGTTGAATTCTAATTTTCTAGCTTCTCTTCGCTTCATATAATAATTGTGGTTATCCCAGGTTCTGACTTCTGGTGATAGATATTTAATAATGCCCTTATCAATTTGATTGATGACATCAATCGCGTCTCTTGTTATTGGCATTATTCTTAAATCGCCAATGATTGCATTCCTAGTATAGTCAAATCTTGGATTCTCAACCATGCCAACAATGTTAAATGAATTTACTGGCGTGCCATCTGCTCGTTCAGTATGCATCCTATAGATAAACTTCCGTTTCCAATTAGTTGCATACTCTGCACAAACTTCAGGTGGATAATAAACTTGACTCTTTTTATCCTGTTGGTCCCAAGTCCCGGCACTTAAAATAATTGTATCCCTGTAAATAACGTCATTTAAAACGTTTTTATCCTTTGATTTATAACATACATTTAATCTCATCTATATACTCCATCATACTTTTTCGTTGCTACCTTCGCACCATGATAATGCTATCATACAATCTGATGTTGTTACACTCTTATCCGTAAACCTAAACAGGTACGTAGTTGATTGCTTAAGTAAATATTCACCAATTGAAGTTTCTCCCCCACCAGCAAGTGACCCGCCAATTCCAGAAAGTAACCTTGCAGTTAATGTCGTTCCTGCACTTGAAACACCAGGGTCATATGATATAACACTTAATGCTTCTGATGTATTTCGTCTATTCCTGTTGTATGATGTTATTGTACTTCCTGCACTTGTAGCTGTAGCATCCTCATGTACAGTAAACTCGCCTTTAGAAGTAGCCTCAAAATCATACCATAAATGAACGTAATTTGTCGAGTTAGTAACAAACAATATATCACTTGCTGCACTCGCAGGATTAGCGTACCATACATGTTTAGCAGTATAACAATGCCCTTTGTGTGTTGAATAATCATGATTTTTAATTATCTTTACTGCTCCACCGCTTGTAATCACGGCATGATTTTCATTCACGTCGTCATATAATCTTACTTCAACCATTTTTTTCAATCCTCCTTTTCTTTCTTTTGGCACAATAATGCCGTTAACGTTCTAAATTATATACCGCCTGGTGTTGAAACTTTAGCATTAACAAGAACACACGAACAATTTGGGTGAATAGGTAACACACCCTCCATGTCTTTTACTAGATACGGCCCAGACGTTGCTATATCTATACATACGGGACACGGATTTGGCCCTAACAAAAAATTAACTTCCTTAACACCTTCTTTCTTATATTGCCTAATAGTGCCTTCGCTGTATGCTCTATTTGTTTCCGTTCTAAATATTCTTTCTGCTCTTGCATAGTCAAACATTCCAGAGTCTTTCGTACTCTCCCAGAATTGCCCAAAACTTTGACCTTCTACTATCGCTGTATCTAATTTGTTAAATAATATTTTTGAGTCGACATCAATAAAGTTTCCTTCAATCCATTCGCCTTGTTCATTGTAATAACTTACTGCTTCGTCGTAAATTGATTCTTTGTACTCTTTAGTTGCAACGCTCTTAGCACCTTTGATATAAGCTTGAATGTATAATTCTTTCAAAGACGCTACTAATATCTTCGCGTGTTCTTTTATAATTGTATCTAAGTCCATGTTAACCTCGTAGAATGATTGAGGAACTATCCGTGTATAGCGTAGGACTACGAACGTAAAATCCTAATATATAACTAAGGGTCCCCATTATAAAAAGCTTAGGATTGTTTAAAATCAATCCACCTTTGTTCGAAGGAAATCGTGTACCTTTCTCTGATACTCGCTTAACAGAGCATCTAGGTCACTAACATCAACGTTTTTAGTCTCGACTCCCTTGAAAGCATTGATTGCATTTTGTCTAGCTTTCTGTGATAACTCATATGGAGGATAACCTAAACGTTCCCTAATTTCATCCCTTGTTAATACTGCAAATATATCGTCCTTTGGCATCATCTTTTTAAGTATATCTGCTACTATAGCATCATCTTCAGGTACTACATCTGCGAATATTAAACGAGGTGTTTTATCATCTGAAAATTCTTTGAAAACATCAATCTCAGTTCGTCTTGCAAGCTTATGTTGAAAGCCTTTAACCATCTTTTCAAACATTATCCGTCTAACTCTTGCAGTTGCTTCAGTGGAACCGCTCCCAAGACCTAAGACTTCCTGTGGAACTAGCATACCACACGTTAAAGAACTTTGGAAATAGCCAAAATACTCCTCGACGTTCTCAACTCCTTTAACATCTAATGCCTTAATCTCAATTAATTCAGTTGTTACAATTTCATTTTTAGAATTAATGTTCTTAAAATCTGAAGATATCGTATCAATTTCACCGGATGTTGGTAATTCCGTTTCAAATCCTGGTGGTGTTTTTAATATAATATGAAATTTTGGATAACCATGTCTGTCAATTGCTGCAGATATACCTTCGTCTGCAAGTGTCTTTCTCAATATCGTATCTTTAGATGGGTCGATAAGTGCTAAACCGTATGGGCTATCTGGCCTTGAGAACAATTGGTAATGAACAACCTCTTCCGGTTTAAGTTCTATCTCTTCATCGCCACCTTCTACCTTAACTACTTGTAAATAGTGGTCAATATCTCCATGTTGGTCGACTTGTACTTGGAATGTTCTTGGGTCTCTTACTCGTAACTCTACAAATTCACCCACTGTATTTCGTAC
>Ga0307928_10001052_pt1 | contig 20811 bp, 20 predicted proteins | sample AceLakmetagen232_FD_201815 | JGI IMG/M metagenome (GOLD analysis project Ga0307928, IMG submission 201815) | Saline water microbial communities from Ace Lake, Antarctica - #232 | ecosystem: Environmental > Aquatic > Non-marine Saline and Alkaline > Saline | place: Antarctica: Ace Lake... | reverse complement strand
TATCTTTTAACACATTTCAAAGATCAAAAGCTTAGAAAAGCCTTAACCTTTTGCTTGATAAACTTAAGTAAAATTAGGCCTTTCTACAACGCATAATCATTTTCAACACTTCTATAAAAACTTAAAGGGCAAAAAACGTGAAACTCTTGCGTTTTTTGCCCTTTTTTTGTCATAATAAAAGTATAAAAAATGGAGAAAACAATGAGTGAAAAAAAATTATGGTCACATGAAGTAAAAACAAAATGGCACCCCCCAAAGGGGTTTTTTGAAAGGTCGCCTGAAGAAATAGCCAAAGGTTTAAGAGAAGCCTCGGATAGCTTGGCACAGGCAATGGATCGACTTGATTTTTATATTAACCGCGCTGGCACGAATCTTTCAACTGAAGCTAAAAAACATCTTGAAAAAACCAAATCATTGTTACGACAAATTTTTGGCGAATAACAATGAAGGGCGCGCCGACTTAATCTACACTCTTAAATATGAAAGCTCTCGGCGACGAAAAATAAAAAAATACTGAAATTTATAAACTTTTGCAGGACCTACCTGCCCAGGCTTCACACACTCAAGCCGCGCCTAACCTGCTTAGTCTTCGAATGCTCTACCTGCTAAAAAATGCATATGGAGATGATCAATACGCTGCCCTGCATCGTAGCCATTGCTGATAACTAAACGAAATGCAATATCGCCCAAGTCCTTGGAAATCTTTTGTGCCAAAGAAAACATTTTGCCACCTAAAGCCATATCTTCTTCTTGAAACGAACGAAGATCAACAATGTGTTTTTTCGGAATAATTAAATAGTGATGCGGCGCCTTTGGATTGATATCTTTAATAGCAATCAACTCATCTGTTTCTGCAACTCTTTCCGCAGGAACATCGCCCTTGATAATTTTACAAAAAATACATTCTTCAATCATTTAATTCCTATAAAAAACTGTATGTACATACCACTTCGATACGCCTTGCTTCGCAAATCACTCAGGATGACACTTCGACTCCCGCTCAGGGTGAGCGAGAAATGGTTGAAAACTTGCATTCGTGCCAACGGTTATTTCACCCGATCCCAGCCGCTCTTCGATACGCACTTCGTGCTACTCAGGATGAGCGACGTTACTATCAAAACTCTAGCTAGAACCAGCAATGTTAAAACCCTGTCCAGCAGGATGCTGGTGGTGGTGCCAGGAACCGGAATTGAACCGGCACGGTGTTTCCACCACACGCTCCTGAAGCGTGCGCGTCTACCAATTTCGCCATCCTGGCACGTCTCTTTTACAAAGGTACCATCTTACAAAAAAAAGGCTAGATTTAGACCTCTTCTAAATAACTAAAAGCTGATATACTGAACAATAATCTAAAGCTACAACCGTAAGGAACTAGATGAACAAAAAAATAAATCTTATATCAACAAACGACATTGGAAAAGAAGTAACAGTCAACGGCTGGATTCGCTCAGTACGAGATCAGAAAAAATTTGCATTTATCAACCTTAATGATGGATCGCAGCTTTCAGGACTACAAATCGTCGCTGACATTGAAAAAACTGATGACTATACAGCTGTTATTCCACAACTATCTGCCGGAGCAGCTATATCAGCCACAGGAACTCTAGTAGAAAGTCCTGCTAAAGGGCAGATTTTTGAGCTTCAAGCAACAAATATCAACCTTGTGGGCGCTTGTCCTACAGAAGAATATCCGTTGCAAAAAAAGCGCCATTCTTTCGAATTTCTACGAACAATTGCTCACCTTAGACCAAGAACCAATACGTTTGGCGCTATAACACGTGTACGAAACGCTTTGGCGTATGCTTCGCACACCTTTTTTCAAAAACGCGACTTTCTTTATATTATGACTCCAATAATTACTGGCTCTGATTGTGAAGGAGCTGGCCAAATGTTCCAGGTTACAACACTGAAATTTAATAATTTACCAAAAAACGATTGTGGTGAAGTTGCCTTTGAAAAAGATTTCTTTACAAAGCCAACTTTTTTAACTGTCTCGGGACAGTTAAATCTAGAAACGTATTGCTGCGCCCTTGGAGATGTATATACATTTGGCCCAACATTCCGTGCAGAAAATTCAAATACCTCGCGACATTTAGCAGAATTTTGGATGATAGAACCTAAAATTGCATTTTCCGATATTAATGACGACATGGATCTTGCTGAAGCCTATCTCAAATATGTGTTAAATTATCTCTTTGAACACTGTATGAACGATTTAGAATTTTTCGATAAGTTCATTGAAAAGGGATTACTCGAACGCTTAAAACATATCGTTGAAACACCATTTGAACGCATCACTTATACACAAGCAGTTGAAATTTTAGAAAAAACTTCTAAAAATTTTGAATTCCCCGTTAAATGGGGTAGTGATTTACAATCAGAACATGAACGCTACCTGACTGAGGAATATTTTAAAAAACCGGTTATCGTTACTGGATATCCAAAAGAAATAAAAGCGTTTTACATGCGCATTAATGATGATAATAAAACTGTTGCCGCTATGGACGTACTCGTTCCTGCCATCGGAGAACTAATTGGTGGCAGCCAGCGAGAAGAACGCTTAGATATTCTTGAAAAACGCATCCAAGAATCAGGCCTCGATAAAAAAGATTATTCCTGGTATTTTGATCTGCGCAAATACGGCTCAGTACCACATGCAGGATTCGGCGTTGGCTTTGAACGACTAGTACAATTCGCTACCGGCATGGAAAATATCCGAGATGTTATTCCATTCCCACGCTACCCAGGCCACGCAGAATTTTAATATAAAAAGATTAAAACGAAAAAAGGCTTCCGATAAACAGGAAGCCTTTTTAAATTGTAAAAACATTATTGATTATAGCTGAAACGTGCATATTTAGAAACGCCAAAATGCTTGAAACATACATTTCTGACAACATCTTCTAATTCGCCGAGCGAGCAAAAATTACCACTATAGATTACGCTTCCGCCTTTTTTAATTGATCATAAAAGTCTTCCACTCTTAATCGAAGAAAGGAACCATCCTTTTTTAATTGAGAAAAACCTTCCATGAAAATTGGCCAACTTGAGGGCCCCTCTTCAGACAAATCAGCATTTTTCAACTCTGAATAAATCTGCCTCAAACGAGTATTAAAATCCATTCCATAGTAAACCCGACGGCAAGCCTTAATATACTCAAGCTCAATAATCAACGCAACGTTCTCTGGTAATCCGCTCTTAACTAAATCATACAAATGATCTGTTGCATCTCTACATCTATCATGCACAACGGCAAATTCAGCCAGTCTAAAAGAATAAAGCTGAGAAACAGAAAAACCACCAGTCGGCAAGAAAGGTAAAAACGAACGAAGACAAAAAAAGGCCTCACGCTTCCCTCGTTCAAAATTCTCTTTCGCTAACACCCAACCATAAAAATGTAAAGACTCTACCTCAGGCGGAACTCTTTTAGTATCCATAGCTCCCAAACTTAAAACACAAAAAAACAATATCAACATCTTTCTCATAAAAACCCCTATAATGCTAGACACAAAAAAAAGCTTCACCGTTAAAAGCAACTTTAAAATATCTATATATACTCACGACAAACAAAAATAAAACCTAGTCAAAGCAATCTCAAAAAATTTAATACTTTCACCAACCAATCAATTATCTCCAATCACGCTTCAAGAAAAACTATTCATCACTTCTCTCTATTCGTAATTGGTTAAAACGAAGCAATAAGCAAAGGTCAAAAAAAACGTCTTCTTTTTCTGAAGATTATCTATTACAACTCACCAAAAGATAGATTGCAGATTATAAATAAACAACATTTGAACGCCACGTCACATTTACTGCAAACATGAAACCCTTTCACTACCGTCTAAACAACATAAGACTGCTAACAACAGACCATTATTGGGTATCAATCAACAGCCAGGCCTGAATTTCCATTAATTGCGCCAAAACGCTTTCTTCCAAGGCTAAAAATTCAGGCGGAAAAATTGACACATCATTACGTATCTTACCATAAATCCGTATTACATCAGACAGATAGCTTCTTTTTGGGCCAGCCTTAAGAGACACCTTGATATACTCCAACTTAAGAACAAAAGAACTCATACTACCTAACGGTTTCAGACACAACGGACGCAAGGTGGCACTAGCGTTACTCCAATCACAACAACCCATGGCAAACTTTGCATTCTTAATAGCACAAAGCACACCATCAGCATGTCTCTTATCCCCTAAAGAACCTCTCTTTGAAAACTCTCCCAAAAGTGTCGGTAAATTATCAACATTTTCGCGCCTCTTATTCTTTAACCAATCGAGCGCCTGGTGTTCAACCCAAACATATGGAGATCGTGCTTGAGCCTCCATTATCCGAAGCCCTTCACTAAGGTCACTACCTTCACAAACTTTACGTTTCTTTCTCATTGCATTCAAACTTAAAAAACAAAAAAACAAACCTAACAACAACTTCTTCATAAATAATTCCTACGTAGTTACACAAAAAAGCTTCTACAACAATAGAAGTCTTTTTTTTATTATTTTTTATCTGGTATTGATGGACAAATGTTTATCCTAAATAATTTCGTCCTTAGAGACAATCTGCCACGAGATTATATCTCTTCGCAAATCACTCCCATGCTTCGTTAATCCGTCTTCGCCATTCCGTCTTCGCTAGAAAAAGCTACGCAGGACACGGCAGGATGAGTGAAATTACAACCCGATCCAACCCGTCTTCGCTAAGGCTACGAAACGGACAGGCTGGAAGTTGGCAGGATGCTCTCACCAACTTTAATTTCACCAGGTCCAGCAGGATGCTGGTGGTGCCAGGAGCCGGAATCGAACCGGCATAGTATTTCTACCGCGGGTTTTTGAGACCCGTGCGTCTACCAATTCCGCCATCCTGGCTAGAACCTATAAAAAGTGTATAACAAAGCGAAAAAAGCGTCAACCAGAACTCTCCTGGAACAGATTTATAAAAATCACCCAACAGTACTCATAAGCTCAGGTAGCTGCATAATTGGTACATACACGGCATAAATCAACATGGCAACCAACATGCCCATGATAACCATCAAAAGTGGTTGCAAAATAATTGATAAACTTTTCAACCTTTTCTCTGCACGTTCAAAATAAAGCTTGGCAACTGTTTCACACATAAAGGCAAGCGTACCTGATTCATTACCAACAGAAAGCATCGCAATCACGTCCGGAGAAGCTTTGCGATCGAAAACCATTTCGTATGAATCTTCAATTGACTGTCCACCGGAAACTACATGCGCAAATTGCTGCAAAGCGTTTCGTATATAATCATTTTGTGATAACGAAGCAGCAAGTTCCATCGCCTCTAATAATGATTTACCGCCACGCATCAATAATGAAACTGCTTGAAAAAACAATGACAAGGATAATAGCCAATATACTCCTCCAGTAAACGGAAGGTGCACAACCAACCAAGACTTAACAAACTTAAACCACTGCATCTTACTCGCAAACCAAGTAAGCAATCCACAAATAATAGTAAATAAAATAAAACGTAAAAAACTTACCTGCTGCAACCAGTGACTCCATGCAAGTAATTTATGCAACGATGTATTTGTCCCTTGTTTTGCAATCATAGTTAATTGCTCAAATGATGGAACGATAGCAAGAAAAATAATCAGAATAAGAGCAATAAAAAAACCAAAGGTAATCAATGGCACACGAATTGCAGATCGTATTTTCTGCCTTAATAAGACGCGCATTCTGAGAAAATCTATTAACGAATTACATGACTCAATAAGTTGTCCAGAATCCTGACCTGATTGAATTAATGACACGGCCAATGGACTAAACAATGTTTTATATCCCTGTAACGCTTCAGCAAGCGAACACCCATGCGTTACGGAATGGTACAGTTCATCTGCAAGTCGTCGCTGAATCGGCGCACCTTGTTTTACAAGCACCTGTAATGCCTGAGAAACTAGCAACCCAGCATTAATTAACTGCGCAATATTTTCAAAAAAAACAAGTTGATTCTGCATCGACCAATGCTCAACAAAGGCTAATTTAATACGCTCTGCGCGCATCAATCCTAATTTTTCCTTGAGCAACTCTTTTTCAAGTTGCTTTATATTTGGCGCCCACAACTCACCTTCATACTCTTGCGCATCGAGATCTATTGCTATCCATCGAAAATAGGGCATCATCAAAACCTTTTTATATCTCTTAGTACACCCTCTTTACAAAAAAAACAACTTATATATAGTTAGGTAAAATTCAAGGAGACCAATGCTCAAAAAAATAATCCTAATAACGTCATTAGGCTGCATAACATTACAAGCAATGAAAAGTGTAAATCAACTACCAGAAACTCTTGCCTTGTTTGGCTATAAAGACAAAATCCCTCACAGTATCCAGGAACAAATTGAACTTTTAAAAAAAATAATGGTGGAAGATCAAAACACCCGCCAATCCCTCACAAAATATCCTGCGGCACCAGCGAAAGAACTTTCAAGTCTCATCATTCGACTACAAATGCAAAAGACAATCAATGACACGCTAAAATAGTACTCCCTGCTTCTCTAGGCCAAGCTTTTTGAGTACCTCGTCATACGCCAGTATTGACGAAATACGTATTCTTTTTTTGCGATCAGTAAAACCACTAACTATCTCAACATCCTGCTGAGTAACACCTAGCTGCTTTGCCAGAAATTTAACCAGCTCCCTATTAGCCTTCCCTTTTTCAGGAGCACTCTTCAAAAAACACTTAATCACCCCATTAGCACTAATCTGAATCGACTGCTTACCTGATTGAGGAACAACTTTTAACTCAATTGTAATTGCCATAAATTTTCTCTTTTTATTCTCCATCGCCTTCATCTCCAGGCTAAATCGCGGAGATGAAGGCGATGGAGAATACCCGCCGAAGCAAGCAAAACTTTAGCTTTGCAGCGAAGGCTGGGTAAATGCGTTGACGAATCACTTTGATACGCTTCACTTTATTATAACGCAATTATAGCGCAAGATGGATAAAAAACATGGTAATTGAACTAAAATAAGCTTGATAAAAAAAGCAAATCATTTATCCTTAATACTATATCGCTAGGAGGGATGGCTGAGCGGTTAAAAGCACTCGCCTGCTAAGCGAGGGTCACGAAAGTGGCACGAGGGTTCGAATCCCTCTCTCTCCACCAGGCTTCGCCCTTTAGGCTACGCCTGGCACAGCCAGTTAATGCGGAGACGGACTAGCAAGTAACAGCCCTGTGCTTCGTAACTGCAAGGCGGTGAAGTAGTATGGCAAACCAGTTTGTTAAGAATTGAAATTAATATTAAATGCGCCCATAGCTCAACTGGATAGAGCGTTCGACTACGGATCGGGAGGTTGGGGGTTCGAGTCCTCCTGGGCGCACCAGCTTTCGCTAAAGCTTCAGCTGGCTGGGCCACTTTTTTCAAGGAATTGATATTAATAGTTAAAGAGATATTGTTTTTTATAAAAGCGAAAGCTGTCCACCCCTTCGGAAATACTCAGGATAAACTCCTCCTTGGCGACGGCTGGGAATGATTTTTGTGAAATAAAAATTGTATCCCTTCGACTTTGAGCTAAAGCTCTCGCTCAGGATAAACTCCGAACGGCTGGGACCGGGTTAAATAACCATTGGTACAAATACAAGTTTTCGATCTTCCGCTAATCCTGCCCGACATTTTTCTACTTTGAATTAAAATAATTAGTATACAAATATGGAAAAAAATAATATGAAAAAACTATTACTTTTATATGCTATAGGCACAGCAAACACAAACTTACAGGCTATGAAGACGCAAAAATATCTTCTCGATCTAATGCGTCAACAAGCACAAGAAGAATTGATAAAACGTTGCGAAGAAGCTGATGTTGCACGCACAGAAATGGTCATTGATCATATTCTTATGGAGCGTGAAGCAAGTTCGCCAGGTATAATTGCTCGCACTTTTACAAAAAGATACCAGAAAAAAAGATCTACCAATATGAGAAAGTTTTATTCAATTATAAAAACTCTTCAGCAAAAAGCACGCGAATATAGAACTGTACCCCCAATGGCAATCGATGAAAAAAGGGGAAAATTTAAATTGGCAACACGCATTATCCATGAAAAGGAAGATTTGGTGAAAAAAAAAGATAGACTTATGAGAAAAATAGAAATTGAAGATCGCATGTTCTACGAAGATCTTAGGGAACTAAATAAACGATTCGGAAAATAAAAAAATTAAGAAAAATTAGACCATCTATTATCAACAGCCACACACAATGAAAAACCTAAACTACACAACAACAAACTTTTTCTCATAATTATTCCTATATTTAAGATTTTTATTTAAACTTAATGTATCCAAAAAATGGCAAAACACAACGACCTAAAATCTTGCTTTGGCACAAAAAACAGGTATAATGAAAAAGATTACGGAGAGATGGCAGAGTGGTCGAATGCGACGGTCTTGAAAACCGTTATCTCGTTTGCGCGGGATCGGGGGTTCGAATCCCCCTCTCTCCTCCACCAACCAGCATCCTGCTGGACTGGGTGAATTGTCCAACTTGTCCGTTCGAAGCCTTGGCGAAGATGGATTGGATCGCGTTTTGACATTACTGATACCAACCAAAGTTTTGGTAGAAAAGCCGCTCATCCTGAGCCTATCGAAGGACGCCTGGCTTACGCCACTTTTTCAAGGAATAATTTAATAGCATATATCCCATCCCTCGCTCACCCTGAGCGGGAGTCGAAGGGTCATCCTGCAAAGCCTTTGGCAAAGCGGAGCTGGACCAGCCAGTTTTCACACACATAAACTCAAAAAGATTCGTTGTCTATACAAACAAATGATTACTTGTATTGCTTATTCTTGGGACTTTTTAGTATCATTTAAACAGGGTTATCCTGAATAGGGATAAAAATTTTAGGGGGACATAATGATCTATCCAGTCGTGTTGCTTAAAAGTATTTTCACCGGCTTTGCTATGTGCCTACCAATCGGACCAATCAGCATATTTGTTATCAGAAAAACCATTCGTTATAATAAGCGCATCGCCTTTATTCCGTGTCTAGGAAGTGTAACCGCCGACCTTTTTTACGGCGCAATCGCTGGATTCGGAATCTCTGCAATCGCTAGATTCTTTAACAACCATCATCTTCATTTTCAACTCTTAGCCGCAACCATTCTTCTCTTTCTAGCGGTACGAACTTTACGAAAATCTCCAGAATCATTAAAAATTACAAAAAACGGACGAAAATCACTTATAAAAAGTTTTAGTCTGGGATTTTTTCTTGCACTATCAAACCCAACAACATTGTTCATAATTACAGCTATACTTGCAGCTATCGGCCTTCAAGTTCAGTCCAACAATCTTATGTTTAGCTTAAATGTTATTGCAGGACTTTTCATTGGTGAACTTTTATGGTGGTTTTTCCTTGTAAATATCACTCATATAGCAAAAGGACATCTTGGTAAGAATGCACCAGTCACCATCAACACTGTCTCCGGTCTTTTCTTATTAACACTCAGCATATTTATTATAATAAAAAGCACACTTTTTTAAAAACTTCTTGCATTGCCATATTCACTGCTGATACACTCATAAATCAAAACCAGGCCGCGCCTGAACAGGGGTGAATTATGAAACGACTATTTTGCTCACTTTTCTTACTTTTCACGCCAGCATGCGCTATGCATCCAACGATAACCGACCCATACACTCTTCCCAGAACGAAAGATGCATTTGAAACGTTCTTACAACGAAACAACATTGAAAAACGCTTTGCACCCGTCATAAGAACAATTTTAAGAACCAGATACCTAACCAACAACAACAATAGATTAATCAGAAAATGGCTTATACAAACAATGCAATATTATTTTGAGACCGGAAATCTCCCTACTAAACCTCGAAAAAAAATATTACGATATTACAAAGATCAGCCATCAACTATTAAGAAAATTATTAAGCAATTAAAAGATCAGACCTCTAGATGCGACGAGCCACCAGAACCACAAACTCCATCATTCGAATCTCTAGGCACAGGAAATAAAGAAAGGTCTGTTACATTGGGTGCATAAAACTATTAATTATAACGTGAACTCGACGTAAGAAAGCTAAAAAATTGCTATGTTTTTTCTTAAATCACCTCACATATTTCTCCTTCGGATGAGAAAAAAATCATTTGAAGCAATCATAACTTATAAGACCATCTGAAAAGAGAGAGGCCCCGCATCAGCGGGGCCTCGTTCAATCGAGAACTATTTTTATTAGTCACGTCTCTGACCGAAAAATCTCAGTAAAAATAAGAACAAGTTAATAAAATCAAGATACAATTTGAGTGCACCAATAATTGAAACTTTGGTCATATCAGCGCCAGTTCCAAGCATAGACATACCCATACGCTTAACCATCTGAACATCATATGCTGTAAATAACGTAAAAATAATTACACCAATAATTGATATCATGAAATCAAATTGTGCACTACCAAGAAACATATTGATAAACATGGCAACAATTAATCCAATCAAACCCATAGACAAGAATGAACCAAGCCCAGACAAATCAGATTTGGTTACCAAGCCATACAGTGCCATTGCAGCAAACATCGATGCACATATTAAAAACGTAAGAGCAAGCGATGCACCAGTGTACACCAAGAACAAGGTTGAAAATGTCACACCGGTTAGTACTGAATAACCAAGAAACGAAGCAATTGCCGCTTCACGGCTCATTTTTTGTATGCCAAAACTCAGATATATAACCAATCCAAATTGAGCTAAAATGAGAATCAGCATAATAGCTGAATTTGTAACTACAGCACGTTGAAAATTTGGAATCATATTGATAACAACCGACGTCAAACCAGTAAGCGACAAACCAAGTGCCATCCACCCAAATACTCGACGTACCAATGTGCCAGCAACTTCCACTGGATAGTTTGAATACATCATAATCATACTCCTATAAAAATACATTCCTATCTATCAAGAATTATACCCCACCTTTATAGGTAAAACAAATTTATCACCAAATATTGCAGGCAACATCAACTCATAGTATTCTAAATAAAAATCACGTCTAAAATACAAAAGCAAAGGATACTTATGCCTAAAGATCTTACACAAGAAAATTTTAAAACTGAAGTAACAGACTCCAAATTGCCGGTCATTATTAAGGCACACGCTTCGTGGTGCGGCCCATGCATTCAAATGACCCCTATATTTGAAGAACTTGAAAAAGAATACAAAGATAAAGCTAACTTCATCGAACTAAATGTTGATCAAGCTCGCGACATTGCCATTAACTATGGCATCACCTCTATCCCAACACTTATCTTTATCAAAGGTGGCGAAATAATAAACAAAGAAACTGGCTATATCGATAAAAAAGATTTTAAAGAAAAAATCGAAACATTTTTAAAATAAACAGATCTAGTTTGAAAAGAAGCGGGTTTTGCACCCGCTTCTTTTCAAACTAGATCTGTTTATTTTTTTTCTGGTTCTTCAGACAAACCAAGCTCGGCTGTCGGAATCTCTACATACACTCCTCGCAACGGAAAACCAAATGGAGTCAGCTTCAAACCGATATCAACAATTGTCATAGCTACACCCGCATCATTATCATACTGATAACGAGTTGGATGATCATGAGAGTAATGAGGACTATATTCGTTAATTGCTTTATTAGCAAGATCTTTCAGATCATCGGCAGAAAATTCGAGTATAACGGTACTACCCGGTTTATTACTAACAGTTGCAACATGGATCAAATCTGACCGATTCCAACGAGTAAAAGAAAATATCGGATAAGCTGATAATACCGTTGCAGTACCATCTACATTATCTCTCGCCATTGTTTCCAAAAAAAATTCAAGAAGAAATTAAATACTCAGCCTGGCGCTATTATCAGAAGTTAAAGCTTCTTATCCTGTAGATCGACACCCATTTCACGCAACTGATCACGAATTCGGTCGGATTCCGCCCAGTTTTTAGCTGCACGAGCCTCTTCACGCCGTTTAATCAGGGCTTCGACCTCAGGGGTAATCTCTACCTCTTTTTCCTTGATATGAGCCAATGTTAGGCCAAGAACATCTTGAAAAAGACTCTTCACTGCAGCTGCAGCACTTTTATCAGCCTTAAGTGTTTCGAGGTTCTCAAAGACGACACCCATCATACCTGCAGTATTAAGGTCATCGGTCAAGAAACCAAGCATCTGCTGTACAAGTGGGTGGGAGGCAATTTCTTGCGACGAAATACTCTCAGGTGCCCCCTCAAATATACGTACAAGCCGTTTATAGGTCTTTTCTGCAGCCTTAAGGCCCTCATCAGAAAAGTCTAGCGGAATATTGTAATTATGGTTGAGATAGTAAAATCGCACGACCATAGGATCAAACTCTTTGAGCACATCGCGCAACGTAAAAAAGTTGCCAAGCGATTTAGACATCTTTTCTTTGTTCACCCGAACAAAAGCGTTGTGCAGCCAATAATTAGTAAAGTTAGGACCATAGACACCTTCAGATTGCGCAATTTCATTTTCATGATGAGGAAAAATAAGGTCCATGCCACCACCATGAATATCGATATGAGGCGCAAGCAATTTTGTCGACATGGCAGAACATTCAATATGCCAACCTGGTCGACCCCAACCCCATGGACTTTTCCAAAAGCTTCCTTCTGGCTCAGACTTCCACAGTGCAAAATCTAACGGATCTTTTTTCTTTTCATTTACATCAACACGTGCACCAACTTTCAAATCTTCAATATCACGCTTTGAAAGCTTGCCGTAATCAGGAAAACTGCGAACAGAGTAATAGACATCACCAGCAGACTCATATGCGTGACCTTTATCGATCAACTTCCCAATCAGTTCGATCATATCATCAATCGTTTCAGTAGCACGAGGCTCAAAATCAGGTGTCAAACAATTAAGAGAACGCATGTCATCACTAAATGACTTCATATACTTCTCGGCAACCTCTTTATAGCGCAATCGATCACCAAGCTCTTTTTCTGCACGATTCAACAACTTGTCATCAATATCAGTAAAATTTCGCGCATACTTAACGTCATATCCAAGAAATTTTAATAATCTATATAAAATATCAAAGGTAACATAACAACGCCCATGGCCTATATGTGCATCATCATAGGGAGTTACACCACAGACATACATTGATACTTTTCCTGGCTCACGAGACTTAAACTCTTCTTTTTTTCTGGTAAGGGTATTTGTTAATAATAATTTTTGCTCTACCATGATCAATCCAATCATTTAAACTAACTTTCCATCAGAATACCCTACCTGCCAAAAAAATGAACCCAGAAATCAAACAAAAAAACCTCAAACAAAACACGCTAAAGATAAGTCATTGCCTTATCTCACAATTAAAAGTACAAGCAAAACAGACAAGACTTATTCTGCCTTGCGCTTTGCTGATGTAATTGTAATCAGCGCAACCGAAAAAGAACCAAACAAAATCAGCGTCTCACTCTAAACATATAAGTAAGCATTCTTTTTTTATAATTAAAAAGGCGACAAATTTCACGCCTTTTTTTGTATCAACAATCAATTCTTAAAACTTTCACAAGTCAATCTTTACATTTGTCGTATATAAGACTGGCCAAAATTTTTAAATTTAGTATTCTAGAGGGCGATATTCTCTATTCAAAAATCATACTGAAAAGAGCACCGAGCGGGAGTTCATGTTGGTACAAAAAGAGAGAGCCTTGCGAAATTTAAAAATTATCGTCTTTTGTTTAATGCCGTTATATGCACAAACACAAGACACAAAACACATACCCAAACAATCAGATAAGACTGAACAAACAGTAGAAAAACAACAGCCAAAACCTCTTCATGAGAAAATAATTCGAACGATTAAAATTGTTCGAAACAATCCTAATAAATATCTGACTGAAGCTGCCATTAAAACATATGTACCGTACAAAGAAGGCGGTCCATTTGATCCACAAAAAAGTAACCTCGCAATAAAAAAATTATTTAATCTTGGCTTTTTTGATCAAATCCAACTTCGAGGTAGCAACGTAATTGATGATAAAGTTGATATCTTTTTTATTTTAAATGAACTTCCCGAAGTAATCGATATCGAAATAACTGGCAACAAAAACCTCAGTGATCAAAAGATTGAAAAAGAACTCAAACTCAGTGATCTGCGCGCTATCAGCGAACGTAAATTAAACGAAATTGTCAGAAAAATTAAAAAGCTCTATCAAGAAAAAGATTTTCATACGGTTGACATTAAAAGTGAAATCAAAATAAGCGATGGCAACAAAGCCACAGTAATTATTAATATCGATGAAAACGCAAAATCACTCATCAAGCGTATCTTTTTCAATGGCAATACTCATGTGCCAAGCAAAAACCTGAAAAGAGCAATCTTCTCTCGTGAAGATTGGCTTTTTGGATTCATCACAAAGGCTGGTAGCTATCAAGCCGATAAATTTGAACAAGATAAACGTTATCTTGAAAATTATTACAAAACACTCGGCTATATCTCTGCTAAAGTTGCTAACGCAAAAGTAAGCTTGGATCCAAAAACCAAGCAGTACACCGTCACGTTTACAATCAATGAAGGTGATCAATATCGCATTAAAGATCTTCATGTACAAGGTAACGATAAGTTAAGCGAATACGAGTTATTGCAACATCTACCAATGAAATCCGGCGCTATCTACTCCATGAAAGACATCATGGACTCAATAGAAACACTCAAAAAAATCTACGGTGAATTTGGTTATATTTTCGTCGACATTCAACCATCTATTGTTCCTGACGAAGAAAATAAAACAGTTAACATTTCATTTGAGGTTGATCTTGGCGACAAAGTTTATTTGAATCGCATCACAATTAAAGGGAACAAAAAAACCCGTGACCACATTGTTCGTCGCCAAATCCTACTTCATGAAGGTGAATTGCTCAGCCACCAACGCATGGAACTTTCCAAGCAACGTGTTGAAGCTCTTTCGTATTGGGATAAGGAAGAGGGAGTACAATGGAAAATTAATCGTCTAAACGATAACCTAGCCGATCTTGATATGATCCTACATGAAGCAAAAACTGGTAAACTGATTGGTGGACTCGGATGGGGTGGCAACGAAATGAATGCGTCCTCAGCAGCTAGTGGTTTCAACTGGACACTTGACGTTAGCGATGTAAACTTCCTTGGAAAAGGGTTGCAATTTAACGCGAACGCTCGCTGGTCCAGAGAAGAGTGGTCAACCGCAATTGATTTTACTGAACCTTATTTAATGGACCGCCCAATTTCGGTCGGCTACAATTTCCATCTAAACAAAATAAGCCGCAGCGAAGATCTTAACCAAATTAAGGATCTTTCAGAGCGATACATGGGAACATCATTCCACGCCGGCTATATGTACAGCGGATGGGAACCAACTACATTCTTACGCGGTGTCGTTGGTATCGAAAACATAAAACTTAATAATCGGCCAACCCTTGCAGACAATGTAGGCCACTTACCAGGGGCAAATGCATATCAACGCATCATTTTGGAACAATTTAAAAATGGTACAATGACATACCTTAACCTTGAAGCTGGCCAAGATATCAGGAACCACGTTGTACACCCATCTGGCGGTTTCCAATGGTCAACACTTGCACGCGCTGGTCTTCCAACACAAAAATTTGGGTTCTTCAAAATAGACTTTGATTATAGCTGGTACACATCATTAATTGATGAGTACGGCTTAGTCCTATGCTTCCACACGCACCTTGGTTATGTAAAACCATTAAAAAATAAAACAATACCTTTTAGAGAACTTTTCAATATAGGCGGTATTGCAAGTGTACGCGGTTTTGAGTGGGGCGAAATTAGTCCATCATTCATGCTCGATCCATACATTAAAGAAGATGATATTACCGGTCGCATGGGAGAACCTATCGGTGGAGAAAAAGCCTTCTTCGTTAACCTCGAACTTTCGTTCCCAATCAAAAAAGATTATACGCTTAAAGGAACAATCTTTTATGATGGTGGCTCGGGCTGGCAACCTCCGCGATTACCGATTACATCTGAAGATTGTTGCAAATTTATTCGCAACGCATCATTTGATTATCGTCAATCAATCGGTATCGGAATTCTTATGCTGCAACCACAAAATCTTAAAATTGATTGGGCATTCAAACTTGACCGACGCCCAGGAGAAAAGGCATACGAAGTACATTTCAGTACCTACAAACAATTCTAACAAGCTTCCAGCTTGACCGGGTTTTAAACAAGTAGAGTTGGATCGGGGCAAGTAGAGTTGGATCGGGGTTAGATATCACTGGTACTAACAAAAATATTGTTAGCAAAACCGCTCGTCCTAAGTGTCCGATGTAACTCGAAGAGCGAAGACGGATGTATCGAAGCTTCCAGCTTGACCTGGTTTTAAACAAGTAGAGTTGGATCGGGGTTAGATATCACTGGTACTAACAAAAATATTGTTAGCAAAACCGCTCCTCCTGCAATATCTCAAAATAAATACCTTTGAGCTTAACAGGAGCCTGAGCCATCGGCGAATGGTGAACGTTTTAAGCGATGGGGGTCCAGAGGAACAGCTGGTGCCCTTTATTAAAGGTTTGGCCTGCGCGGCGAAGCCTTGGCGAAGACGTGGCAAGCAAATCTTTGCGCTATTCACCTGCGGAAGGTGAAATAGATTATATTTCTTCTTTTTGAATCATAAATGCGTTACGATACAAAAACAGGCCTCGCCTGAAAATGCTCTATGGTATAAGGAGGAGTTCCTATGCTTCATAAAAAACATTTCCTTGCACTGATCATTGTCACAAGCGTTGCATTCGTCTTTATGCTCATTTACAAACAAACATGGCTCACAAAACTTTCATACAAACAACAGGAAGTAGAAAAAAAACAAAATGAACTCGTAGAAAAAAAAGAAGCATTAACACAAAAATTGTATCGTCTAAAAAATCCACGTACCGTGAAAAAATATGCCACTCGCCATCTCGGCATGAAAAAAATGTCTCTTAAACAAGCTAAAAAAATTACCTCAGAAACCATCCCCAATGGAACCATCCCCAATGGAGCCATTCCCAATGGAACCATTCCCAACAATGAGATAGAAGAAAATGTATGATGAAAAAGATCTGAGGCCGAAAAAAATTCGCTCAGCCTTACTCTTTTTGTTTTTTTTATGCATATACCTCATTATTTTAATAAAAGTTTTTTATATACAAATCATTCAACAACCATTCTTTAAACAACTCGGACAAAAACAATACAATGTCACAATGACCACAATGCCACCACGCGCATCAATTTATGATTGCGCCGGAAAAGCCGTTGCCATGAACGCAGAATGCTTATCAGCATTCATCCTGCCAAAACAGTTAGAAGAACCTCAAAAAACACTACCTTTCTTACAAAAACACTTTCCACACGCATTTAAACGTTGGCAACAAAATAAAGGCAAACATTTTTTATATATTAAGCGAAAACTATCGCCACACGAACTCGTTCTTATAAGAACACTGTCATTGCACGATATTCAATTTATCAAAGAACCATGCCGCTTCTACCCATCTGAAACAATGGGAACAATAGTCGGCATAACAGACATTGACAACAATGGGCTCTTTGGCATTGAACAAATTTTCAATACGTCGTTGCGCGGCAAGCCCACAGTATCCTCCCTTGAGCGTGACGCACGATCAGGGCACTTTTATTTCGATAAAAAAACAGATGTAAAAGGCCAAAGTGGTGAACCGATTAATCTAACTATAGATAGTACGCTACAATATCTTGCCTATGAAGAATTGCGCGATATCATTGATCGTTTTGAAGCATTGGAAGGTGGGGTTATAATTATTAAACCTGAAACAGGTGAAGTTGTAACCTCTGTTTCATTTCCTGACTTTAACCCAAATGACACAAAAAGTCTGAAACAAGAACATACAAAAAACTATCCTTTCACAAATGCGTATGAAGTTGGATCTGTAATGAAAGTTCTTACGGCATTAACAGCTCTTGAGGAGGGTGTTGTCACACCCGATGAAGAAATTGACTGTGAAAATAAAATCACAACATACATTAAAGGAATGAAAGTCTCAACAGTTAAAGCACACGGGATTATCCCATTTTCTGAAGTTATTCAAAAAACAAATAATATCGGAACAGTAAAGGTTGCATTACGTGTTGGAAAAAAATTGTACGATTATTACAAAAAACTAGGTTTCGCAGAAAAAACCCCTATTTCATTTCCGGGCGAGCAAAAAGGCTTTATTACTCACCCAAGCAAATGGTCAAAGCGTTCTATCATTTCACTGTCATTTGGCTATGAAATTCGTACAACTATGCTACAACTCGCACAAGCATTTAGTGCTATCGCTAATAACGGTAAATTACCATACCTACACATTATTAAAGGTAAGCAAAAACCATTGCCAACAACACCTCTTTTTAAACAAAAAACCGCGGACCAAATTAAAGATATTTTAACTAAAACGGTACTGCAAGGTACCGCTTATCGTGCAAAAATCAAAGGATATAGGGTCATGGGAAAAACTGGCACGGCAAACCTTCTAGAAAATGGTAAATACATTGAACGAAAAAGCATTCACACATTTGCCGGAATCATCGAAAAGGATGGATATAAACGCGTCATGGCAGTCTATGTAAAAGAACCACAAGTCAAACGACAACTCTATGCTTCAATGGTAGCTGTCCCTCTCTTTGAACAAGTAGCTGAAAAAATGTTAATTCATGATAAGATAATTTAACAAGCATCCTGCTTGACCGGGTTTAAATAACAATGGCAAGATCCATAGATTTCCGTTCATCCTAGGCCTGTCGAAAAAGATGAGCAAATTACCAAAAGATAACAAAAGGGAATAAAATATGAATTCACGTAAATATATTGTAACAATCATCGCTTTAATTTTTATTTCAACCACTTTTATCTACAAAAAGTTTTTTGGTAAACCATATTTTGTAGCAACCCCAAAAATGATTACTATTGATCTTGATGCAAAACCTGAAGAACGATGGTTGCCTCTTATTAATAATATGTCAAAAGATAACATTCTAACTTTTGCAAAAAAGACACACGAAATCATTCAAAATAAAATTCCAGCTGAAGTTCGTGAAAAATTTAGCGATCTCGTTAATACAAATTTAATACCCGAAGAATACAAACAGGAGCTTCGCGGAATAGAAGCAGGCCTCAAAGAAAAACTTGGATCTTTGCCAGACTCACTTACATATGAAAATCTCGTTACATTTAATCTTGCATACATGTTATTTGTCAGTTGTACTTCGTGCATTATTACTGACCATGAAGACATGCCATATCTCTTTAGAAATCTTGATTGGCCAATGTCATTTTTGCGCGCAGCAACCATAAATATTACTTGGCTAAAAAACGGTAAAAAACTTTTCAAATCAACTGGTTGGCCGTTTTTTGTAGGAGTACTTACTGGACAACGAAGTAACAACCCCAGCCTGAATAACTTTGCACTCGCAATAAATGCACGTCATAACAAAAAAGATCTAGCCATCGACAATATAAATTACGCACTAAAAGAAAAAGACGTCTGGTCTTCACCGTCACTCCTTCGTCACACATTGCAATACGCAAAGGATTACCGTGAAGCTTATGCTATCTTCAAAAGTGTTAAATTGTGTGCACCTGTATATATTGCTTTAGCAGGTACAAAGAAAAACGAAGGCGCAATCTTGAATCTAGATCGCGACGGCACCCGCATTACAGATAAGTTAAAAAAATGGTCACGCTACTATCCAGAACAACCTGCACATACCAATCCTGAAAATAGTCGCTCACCATGGATCCTTGCTCCTCAACATGCGCAAAGTCATTATATAGCTGTCACAAATATCGACAGCGATTACCCTTCATTTCAAGATTTTAATTGGGCATGTAAAACCGGAATATGTAAACCAAGTCTAACCTCAAAAAAAATTAACAGTGTAGGGCCAAAATATCGAAGAAATTCTGTTTTGAACTCATGTTGCATGCTGCAAAAAACATTCACCATTGATGATCTTTTCAACACACTCTGGATAAAACCAGTACTTAACTATCAAACTATTTATTCATCAGTCATGTGCCCTGCAAAAAATATATACAGAAGTTACATAATTTATCCTAAAAAATAATACCGAACGATCAAACGAAATAAACAGGCATTACCTGAAAAAAGGGCCGGCTAATCAACCGACCCTTTTTATTTAGTTTAAATTCTAATCAAAAATGAATGCCAAGTTTTAGCCAAGCAGCCCACTGATTAAGTGCTGATGCTGAATTTGCAGCTTCATAGAAACCACCAATACCTACCAACCATGGCCAGTCATTTTCTTTAGCTTCATAACCCAACGCAGCAAATACCTTGAATGTATAAGCATTAGGTTGTGTAGCTGAACCAACATTTATGTTACATGGATTAATAACGGTAAAGGTTGTATCACTTGGTGCAGCATTTGTACCACCTGCCGATTGACTAATATTGGCATCACTTGCAGAAATAGGATTACCCGCACGTGCACCAGCAAGATCATAAATGGCAACGTCATTTAAACAAGTATTGCACAAGGAAACCTTCTCTTCTTGTCTCCACCAGAAGTTACCACCAAGCTCAAATTGCCAATCTTTATATTCATAATGAAAGGTTCCATATAAACTAACTTGTGAACGTGGAGTTACATCACAACTACGAGTCAAACATGGTAAAAGCGGAACGCCAACGGTGCGTGAATCAGTGAAAGTTCCTAGCAAGTAACGTGACCAATCACCATTGCAAAGATCAAATGAAAAGGATTTTATATGAAAATTTTTGTACCATCAGATGTTCCGTCAAGAAAA
>Ga0307928_10001051_pt1 | contig 20818 bp, 32 predicted proteins | sample AceLakmetagen232_FD_201815 | JGI IMG/M metagenome (GOLD analysis project Ga0307928, IMG submission 201815) | Saline water microbial communities from Ace Lake, Antarctica - #232 | ecosystem: Environmental > Aquatic > Non-marine Saline and Alkaline > Saline | place: Antarctica: Ace Lake... | reverse complement strand
ATAAAGCTAGGATGTGGTCGTGAGAATGGACACCCAATAGAAACGATAGACTATAAGGTAATATCATAATGGAACTAACTAAAGAGCAAAAAGAAAAACTACCAGAATTAATTAAATCCCATAAAGAACTACAGGAATTATATCTTGAAAGTACATTAAGTATAGCAAAAATAAATAACAGTGAAGACATTAGATATATTAAAATAGATGGAGTAATTGAGTATGATACTGAATCTTGGAATGTTGAAATAAGATATTTTAAGGAGAAATCAGAATGAATACAGAAGATGCCACCGAGATTATAAACAAGATATGCGATAAGTCCGTTCGTGGTGCATTAGTAATACGCTTAAAAGATAACGAGTTTGATTGTTTTGAATTTGGAGAGGTTGGGTATCTTGAGCAGATCGGATTACTAGAGCAAATGAAGTTTAATTTATTGTATGATTCAGAACAGTATAACGATTATATTGCTGAGTTGTTAGATTAAAAGGAGTTGAGATATGAGAAAATTTATTTATAAATGTAAGGAATGTCATGGAATACCTTGTAAGTTATCGGTAAAGAATGATTGTAACGACAAGCCAACATATTGTCCTTATGGTGGAGACGAAGCTAAATGGAAGTTTATAAAAGTAGTAGGTGAATAATTAAAAGGAGTTGGGAATATGAAGATTAATGTAGAATTAGATATTTGTGATATATTTGGTGAAGATGCAAAGGAATATATAAAAGATGAAATAATAGATAAACTTACTAGAGAAGTTGAATCATCTATGTATTATGGCGATTTAAGAAAGTATTTTGAAAAAGAAGCAAAAGAAATTATGGATAAGAAAGTGGATAAATTTGAAAAGATTATAAAAAAGATATTAGGTGAATAATGGAAACTAACTTTAAACAACCAAAGCGTAAGAAGGCAACTAAAGCCGATAAACAGAAACGTAAAGACTATTTAGAATCTAAGTATTATCAATGCGAGATATGCGGTTATAGCAATAAGATGTACGTACATGTTCACCATCACTTGAAACAAAACAAAGTATACCTAGAGGACGAAAGTAACTATACAGCATTATGTATGTTTAATTGTCATAGTTGGTTACATAGAAGCAAGAGCCAATTTTTAAGAGAAGTTAAGCCAGCACAAGGAAGCCAGTTTGAGGGTTGGGAGCCGATAGATATTTATGACTATTTACATAAGGTTAAAGATTGTGTATAATATAATTAGAGGTAAATTAAAATTCAATATGGTCAGAAAGCAGATTCCCCCCGAAGGTCTACCTCCCTTCAAGTCTGTTAGTATGACCACCAAAAAGGGGTAGAAAAATGAAAGAAGAAGTAGTAATACAAAAGTTGTTTAATGATAAGATAGAATATATACACGTAGTAAGTGTTATAGGTTCAGGATATGAAGCAAAGGTAGCAGACTTAGCAATAAGGGATGAGGTAGCATATAGAGCAGCAAGAAAGAATATGCAAATACATTCAGCAGTAATTCTAAAAATAAATGATGAGTTTAGTGGGTTCTTCACATTTCAAGTAAACCATGAATCAAAAGAGTTTTGTTTATTACAATCAGCTATGGAACTTGATAGAAAAGATAAAGAAATATATTCAGGTATGCTATTAAAAATAATAGAACAAAATACATACGGTTATCCAATGATAATGACAGTTAGTACAAAACATGATTTAGAATGTCCAAAAGTATTAGAAGGTGTCGGGTTCAAAACATATTTAATGTTAAGTGGTTATGCTTATATGGTTTATGGAACACTTGACCAAGTAAGATTTAAAAGGTTAGCACATGCAACTATGACAAACGCTTGGATTACAACTAGATCAGACTGGTTAAAAATGAAAAAAGAATGGAATGGAAAATTAGAAGAATCAGGAGAAAAACATAACATACCTAATCCAAAATTTGCTAGTCGTGATGGCTGCTGGCAGGGTAGTAATGGTTTTTCTAATGTAATTGGAACAAGCAATGAAGTTATAGACGGTAAGGTTATTACAAATAAGGGTAAGTCATTTAATGGTAATGCATCAGTTTTAGACCCAGTTGCTTGTGAGGTTATTTTAAGGTTCTTTATGCCTACTAAAGGTAAGCGTGTATATAATCCTTTTGGTGGTGGGGTGCAATTTGGCTTTGTTGCTGGTAGTTATGGTTATGACTATATTGCTAGTGAGATAAGAAAGAACCAATGTGATGCGAATAATGCAATTTGCCAAGACCTAGATAGTGCTAAATGGATACAAAGTGATAGCTCAACTTATGAACCTAATGGAATGTTTGACTTAATGTTTACATGTCCACCATATTACAAAGTAGAAAAGTATGTTGATTATGAGGGTGTTATACCAGAAGGTGAATTAAATTCAATACCAACTTATGAAGAATTTAGGAATACATTATTTGCAGGATACAAAAAAGCAATAGAAAAACTTAATGATAATTGTTTCTTTGTTGTTATGACAGGTGATTCAAGAGATAAAAATGGTGCATATTATGGTTGTGAAGCTGAACATGAATTATTTTTTAAAGAACAAGGATTACATATATATAATAAAATAGTATATTTAGAATGTGAGTTTACAAGGTTGGCACATGCGAAACGTACATTGGATTACAGAAAATTTCCCAAAAGAGAGCAGAAAATATTAGTATTTTATAAAGGAAATATGTCAAAAATAAAAGAATTATATCCTGCTATTGGAAGGCTGTAATGAGAGAATACACGAACAAGATAACATTAGTTAAGAATCTTAGAGGGGTTTATGATTTAGACCCTTTTAAGGGGTGTAGTTACGGAATTAATAATAATAGTATAACAAAAGATTATTCATTATTTGAGCATGATTATTCTAAAAAGAATGGTTGTTATGGTATTTGTTATGCTAATAAGATAGCAAAGTTTAGGGGGTATGATTTTAGTAAAACAGTTAAGAGAGATTTTGTTAATGAAGCACATATTAAGCAAATAGGGAAACAGTTAGAGAAAATACCGTTTATTAGATTAGGTGTTAGTTGTGACCCTTCAAGCGATTGGGAACATACTTTAAATATTATTGATAAGATAAAGCCGTATAATAAAAACATTGTAGTTATAACAAAACATTGGAATAACCTAACATATAAACAATGTACAAGGTTAAAGGGTGTATGTGTTAATACTTCAATATCAGCACTAGATAGCAAGATGCAGATAGATAATAGGCTATTTTGGTATAGTAGATTAAAAGAGTTTTGTAAAAGCGTTTTAAGGGTTAATACGGCTGATTTTAACGATATAAAATTAAATGAATTACAAGATAAATTATTAAATAATGAGAATGTTATTGATAATGTTTTAAGGTTTAGTATCGGTCATGATTTAGCAGAAAATAGTGTTATTAATGTTAAGAAATATAAGTTTTTAAATACAAAAGTATATGCAAGTAAACACAAAGATAATATATTTTTTGGTTATTGTAAAGATTGTAAAGATAGGTGTGGGGTAAATTTAACATGAAATACTTACCAATACTATCAATAGTTTTAAATATAGGATATATAATAAGTTATTTATTTTGTGAAGATTATGTAAGGTCAATATACTGGGCAAGTGCAGCTACATTAACAACCTGCACACTATTTATGAAATAGCATTTTACATATTAACATGATTTTGTAAGCTATATTTTACATTATAAGGAGTACAACAATGACAAGAAGAAAGAAATACATATCAACATCACGAATGCATCTAGTAGTCGAAGAAACACTTTATAATGCTATGCTAGGTATACTAGGTGAAGAAGATTTAAGCATGACCGACTATATACAACTATTAATGACAAAAGACATAGCGGAGAGGTTAGAAAAATGAGTGCTTGGACAGAAGAAGAATATAAACAATACCAGAGCAACCAAAACTTAACAAAGATAAGTAAGAGTATGCCAAAGCCTAGTAAATACAAGAATAAGAAAGTAGTATATTACGGAATAGAGTTTGCATCACTAAAAGAAGGTGCTAGATACTTACAGCTAAAGACTAATGAAGAAGGTGGGATAATATCAAAACTAGAGTTACAGCCTATGTTTGTCTTACAAGAAGGGTTCAGAGATAATAAAGGTAAATGGCATAGACCTATAACATATAGTGCAGATTTTAAATATTTAGAACATCACACAACCGAAGTAATAGAGGACGTTAAAGCATCTAAGAGGTTCACAACAGATATATACAAGATCAAGAAGAAGTTATTATTATATAAGTATAAAGATATAGATTTTAGGGAGGTATATTAAATGAAATATAAATACAAAGAAGGTAAGTTAAAAGGAGTAATACTAGAAGGGTTTAGCAGAAAGCAAGTAAAAAGGATGAAGCGTTAATTTGCTTTATACCTAAATACAATATACAATAGAGTTATGGAATACATAGCATTAGAGAAAATAGGCAAAGTTAACATACTATCAGTATTTAACACCACAAAAGAGATTATCGAGGACTATAAAAAGAATAGAATTATTGTTGATTACTTACTAAAAGAGTTAGGCAAGAACTACCAAGTAGTCGATGATAAGATAGTAGAGAAGTAGTGCCTAATGGCATATAAGACTAAAGAACTAGAAACCAAGTCATTAGATATATTAAGTAGTAACCAGATGTTAACAAGTGTTGAAGAGTTAGTGCTTAGATTACCTTGTAGTAAAAAGACTTTCTATGAACATAAATTACACGAACAACAAGATATAAAAGAAGGCTTAGAGAACAATAAAATACAGGTAAAAGCACACCTAAGAGATAAATGGTTTAGGTCAGATAATGCTACATTACAGATGGGGTTATATAAGCTATTAGCAACAGAGCAAGAGTACCAAAGACTATCTAATATTAAGTATGAGATAACTAATAATATAGAGAAGGTAGAGAACATAGAAACACTTAAGACCGAAATACGGGAGCTAGTGAAGCAGAATGGATTCAACTAAACACCTAATTGATCTAAGAGATAAACTTAAACTATTCAACGATTACAAGAACTCACACAGAATAGAGTTCCAGGATTGGGACAAGTACCCAGAACAAACTGATATAATTAATAGAGTTGTTAACCGTGTTAAGACAGGTAAGGGACAAAAGATATTTGTTATATTTGGAGGCAATCAATGTCTAGGCCCAGATCAGATTATATACGACCCAGTTGATAGAAGCTACGATAAAGTGTCAGAGCTAAAAGGATATTCTTCTGTTAACACATGGGACAAACAAAACAAGACAGAATCACTAGCATGCAAGCCTTTTATCAAAAGTAAAGATCATGTTTATAGATTTAAGTTTAAAAATGGACAGACGTTGGACGCTTCCTTGAACCATCGTATTCTAACCCCCTTCGACTATAAGCCAATGAGTCAACTGCTTGACGGAGAGCAAGTTTTCCTTCATCACTCCAATTGGGTATCTTACCTGAAAGCTCAAATCTTAAATGTTTGGCGTTACAAGAAAAAAGCTGTAAGTTATCAATCCTGTTATCAAGCTTATCACCGTTCAAATGATGGACAACCTCTTCGCTATTCAACATGCGACCCATCGAATGTGCCATTATTAGCCTATGCTCAAAAACGTAATGGTTGTGCTTCCGAGACATCGGATGATCCAAGCGATAAACCAAAACATAACCGTCTTTATCTATTATTCTCCCGCCTTTCCAGTCTGGATGTAGTTCACCGTTTCTTGGTCCGGTTCTTTGCGAGTTTATTCCATGCCTTATGCATAGCTTTGAAACCTGTTTTGTCTTTGTGTAAATTAATTTACCAACTTCTTTATGTGTCATCTTTTGTATCTCTATTAACTCGGTCATTAAATCAAATGGGTAGATACATTTTATCTTTCTGTTCATGTGACATCACCTCCACTACTATTGTAACCGATATAGAATATTTAGGCAAAAAGGATATATGGGACTTTGAAGTTCCTGTAACAAATAATTACTTTATAGGCGGTATAGTTAATCATAACTCAGGCAAGACAGAAGCTAGTGCAGCAGTCGCAACTAGGATAGCAGAAGAGATACCAGACTCAAGACTATTATGTGCTACTATTGAATCAAGGATATCAATCAATGTACAACAGCGTAAAATAAGAGATTGGTTAACACCAGACAAAATACATACCGGAGAGTATAATCAATCAAGAGGTTGGAAGAATAGTATAATAGAAGGTACTAATGGCTACGCTATACTATTCAAAACATACGCTCAAGGTTATGAGCCGTTTCAAGGTGATGAGTTCAATATAGTATTACTAGATGAAGAGCCACCCTGGGATATATTTCAAGAGTGTCTTATGCGTACTGTTAAACGTAACGGTGCAATACTGTTCACATTCACATCATTACAAGGATATACAAGACTAGTCAATAGATTATGGGAAAGTAACGACCCCGAAGTATGGACAACGCTATTAGATTTATATATGAATCCCTACATAGACAAAGAGAGCAAGGATATGATAGCTAATACAATAGACCCTGATGAGGTAGATTCAAGGATACACGGCAAACCACATCTTAAAGAAGGACTCATTTATAAAGAGTTCGGAGATATACATAAAGTAGATAGATTCGATTACGCATCATTAGTTGGTAGTAATCCTAATAGGTGGCATATCCATTGTGGTATTGATCCACACACTAGAACGCCACACCATTGGTTAAGGTTCTTATTCGATAGAGCTAATAACGTATTATACGTAGTCGAAGCACTCAAAGCACCTAAAGAGAGTATGTTGGTTGATGACTTCGCTAGGATGATTAAAGCTAAACAAGTTAAATATAAAGGAACTATACTACATCCAAGATATACACAAATAGATACGTCTAGCATGACACCAGAGGTAACACATACACAAGGGGATGAAGAGCAAGAGGATATCCATACAGTACGATTGAGCTTCTTTAAGGCAGGTATCCAGACAATACTATGTACTAAAGATAACTCAGTAGGCATCAACGCTGTTAAGACTAGATTAAAGGTAGTACGTAAGCCAGATGGTACAATTAAACGCAACCCTCGAATTTATGTGTTCAAAGACTTAACTGATGTGTCATGGGAGTTTATGAGATACAGTTGGGGTTCATTCGCAAATAGTAAGATATCAGAGAAAAAAGAAATGATTAATAGCCCACAAAAAAAGGACGATCACTACATGGATGTTATAAAGTACGAGTGTATAAAGATTCAATTAGATAATGGAGAAGATAAGGTATATCCAGAATATGTGCCTAGATACCCTGATATGAATTATTAGACAAAAAATAACATCAAGCTATTAAAGGGCTAAGTCTACTTTGCTCACCGTGTGGATACAAAGATAAATGACGATAATTTGCTACTATTCAAAATAGCGTGTATTATGAGAACATGGAAGAAACCGTAGAATTTAACCAACAAGAGCAGGAAGCACTTTTATACTTCAACAACTTAAAGACTCAATACTCAACTGATAGGCAACCTTACGAATGGGGATGGAAGCAAGCATTATCAGCAGTTTATGGTTCTAGCCAAACAGGCACAGAGAAGTTAGACAAGGTGTATGATGGGTTAGCAAACATAGAATCACCGATAATGAATATTAAAGTTAATGGTATCGTAGCACGTAAGAACAGGATACTAATACAAGAGCCGATCGGTCGTATAGAGAACAGCTTAGTCGCAGGGCCACAGAAACGTGACTTAACTGATCTATGGAACTCGTACATATTTGATTTCCAATTAGAACAGATTAACTTTATCCAGGCATACAAACTATTCCAAAAGAATAAATCTATACAAGGTTCAGCATTTGCACATATAAGCCAAGAGTTTGAAGAGAAAGAATTTAGTTATTTTGATTTAGAAGAAGATGAAGAACCAGAAATGATAACAATTAAAGACGATACATTCTGGAGGAACTTATTAATAGAAGAGTTTTATAGTGACGTAACTAAGTCAGATATTAACGAATCACAGATGTGTAGCTATTCAAGAGCTGTAAGTTTTGAATCATTAAAGGTTGATGAAAAGCGTATGGTTACAGATACCTTTGAACTAGCAGAACGACAACTAGACGGACAAGGCAATATAATAGGTGAAACAGTCGTAGGAGAAGAAGAGGTAGAACGAGAAGTAGGTCTATATCATAACTTAGAACTACTTGAGACATTTGACGGAAACGCAACGCCAGAACAAGTAGAGTATACCCAATGGTTAGGACTCAATAAAGGGAATACTGCTAAGTTCTTAAAATCATGTAAAGAAACTAAGAAAACAGGATTCGTACAATTAGACGAATGTTATGGTTTATACCCATTAGGTGATGATGGTAAACTAATTGAGGTTATATGTACTATTGCAAACGGTAGGGTAATTATAAGATTTGAGCCTACACCATTTAAGCATAAGAAGTATGTAAGACCGTTCATAAGAGGCGTGGAGAAGCCTATCCCTAACTGTTTATATGGTGAGTCTAACGTAATACTAGGGCTTAATCAATTACAAGAGCTTAATGCTTCAAGGTCGCAAGCTAGTGATGCTAAGACGTTTAGTATATTCCCGATGACTTATATTGATACGACTAAAGGAACACTTGATAAATGGGATAGACAAATTAGACCAAGAGGAATCGTTGAGGGTTCAGGCCCTAAAGGAATTGACTTTATAGTTCAACCTTATCTTGGCACTATCGCAATACAAGACAGCCAGATCATCCAAGAAGATTTAAACCAGTTATTTAGTTTATCTCCTGTACAGCAAGGTTCATCTAATAGAAACCAGATACCAGATACAGCTAGAGGCACACAAGCTATAATAGCTCAGACTGATATGCCACTTAATGAAATAATAAACAATGCAATCAATAACGAGCTTAAACCTTTTATAACTATGTTATTTGAACGTAATATAGCATTTAAAGATGTAGGTGATTTATTGAAAGTATGGACTAAAGAGCAAATACAGAAAGCAGGATTAGAAATCGTTGGCGAAGGTGAAGATGCGACACTAGTAGATGATAAGGGTGAAGAAATAACCATGAAGGAATTATTGATAGATATTTCAGTTAAGATACTGGGCAACTTAGAGCTAAGTAATGAAGTCGCTCGTCAGATTGGTTGGGAGAAGTTCTTAGGATACGCACAAACTAACCCAGAAGTAGCAAGACGTACTGACTTCAAATTTGCTGTTAATAAACTTATTGAGGCTTATGGTATTAAAGACGATGCAGAAGGTTTGTTTTTTGATGATGAAGTAGTAGCAGAGATATCACAAGAACAGCTAGAGTCTGATAAACAAGCATTAGAACAAGAAGCAGCCAAACAAGAAGAACAAAGAACAAAAGGTAAAGAGGATTACAAGTTTAAAGTAGAAACAGATACTGAGAGTGATATAGTAGTACAGCAAGTAAAGAACATGGGAAAGATTACCGAGGATAAAGCCGAAGCACTAATAGAGAAAGCAACAGGCCAAAAAGTAGCATGATAAGCGTATCAGTTAAAGATGTTAATGAATACCTAGATAGAGAGCTTAATGCAGCTAAGAACGCTATGGCTAATGATATAGAACTGGATGAGTTCACAACAGATAAGGCTATAAGGCTATCAACTAAGATTAAAACATTAAATATTGTTAAGACATATATAAACAAGGAGGCATAACAAATGGTAGAAACAGCGAAAAACGCAAAGAAAGAGAAGTTACCTAATATTAAGTATCAAGAGGATGACTTTGTAGTAGAGAAACAGTTTGAGGATAATAGAGGGTTATACAATAAGAAAGTAAACCGTCCACAGTACGAAGGACATGTAGGCAAATGTAACCACCGAGTATGTAAAGAACTAGATTGTAGTATGGATCATTTAACATATTGTTATGAGGTTTTAAATGGTCGTATTATAGATGGTATTCAAATATCAGACATGATTGATAGATACGGGTTCTTAGGTGCTATGAATATTAATAGGGCACAATTAGCATTAATGAATGGTAAGAGCAAGCAATCATTAAAGACTACTTATGTTAAACTAAAGAGAATACTTAATGACCGTAAACCATTAGAAAAGTTTATGAAGTATCAAAAAGAATATGAAGATTTACTATTAAAGAATAGACGAGATTCTGTAGTAGATGGAGAGTAAACTAAAAGACGAGTTAAGAAAGTATATAGCTAAGACAAACTTACGCTATGGTAAATTGACATTTACGATACAAGATGGAAAACTAATAGACGAGATAACAGAAACAAGAATACGTCTGTAATAAAAAGCTAACAGAAAAACTGAGGCTAGGTAGTACGCTTAATTGTGTACCCTAGTCTTTTTTATTATAAGGAGTCAACACAATGGCAAACAAAAAAAGTAATGCGGATATTGATATAGAGGATATGACCAATGACCAGTTAAAATCTATGGACATGGACGAACTAGGAGAACTTCTTGGTAAACAAGACGAACCTAAACCTTTAGAAGATACAACCGCTGTAGTAGAGGAAGAACCACAGACAGAAGAACCTGTAGAGGAAGAAGCTGTAACTGAGGAACAACCAGAAGAAGTGATAGACGATGAACCAGAGCTTATTCGTGGTAAGACCAGGGAAGATGTCGTTAAGATGTGGAAAGATGCACAGTCGATGATATCTAAACAAGGTAATGAGAAACACGAATTTAAGAAAGAGCTTCAAGAGTTACGAGATCAAGTCTTTAAACCTAAAGAAGTGCAAGAAAAGAAAGATGAGTTAATGGATAAACTCGCTGATTATAACCAAGATGACATAGAAGTTATTAAGGCTATATTCAAACAAGAGAACCAGAATCTTACTAAAGCACAACAGGATAAGCTAGATCAGGAGTTAAGTACTAACGCTCAGAATAACGAGTCGTTTTGGTCTAATCTTGAAATTATAGATCCGATACTATCAGCCGAGATAAAGGAAGATGTATTAAGTTCTATATCTAAAGATAAATCCAATACACTACAGAAAGAGGGATGGTTACAAACTTATGTTATTAACTATAAAGCCTCTAAGAAAGCACCCGTTAAGACGAAAGTAGACTTAACTACTAAGAAACTCAAAGCAAAGACAGCAGGTTCAGGTGGTCAATCAGTTCAACCTAAAAAGGCAGTTAAAGATATGTCACCAGAGGAATACGCTGATAGTGTAGGACTTCAACGAATGTATTAACGCCTAAGTAAATAAGGTGGTGGGACAAAATGACAGATCAATCAACAGGACATGCTGCGATATCCCCAGCGGTCAATATATACTATGAAAAGAAGATATTAAAAGATTTTGAACCAGAAGTTATGTTTTATCAACATGCTCCGGTTAAAACTCCAATCCCAAAGGGAACAGGAACAGTTGTAGAGTTTACTAGATACAACAAGATTGGTGCTAACAGACAAGATAACACTAATGAGTTCACAGCAAGACAGGTTTATTTAAGTGCTGAAACTGTTCAAGCTACGTTGCATGAAAGAGATCAATATATCCAATTATCAAGATTAGCAAGCTTAACTATGATTAGTGACGGTATGGATCAAGCAACAATGAAACTTAAATCACAGTCACAGAAAACACTAGACAAACTAGTACGTAATGATATCGGTGTATTCATCGCTGAAAAAGCTACATATTCAGCTAATGCATTTCAGAATCTAGCTATTGATGGTGGTACTTTAAATAGTACTGGTATAGCTGCAAGATTTTGGACACGTAGAACACTTGGATTCCCAATGTATCATAACAAGACTAGGCTTTTACAGTCTGCAACTGTTATAGGTATTGCAACATCAGGTATGACTACTAGAACTCTTCAACATGCTACTAAAGTATTAAGAGGAAACGACGTAGACACTATTAATGGCGTTTATAAAGCTATTATGCATCCAGACGTTGCTTATCAGTTAACAACTAATCCAGGCTTTAAAGGTTGGTTTTCTCCAACAACTACTGCACCTGTAGTTAACTCTACAGCAGAATTAGGTGTAATAGCAGGAGTTAGGTTACTACAGTCTACTCAAGCTCATAAGTTCCCATTAAGTGGTGATACTTTAAGTACTGCATCCGGTAATGCTTATGCTACATTAGTATTCGGTGACGAAGCCTATGGGGTATCTGAGATTGCTGGTGTTGGTGGACGTGAAGGTTTCAGCTTTTTCATTAAAGCATCTGGCCCTCAATCTACTAATGATCCTACTAACATGATTAGACAAGTTGGTAGTTCAATCACAGCAGTAGCGAAGGTATTAAATAGAAGTGCTGGTTTATGGGTCTGGACAATGGGTCTATAATCTAACGATTATATTTAAGAGAGGGTCATCTTCGGGTGGCCCTTTTTTTTGCATTAAAATAATTATAATGTTATATTAGTAAGTGAAATGGAAAAACCAATCAACACAATTTCCCAAACAATATATAAGGAGTCAAAATGGATATAAACCAAGCTATTAATATAGTAAGTGAAGCAGCATCGTTAGCACCATTAACAAAACAGGCACACATAAACATAGAGGGTGCATTAAATACAATCAGAGAATATGTAAAAGATAAAGTAGAAGAATCTAAGGAAGTAGAAAAAATAGTGAAGAAGGTAAGTAAATAATGATAAGTATAGTTATCCCATTTTATAAGAATTACGACACAATAGAGAACCTATTACGGTCTATAAATGACCAAGACTACAAAGAATATGATATAATAGTAGTACAAGATGGATTAGACGATAAAATAGACGGGAAGGCTCTAAGTGGAAAACATGGATGTAGGTGGGTGGTACGAGATACCAACGAAGGAGCTTCAAAAGCTAGAAATTACGGTGCAAGTCTTACTAGTGGAGATATACTTTTCTTCATTGACGCAGATTGCCTCTTGTATCCAGGAATGCTCAGAGAGTGTTCTAATCAGCTTGAATTAAACCCAGATATAGACTTTGTATATGGTAACTATAGATTTGAGTCTAAACATGACTTTATATCTAACGGTTTTGATCCGTACCTATTAGAAACTATGAACTATATACCTACGATGTCACCAGTTAGACGTACAGCGTTTGATTCAGTAGGTGGATTCACAGACTTAGCCTTTTTCCAAGATTGGTCATTATTCTATCGTATGGTACAAAAAGGTTCTAAAGGTAAATACATAAAAGATTTCATATTCACTACCAAGATACCAACAGAAGAAAGCATATCTGGTAGTCAAGGAATGTCATTAGATGAAAAAGCTAGTAAGTTTAGACACACACACGGAATAAAAGATAAAACGTTAGTAGTAACGACTCATGCAGCACCATTACAAGCTATTAATAGAGCAGAGATGTTAAATGCAGACTATGTGGGTTGCTCTAAAGACTCAGCAAGAGCTAATTTCCCTATTAATTATGGTTTTAGTAACTGGAAAGCAACATATATGGTTGGTGTATTCAATGAACCAATTAAAGCATTAGAGAATCATCTTAATGTAGTAGTAGGTAAACCGATCTATCATTTTATTGGAACAGACGTGTATCAATTACTTAATCATCATCCAATAAGTGAGCTAAAGTATATATCACGAATCTTTAAATCACAGAAAGCTAAGATATTTGCTAATAGCCCTAGATTAGTCAAAGAATTGAAAGAAGCCTACATTAAGGCAGAATTGCTCTATACGCCCATTTACAACATGACCCAATACAAAGTACGTAAATTGCCTAAAAACTTCACAGTAGGAGTATACTGTAGCGATACAACGAATATGAATGGACTTGACGGTGTAATGAGCCATTTACCTATGATTCAAGAGATAGCATTAGCGATGCCGGATATACAGTTTAAATTCTTTGGTAGTAAGATGATAGAGAAAACAAATAACATAGAATTATGTGGACGGATACCAGAAGATAAGATGGTTAAGTTTATTAATTCATGTTCTATGGTACTACGGGCAACTTACCATGATGGATTCCCCCAATTACCCATACAGTTTTTATTATGTGGTAGACAAGCGCTGGTAAGTTGTCCTGACAAAGAATTGAAGTACATGGAGAAACTAAGTTTTGAGGAAACAGCACAAAGTAACTACGATGAGAAACATTTTAAGATACCAGACTACGAACAAGCTAAGAATGAGGTTATTAGTAAGATATACTCAATAATAGATAATCCTGTAGATGCTAGTATATTATCAAAGCAAGCACATAAGTATTATGGTGAATTGATGAGTGTTAAGAAGTTTAAAGAGGCTATCTATAAATATGTTTAAACCTAAAAAGAACCAATACAATATAGGGTTTAACCAAGGAATCAAAGAGGCAATTAAGGTTATATCAGATAAGATTCTTAGCCACATGTGCCCTAACTCTGATGACGGATTCCCTTTGGTGTTTAGTTTAGATAATGAAATTATAACAGCATTTGGACACAAAGGAGAGCCAGAGAGAGAGATGTTATACCCGATATTACATGAAATATATAGGATGCAAAAGATATGAAAATAACCTTCATCCTTCCAGTATATAATGCACAAGCTACAATAGCACTATGCTTAAAGAGTCTTATATGCCAAAAGTATAGAGCTGAGATAATAGTAATAGATGATTGCTCAACTGATAACACTTTTAGGATACTACAAAGTTTTAAAGACGATATTATACTATTTGAGAATGAAGAACGTAAGGGTGCTGCTTGGTGTCGTAACTTTGGAAACAGTAAAGCATCTGAACCAGTTATAGCGGTATGTGATGCAGACGTGTACTACAAAGACCGTAGTAAGGCCATTAAAGAGTTCTTTATGCGATATAAGAGTATGGATGTGTTCTATTCAGCATTACACACTAAAGAGCCTAGAAACATATACGACAAATCTCTTTGTCAAGCCTATGAATGGGATTTTAAGTCTAAATGTCCTATATCACATCCAACGATAGCATACAGGAAGAAAGTAACTGATAAGATTAAATACAAAGAATTAAGTATAGAAACTGATTTATACGAGTTCTTTTTATTAGATGCACACAAAGCAGGCTTTAAGTTTGGATGGACACAGAATCCTTTAATGCTAAAGTTTGAAGGTAGTAGTGTTAGAAATAAAGATAAGGCATGGAAACTAAAAAGAAGGTTGTATAAAGAATATGGAATTACAATATAAACATTATCAATACTTTATAGACAAGTACACACCAGAAGATTCTATGTATGTAGGATGGTCTACTAAAGAGAAGCAAGAGAAGTGTTTCAAGGCACTACATGACGAACTAGGTAACTTTGCAAAAGTATTAGATGTTGGGTGTGGAGTTGGTGATTTCAGCAGGCATAGTCTTTCTTATGTAGGAATAGATATTAATCAAGAATATATAAACCAAGCAAACCTTAAGCATCCTAATGATAAGTTTATATGTAAGTCATTAGAGAGATACCATTCAGAGCATGATTACGTTGTAGCGTGTGGAACATTTAACTTAAAGGTAGATAATCAACTCAGATACTTAACTGAATGTATAGAACAGATGTATGAAATAGCCAATAAAGGAATAGCATTCACTCTTATGAGTAGGCATAGTGATACTAAACATGACAACTTGTTTTATTATGACCCTGGGCAAATATTTAATATATGCAAACATAGATACAAGAAAGTTAAATTAGATCATACTTATTTAGAGGATGACTTTATGGTGGTAATAGAGAAATGAAAAACGAGATAACCAAAAAAGCAATAGACCATTTCGGATTAACAACTATTCCCGATAAAGCAGGGTATATGCTAACTAATGGCACATTATTAAACTTTAGAGATGAAAAAGGACACGTACATCATAATGAGATATTCGTATCAGGTTGTGAAACAGAGGACTTTATGTCACTAGGGCATATTAGAATAAGACACAAAGGAAATAAGAACATGTACCCATCAGTAAAGCACCTTGTTTTACATATAGCAGTCAAGCCAACTCAATCACAACAAAAGGCAATAATTAACATAATGAAAAATGATAATGTTCCTGTAATGTTAGACTTAGGAATAAGAGATAATAAGAGGTCATCGGCTTATTTTGAATACCCTGATTTAATGGGAATAATGAAAGCGATAAATAACCATTTTGAATAACGAAGAAATAATAAGAAAAGTATCCCCTTACACAATGACTAACCCAGTTAGGATGCAAGCACTATATGAGTCTGTAGAGCAGATAATCGACTTAGAGGGTGACGTAGTTGAAACAGGTTGTAGAGATGGTGGATCTAGTATGTTAATAGCGATGACTCTTAAATCATTAGGCATTAAAGATAAAAAGATATATATGTATGATACATTCGATGGTATGCCAGAACCTAGTGAATTAGATAATAAAATAGATGTTTACTGGAAGGGTTTAGATAAGTGGTACAAGACAGGTAGAGGGGAAACTTGGAATAATGCACCTATTGAAAAAGTACGAGAGAATATAAAGAAAGCACATTATCCAATAGATAACTTTGTATTAACAAAAGGATTAGTAGAAGAAACAATACCGTTAGTAATCCCAGATAAGATATCTCTATTAAGATTAGATACTGATTTCTACTCAAGCACTATTCATTCATTAAGACACCTATTCCCTAGATTAGTTAAAGGTGGGTACTTGATTATTGATGATTATGGGTGTTGGGCAGGGTGTAAGAAAGCAGTTGATGAATACTTTAAACAACAAGGTATAAGTAAGAAAGAGTTAAACATAGTAGATAAATCATGTAGGGAGTACATTAAATGAGATACGCAAATATGGCACAAAGCCACAATGACCACATACAGAACTATAGAACCGATGGAGTAGCTAAAATGAAGGGTACTATGTATTCATCAGACTTTTATAGAGTACAATGGATACTAAACCAGATACCTAAAGATTCTTATGTTTTAGAGGTTGGCTGTAATGCTGGAACAGTAGCTTTACAAATAGCACAAGCAGGTTGTTATGTTAAAGGGATTGATATAGTCCAAGAGTTAGTAGACAAAGCTGTATCAAGGGGTATAACAGCAGAACAAGGAACAGCAGAGGATTTATCAAGATTCAATGATAACGAGTTTGACGTTGTGGTGTGTGCAGAAGTACTAGAACACCTATATGACCCACTAGTGGCTATTAAAGAGGCTCACAGAGTACTTAAAAAGGGTGGTAAGTATTTAGTTACAGTACCACACCCTAATTCACAAATGGCAGGTGATAAGATTGGTGACTACCATCAACAGAACTTTAGCATGGAAATACTAGATACTATCTTTCATTGTGTGTTCTTTAGAGATTATGTTAAGTTTTCAGAGATACCGTATAAAGAAGAGTTTTGTAGAGCTAATGGATTAGAAGTAGGTCACATGGGCTGGTTAGCATTGGAGTGTGTTAAGTGATAGAGAGGGTCATGAAAGCGAGAAGTTCTTATATTATGGAGCATATGAGAACGCCAAACGTTTTAATTATTAACAGAGATATACATGAAGATTTGATAGACGATCTTTATTCATATTCTAGCAAAGAAGACCTAATAACATTAAGAAAATATTGTGGAATGGATGTGGTTTTAGATGAAGATATGGTCGGAATGAAGCTAGGTTTTATGGAGGTAATTAAATGAAGACAAAAATATGTTTATGGTTAACCAGAAGGATACCAAGAAAGGTATTGTATTGGTGTGTTATACAAGCTTGGGCGTATGCTACAACAGAGAAGTATACAGATAAAACGCCTACTGAGGTAACGTGGGATATGGCATGTAAACACCTAGAGAAAAGACCATGAAGAAGATACTATATATACCCAGTTTAAATTTGCCGGTGTATTTCTGGAGAATAGAGGCTTATGCTAACTCGTTAGTTAAGTTTAAAGATCGTTGTGCAGTACACGTTGTTTTCTTGGTTAGTATGTCTGATAATATAGCTTGGGATAAGATATGTATAGGGCATGGTGAAGCATCACAAAATATACAGCAATCATTAGATAGTGCGTGTCAGTTCTATGATGTTATAATATTTCAACGTGTTCAATTCAAAGAAGGAATAGCATTACTTAGAAAACTTAAAGAGAAGTATCCTAAGGTAAAGTTTATAGCAGAGATAGACGATGCGATAGGAGATATACCACCATCAAATATTAATTATGATAGATTCAAAGACCATCATGCTTGGTCGGCTATGCACATGTTACAAAGTGATGCAGTTATAACAAGTACTGAATATTTAAAGAATGATATTTTAAGACTACAAGACGAGTATAACAAAGAAGCAAAAGATAAGGTTAGTGTTCCAATACATGTAGCACCTAATTGTGTTGACTATACATCATGGAAATATAAACGTAATAGAAAGACTTATGAAGAACTAAGAATAGGATATGTAGCAGGAGCAGGACATGATGAAGATTTACATATAGCGTATAGAGCTATGTTGCCTATATTAGATAACGATAAGAATATTAGGTTTATTATTAGATATGGTGGCTGTATCCCTGAGTACTTTAAAGAACATCCACAAATAGACTTTGAACGTGTTAATTGGCATATATCTAAATACGCACAAGAGTTATATGATTTAAAACTTGATATAGCATTAGGCCCATTAAGGGATACTAATTTTAATAGATGTAAATCTAACTTGAGATGGTTAGAATTTGCAACACTAGGAACACCAATAGTAGCAAGTGCCGTAGAACCGTTTAATAATACTAAAGGAATTATATATTTAACAAGTAATGACGTTGAAGATTTTGAGTACACGATAAGTAGATGTATTAATGAATGCGAATTAAATGGGTTTGACCATAAGAAACTAAAGAAACAATGTAAGCAGAATTATAACATATTTAACGAATGCTCTAAGTTGTTAGATTTCATCGATAATTTGCAAGACTAGCTAAACTTTGTTACTATAAAGAGAGAGCCAGCTATAATCCTTATTGGAAAGCTACCTATTAATACGGGTGGCTTTTTTATTTTAAGGAGGCTGAATATGAAAAAGATATTACTAGCAATACTACTATTAGGGCTTAGTTTTGGTGCTATACAAAGATATGGAAGTATACGGAATGGTTGGATAGTAGACGAGATAATAGCTGAACAAGTATTAAGTGGAAACTCGTTTAATTTAGAAGTAGATGGGATACTAGCATTTTCATCTATAGATTTAGTAGTAACAAGCGTAGCGACTGGTAGTGTTGAAACAGCTACTTTGAGTTGGCTTAATCAAGCAGGAACAGTTGTTTCCTCAAACACATTAACCGCAGGAACTTCGATTACTAAATTCTCAGGAAAGAAAGTTAATATAAATATTGCTAACGATGTAAACACACCGAATGTATTTACAATGCAGTTGATATATAAATAGTGATTAGATCAGAGAACATATACGAGCAACTACTTGATTATGTAGCTTATGGTGATACCTCATTTGTTACAGGTGATTCACCACAAGACCACGATGTCAATACAGACTTAGGCTCTAATGGCATTGACGGATTTATAGACAACTATGGTGCTGGGGATATGCAATATGCTTTAAGTGCTGATGGTGCAACATTTGGAAACTCAATAACTTTACCATCAGGTGCAAGAGATACATTAACAGGTATTAATGGCGGTGGAGTAGGTGAAGGTATCGACAAGATAAGGGCTATATGGGTAGCAGATACTAAGTATTCGATAAGGATTAGAGGATGAACACAACCAAGATAGCGACTAAAAGAACTATTTGCGAAGTATTAAGAGAGATATATGACCGTATTGACCAAAACGATTTAGAGATTACTAACAGATTAGATGAAGCGACACACATGGCTAAACGGATGGGTTTCAGGTTAAAAGAATACAAAGATAATTGGCAAGATGAGTTTTTTACACCTAATACAGACATTAAAGAAAAGGCAAGGATACGAGGATGATTAACTTTATAAAACGTAGCTATAGTGCTTTTAAGATAAAGAACGCATCGGGAACGGTTATCAGTCCAGCTACAGAGGCTAAGCAGGATACAATCATTGTTGATACAGGAGTTATTAAAGGAGATACGACAAGTATTGATGGCAAGATAACCGCTTGCGATACAGGGGCAGTTGTAGTAGCTACATCAGCTTTACCAAGCGGAGCATCAACGTCAGCAAAACAACTTGCAGACGATCATAATGTAACGGTTAGTAATATGATAGCAGAGGTGGAAACAGGACTTGCAACTTTAGTAAAACAAAATGAAAATATCTTTCATAATAGTAAGGGTGTTCCAGCTTCATACACGAAACAGTCTGCTAATAGTGAGGATTATCTAATAAACATAGGACAATTAACTAAGTTAAGATTAAGACCAAGAATACTTAATGAACAGGTAGAGAGTTCTAAGACAATACAGGGAACAGTTACTTCAACTAATATAGTAGGACAGATATTTAAAGCAAGTCAGAATAATATTAATGGTATACATTTAGCTATTGAAAGTGCTGCATCTACAGTCTTTGATGATTTTGAATACGCTAATGATGGTGCGTTACAAACAGCATGGGTAACTTCTGGTGCTTCACCAGCAACAGATCCAACACTTGAAACTACAATAGTAGATGTTGGAAGTAAGTCTATGAAACTACCAATGGATGCTTTAGCTAACGAGTGGATTAGAACTGTTGCTTCTACGGATTATTCAGGCTATACAGGGCATATACATGTTTATCAAGAAAAAGAATATAACAAATGTAAGCTAAGATTCTTTGTTGGCGATGGTACTAATACCGCCAGCCTTCCTTTATTGGCTATACAAAAAAATCTTTGGTATGAGTTAGATATAAGTATGGATGCTTTAACTGA
>Ga0307928_10001050_pt1 | contig 20826 bp, 34 predicted proteins | sample AceLakmetagen232_FD_201815 | JGI IMG/M metagenome (GOLD analysis project Ga0307928, IMG submission 201815) | Saline water microbial communities from Ace Lake, Antarctica - #232 | ecosystem: Environmental > Aquatic > Non-marine Saline and Alkaline > Saline | place: Antarctica: Ace Lake... | reverse complement strand
TCTTTAATGATAGAAAAAGGCAAGTCAGATAATCCAATCAGCAAATATTCTAAAGAATATTTAATAAAATTAATTCAAGGTAAGAAAATTGCTAATAGAGTTAAGTTAGAATTCTTGACAGATTATCCTTTAGTAATGACATTCAAAAGCGATAAAGTCCTACTAAAATTTATTTTAGCCCCCCGAGTGGATTCTTAAGATTATGCTAAGAGCAAAAATATTTAAATAATACTTTTTTATTATTATTGGTGAGAACATGAAAGGAAAATATATACGAACAAAAGAAACAAAAGAAAAATTGAGTAAGTCTCGAAAAAAATTGTTTTCCGAAGGGAAAATAAATGTTTGGAATAAAGGCTTAACAAAAGATGATCCTCGGGTATTTAAAAATATATCATCAAAAGGCTCTAGAAAAACTCAATTTAAAGAAGGAAAAAGACCTGAGATTAAAGGCGATAAAAACCCAATGTGGAAAGGAGGAAAAACTAAAAATGTTAAAGGCTATATTTTAATCCGTTCCAACAATCACCCTTATGCAGTAAATGGATATGTTTTTGAACATAGATTATTAATGGAACAAAAAATTGGAAGATATTTAAAATCAATAGAAATAGTTCATCATATTAATCATATAATTGATGATAATAGAATAGAAAATTTAATGATATTGAACCAAAGCAAACACGTTTCACTTCATAATCTTAAAAGAGGTAGAAAAACTAAATCCTAAATCAATTCATATTCTTTCTTACTCGGGAAGGTAAGATAGGAAATCGGGAACAAAGTGAAGTGTACATTATTATTATAAACTAAAATAAAATGATGAACCCAGAATATTATCAAACCGAATCAATGATTGAAAAACCATATAAAATAAATAAGTTAATTAAACAAGAAAATGAAAATCTAGATAATAAACAAATATCAATATCTAATGTTAAAATTAATATTGACCTAAATTTTAAAGTTAAAGGCATTGATGATAGATTACTAAAAGACCTTTATACAAAAACAATATCTAGGAAAAACTGGAACTGGAAATATAATCTATATCATCTTTCAGAAATCTTTGGAGTAACTAAAAATTGTGTGATTACTCACTTAAAAAAATTAGGGTTGTTTAAATGGAGAACTACATTAATTGGTAATCCTAGAAATGAATTGATCTGTAATTATTATATTAAAAAAAATCTTTCAACGATCAGGATTGCAACCCGAACAGGCATAAGTCAGGTTTGGATCTCTAAATTATTAAATAAATGGAATATCAAAACTAGGGATAAAGGTTATAAAACTGTAGCTGAGGAAGTCAGGCATAAGTTAATGACTGGTGAAGAAGTAAGTAAATGGGTTAAATATCTTTACACTAAAAAAGAATGGGAATGCAACACAATTGCTACTGCCCTTAACATTGACCGTCATTCAGTTTATAACCGATTAGAACGGGCTAGAATCCCTCGTACTAAGAAATTTAAGAAGTATGATAGACAACCTAGTAAAACACTAACTAATAATAAATATTTTTTCACTAATAAAGAAAATGCTCTATTCAAAAAATTATACACACAAACACACCCTGAATATAAACCTGATAATAAAATCATCACAGGAATTAAGTTTTGTAAAACTTGTAATGAAAAATATATTTATTTTAAGAAACCAATAGTATGTGGTAAATCTTCAATTTGCATGAATTGTTCAGCATCATTTAAATATAAAAAAACTTATGTTAGATTAACTAAAGAATATGAAACTCAAAAAATAAATGGAGTTGAGGAGATAAAATTAAAATGAAATTAAAATATTGTGATAAAGATACAAAATATTGTAATAATTGTTATTACAAACCATTTAAAATATGTTATACAACAAAATGAAAGATCATCAAATTTCATTAGGCGATTTCGGACAAACAATTAATACCAATACCAATACCAATACGAATAATATCTCATTTAATACATCCGAATTTTTTAATGATGAAATATCTGAAATATCTGAAACATCTAAAAGTACAAAAATCCAAAAGTACAAAAATCCAGAAATAAAAATCGGTTGGGATACACCATTTCCAAAAAAAGAAACTGTATTTACAGGAAAAGATACTGTTAATATTATAGTTAAGCTTATTGAAAACTCATATCATTCTTTCGGGGGTTGGTATAATTCTCTAGAAAAAATCCTAGAAGTTATACTGTTTGCTTTATTGAAGCAAGAACACAAGTACATGGAAGCCATTAAGGGCATGAATCCAATCGCCCTTAATGTGACTTCTCAAATAAGTGGAATATTAATTCAAAAGTTTTGTTATGATTATGAGATATATGATTATCTTGGCGATGTTTATATGCAAATTGGCAGTTTATCTAAATCAAAAGCTATCGGACAATATTTTACACCGTTTAATGTTTGTCAAATGATGGCTTCTATGCAAATGCCAGGCAATCTAAAAAAATATATTGCTAAAGTTAAATCAGGAGAAATTAAACGGGCTAGAGTAATAGACCCATGTGTAGGTTCTGGAGCAATGTTATTGGCTCATAAGAAAATAGTTTGTGAATCTGTTGGTATGGCAGGACTGAAATATTATTCTTATTATGGTCAAGACATAGACCGTACTTGTGTTAATATGTGCAAAATCCAGATGTTATTAACTGATTATGATTACATGGCTTCACTATTATATGTGACTGCTTATGAGATATACGAAAAATTAAACAAACATAAACAAGGAAGTGATAAAACAATGGTGATGAAAAATGAGTGAATGGAAAATAGTAAGTAAAGGGATTCCAATAGGATTCTTTCAAACACAAGATAATGCTATCTCAGCATTAGAATATGTAAAACAAGGTATTGTATTGCCTGTAAGGTTATAAATTGGAGGTTATAAATTGGGAACAATAAAAGAAGAATATATACCCTTAAAAAAATGGGAAGCAATCGAAACAAAAGAAACACAATGTTGTAAATTATGTGATGTACCTGATTATATTAATGATAAAGGAATTTGTGTAGATTGCTATTATAAGGCTCTTGAAAGAATTTATTTCAAAAATCTGGAACTTAGAAATAGACATGATATACATCACCTAGAAGATAGTTTAATTTATGCAATAAACTCAATAAAAACTAAAGAGGAATAATTAAAATGAAACAACTAGAACAAACCGAAATTAAAACAATTCCTTTTACGGAAATAATCGTAAAAGAAAACATCAGACAAGACTATGGTAATATTAAAGAATTAGCCTTGTCAATAGAAGAAAACGGGCTTAAAACCCCAATAGTGATTACGCCTAATAAAGAATTATTTGACGGGCATAGGAGGTATAATATATTTAAACACAAATTTAGTTAAGGAAAATAAAGGACTAACTAAACCTTTGTTAGACATACCGTATTTTCTGACAACTGATACTAACAACTTTTCATCAAGCACATTAGGGTGGCTTTGATATATAAAGCCACAAGTCTTACAGAAACTCAATGGAGATTGTATCGGTTGTTACCTTAAAAAAGAATGGAGAGAGAATAAATGATTTTAATAATATTATTAGGAATTGGCTTATATTTATTATTTGATTTTATTGAGAAATTATTAAATTATGAAAAATGTAAAAGAGAAGAAGAACAAACTAAATTTAAGCTTGAAGTTGAACTTAATTCTATAAATAATTCTAATAAATAAGCCTTATCTTTAATTTATAGTCTATTCTAAATGAGGTAATTATGTAGTAGTTTCTTTAGAAATGTAGTAATAATGCTTACAAAATGTAGTAAAAAGTATAGAAAAGTTTAAATATTCAATATTTATTCATTATGATAACCAAATATTAAAAGCAAAAATAACTAAAGAACACATAAAGTAACAAATAACATAAGTGTAAACCCCAATTCAAGGTGAAGGTTTGACAATTTACTTCACCACTTATATTCCCTATTCCCAAACAACCAACTCAAACCCAAACATATTTCAACTTTTCCCAATAAAAATTATATAAAACTAAGAGGTTATGCTATATGACTAATAACGGTAGAATTAATAACGGTAGAAATCAAATTTCTTTAGGCAATAAAGATATTGAATTAATTGATGAAGCAGTTGAATATAAAGGATTTTCTAAAAGACCTGACTGGATTAGATACGCAGCTCGTAGAGATCTTGATGAAAAAAAACAAAATGAAATATCTGCTTTACAAACAAGAATATCAGACCTACAAAAAGCTAATCTAGATCAAGCTAATGAAATTCAAAACTTAAATGCAATGATAGAAAATTTAAAAGGTGAAAACCTTTGACTGTTGATAATGGTAATGGTAATGATAATAATATTAACTTACCTGGTGCAATCCCAGTTCAGCCTATAGGACAAGATCAAATAGGAATAGGATCAAGATTACAACCAACACAAAAACAAACCATACAAAATCTAGAATTGCCTGTTGTTCCAGAAACACAAAATTGTATAAAATGCGGAGCCATATTTAATACTAAGGATCTGGTCAGGAATAAATATTTAGTTCAATGTTGTGATAAACCTACATTTCCTACTAAATATCCTTCTGCATTAGTGTTTCCTGATGAATTTAAACAAAATTTAGAAGTTGATACTAATAAAGGTATAAAAATACTTGCTATGAGATATGAAGACAGAGGATATGATTCTTCAATTGAAAGCGGAAAAGGAAAAGATAATTATAAGGTTTATTATAACCCAGACGATCCTAAACAATCTCAGTCCAGGATTGTAGTTGCAGCTTTCTTAAAACAATTACAAACCGAGTTAGATAAACAAGCATTAATTGAATTAATGATATCCAGAAATTTTAATGTTCAACAAGTATTAGATCAAATTGAAGTTAAATTAAAAACTGATGAAAAAGAAGAAGATAAAGAAGTTGGTGTAAAATAATGGACAAAGATGAACCTTCCGAAAAAATTGAAAAAAGTGTTAGTAGTGTTAACATTCAAATAATTGATGATTATTATATTAGGTCAGATAGTAATCAATGGAAATTAAGTAAAAAATATATTATTAAAGGTAAAGAAACTTGGAAATCATTAGGATATTATTCAGACCTTAGATTTCTTATTAGAAACCTTATAGAGCTTAGTCTAAGGGAAACTAACATTACCTCATTACAAGAATTAATATCTAAAACTGTTGAAATTAAAAGCCAGTTAAAACAGGTTCTAGATGAATTAATGGAACTAGATAATAAACTAAAAATAGATTTTAATAAACATGAAAATAATTAAAAAAAAAATCGGTGTGTCTATTAAATTATGTAGAGATTTTCATTCTTATCAAGTATCAGAAGAATTAGAGATCGAGTCAGATAATTCTCTGGATGATATCGAAAAAATCAAATTATTAAAATTAGAAATGGCACAAAGATTAATTGCAGAAGCTAAAGCTGAAATTGATAGTATATCTGGGTTAATGAAACTTCCTTTTAATCCTCAAACTATTCCCGTAGTTCAACAACCACAACAACCTATAATTCCCAATGGACAAATTACATTACCTCAATGATTGACTGATTGATTAATTAATAAGCAGAGAGGGAAAACTGAAAAATATTATTTGCCGGCCGTAACCAGCATATTCTATTTCGGTTTTTTCCTGCAATTATTAAAATTATTAAAATTAAGGTGAATAAGCTATGAATGATGAACATGAACAACAACAAAGAAAAATTAATCTTGATAAAATACCAGAGTTTGATCCGAAAGAATTAGAGAAACCTCCAATAACTTTAGGAATGGCAGACAAATCTCCTAACTCTCAAGCACTGCATGCTGAAAATGTCTCATTAAAATCAGGCCTTGGTACAAAAGATCAGGAAATAGAACGACTTAGAAATAAATTAAATCAAATTAATTTAGCTATAAATGATTGGTCTAAAGTTGATTCAATCCAAGATGATCAAGATAAAATAAATTATCTAAACAAAATAATTGGATTTGTTAAAAATCAATGTATTTTTTAAAATGGTTCAATCTCAAGAATCTCAAGAATCTCAAGAATTAACAAAATTATCACTTAAACTTAAACCTAAACTTCCAAATGGATATAAGAATGAACCAGCTTTAGTTACTTTTATTGAAAAAATAAAGTCCGAAGAACAAAAGATATCTAGTTCATTTATTCAAATAGGCAAGTATCTTTCAGAAATAAAAGTGATTAGTCTTCATAAAGCAATGTACACTTCCTGGGAGGATTTCATTAGTGAAAATTTCCAGTTTTCGGCTAGGTATTCTTATAGAATGATGGCAATTGCTAATGATCAAGATCTGGTAGAAAGAAAAGAATTAGGCATATCTAAATTAATAGAATTATTATCTTATACACCTGAAGAAAGAACAGAATTGTTAAATTCAAATTCAGATATAAATGATGATAATGATAATGAAGAATTTTTATTAGATCAATATGATGTTCATAGGGAAGAATTAGAAAACGGACAACCTATTGCTACAATTCTAGATCCTATAACATCATCAATTACATCTACATCAATTATTACACCAATTCAACTTAAAAAATTAAGAGATTTACCTGTTAATCAATTTAAAACAGAATTAAATAAAAATGCAATCAAACAAGGAATAAAAACTCCTGAAGACTTACTTAAAGAAACACAATCTGAGTTGCTTAATTATTTAGGTAAATTTGAAGCCATGGTAATTAGAAAAAAGGAAGATGTTAACCTTATGAAAATGCAACAAAAAGAAGAAATATTGAGAGCAATTAAAACACTACAATCTCATTTATCTGAAATGCAACGTATGATTGTCAGTGGACTTAAATAATTAAAATAAACAATAAACAAAATAAATAAAATAGTAATTATGGAGGACATAAAATCAAAATGAACCCAACAAATATAGTACAACAACCACAACAACCACAACAACCTTTACCACAACCAATGCAGCAACCTCAATATCAACAACCACAACAACCACAACAACCTTTACCACAACCAATGCAGCAACCTCAATATCAACAACCAGTTCAACCTCAACCAATACAACCAATACAACCACTACCAAATCAAAATCAATATCCTAACCAAGAACAACAACAACCTCAAACACCTAGATATAGGGTTAATGGTTCTAAAGCAGATTTAGTTTCACCAGGTAATGTTTCATTTCAAATAACTGAAGAACTAGCTAAAGAAAAATATTCTATATGGGACCCTAATATGCCAAAACCTAACGGACAAGGTAGAGGGTATTTTCATAGGGCTGGAGAAACAATCCCTGCAAGTAATGGAATGAGCTATACTGTTGAACAAACTAAAACATTTGATACTAATACTTTTAAGCAATTGTTTGGACTAATGAGAACCAGTTTAGTGTATGAAAGGACTATCAAAATTAATGATGTTATTCATAAGTGCGATTTTCCTAAATCAGTTGAATTTGGTCCTAGAGGATATGCTGGGAATGTAACTGGAGGTATTCAAGGTATCTGTAATCAGATTAAAGCAAGAGGTGGGAATATATTCCAAACTATATTTTTATTAAGTAAACAAGGTCAGAATTTAGGTACGCAATATATGGTTATGGAACAACCAGCAGGAGCTCAACCACAACAACCTATTCAACCTATTCAACCAGTTCAACCAGTTCAACCTATTCAGCAACAGCAAGTACCTCAACAAATACCACAAGCCCCACAAGCCCCACAAGCACCAGTTCAACCTCAACCTCAACCAATGCAACAAGTACCTCAACCTATACAACCACCACCACAACCTCAACCAGTTCAACCAGTCCCACAACAACAACCACCATTGGATCAAAAAGAAAATCAAATTGTTCAGAAATTTAAAGCAGCTGGATTTGTTGGATTAGCTCAAAAACAACAAATTATTATCGGGTTAACTTCAAATTTTAATGAATCAAATCAACCAATAACACCTGATAGAGCTGAATGGATCTTTACAAATTTTATGGCTCAATAGTTCAATAAATAATAATCCCGGAAACTGTCAGTGACATACAATACATTGAGACTGGGCGAAAGTGAGGTAGACGTAAGTTAACCAATAACGAGTAGAAGCAATGAGATGTGTTTGTTGTGGTTCATTGGAGGATTAGGAAGGTATGCTTCCTTTTCCTTTTGATTATTTTAATTTAATTAATAATGGTGTAACTCAAATGACTAAAATGAATGAAATTAAATTACCTGAAATTATATTACCTGATGGTGCAAATATAGTATTACCGCAATTATCATCATCAACTGAATTAAAACCTGATTTTATACCTACACTTCATGAACTTAATAAGTCAATGGATAATATCCATGTAGGTAGGCATGAAGGCATTGAAGGAGAAGAAGAAGCCAGAATGACTATCCTAACTAATTTTATATTAGGTAGAAATTGTGTGGTAATAGAAGGACAAAGATCAACAGGTAAAACCGCATTGATTGATATAACTTCAACATTTTTGCCTAATCCAATATTATTAACATCAAGTTCTGAAAAAGCAGATATTTATGATGCTGATACATTAGATAACGCTTCCCATTTTGTTATTCCTGAAACTAATAAAGTATCTAATAACACTCAAGAAATGCTTAAAGATTTCGGTGAAGGTAAGTCTGCTATTTATAAAACTTTGAATGATGCCAGGCAACCAGTAAGATATGAAATTAAACCGAAAGGATTTATTTCATCTAAAGCTGACGAGAATACTCAACTATTTTCTGATGAGTTCTTATCTAGAATTACGGTCGTAAGGACTAACAGCTCAATCGATATGAACACTAGAGTAATGAATAAACAAGCTCAAAAAGAAGAAAACCCGTATGCAATACAAGAAATAGATCTTAATAAAATTAAACAAATTCAAGATTATATTAAACACTTACCATCTATTAAAGAATTTACATTCATTCATCCTGCAGCAACTATTGTAAGAAAAGCAATCCCACCGTTATTTACTGACTGTAGGCGTGATCGATTAAAATATTCCAGGAATACATTTGGAATAACTTTATTTCATAAATATGATCGTATGATTACTTACAAATTTAATCAAAAACAAATGTATGTTACTCCTGTAGATATGTGGTACAACCATATTATCTTCGGTAGGATTTTATTAGAATCTGCATTAAAATGTTCTTCAATTGAAAAAAAGATCATTGAAGTATTAAACGAGTCTCGAAAAATAAATAAACCTAGATTAATCCCTAAAGAAATCCATTCTGCTTTACATCGTAATAATTTAACTCCATCAACTATAACTGTAAAAAAATATCTTAAGAATCTGGCAAAGAATGGTTATTTAGTTCAAAATGAAGACACTAAACCACATACATTTGAAGTTGCTGATTTCTTTAAAAGAGGTTTGGCAGTCATTCATTTAAACTGGTCCGAAATTGTTGAACATTGTAAACAAAAGGTAACTTCGACTTTCCCAGATATGGCTCAAGAATATATATCTCGGTTTTGTGAATCTTCTGGGTTAATAGTAATTCATCCATTCACTGGAGAAAAAATCAATATCTTAGAATGGGAAGCTAATATTATTAAAGTTGATAATTTAAAAACACAACCACAACAAACACTTGATCTTGATCTTAAAGAAGAAGGCGAAGTTGAAGTCAAAGAAGAAACTATAAAAACTGTAGAAACTGAAATAATTGATATTAAACCTGAACCTAAACTTGAACCCGAACCTAAACCTAAGTCTAAAAGTCCAAAAGTCCAAAAGTCTAAATCTGAAGAATTTACTTTAGAAGATTTAGACATATTAGATAATTTAGAAGTCAAAGAAGAAAAGATAGTCTTACCAAAAGCTAAAACTGTTTTAAAAAATGAAACTATTATCACTCAAATTAAACAATTAGATAAAATTAATAATGGTAACGGAGCTGACATAGAAGAATTATTAGCTATCTTTGCAGATAGTGAACAAGGAAAAAAAGATATTGAAACCAAATATATTAGTTCATTAAAATCAGAAGGCGAGATCTTTGAAGTTAAACCTGGAAGATTAAAGGTATTATGAAAATGGTCGAAAAATGTTGTAATTGTAAACATATTGAACAGCTAAGAAAAGATGAAAATGCCGGAGCTTGTAAAGACTGCAATAATGAAAATAACTCAGTCAATTGGCAATATGATAAAAGTTTAGATGATTTGGAGATATAAGAAATGAAAATATACGCATTTGCATTAGCTAAAAATATCAAAAAGAATAATTATCCTTACAAAATGGCTATTAACTCTATTTTATCTTTTGTTGATCATATAGTAATTAACATACTTAAATCAGAAGATTCAACACAGTTAGCTCTAAGACAGTTTTGTGAACAATATCCTGATAAAATTACTTTAGTACAACAAGATAGCGCTGATTATAACGAGATCCTATCTAAAGATTGGCTGAAGAATAATAACGGCGGAAATCGATTTTATAATTTAGGTAAAGCTTATGCACTTCGACAAATCCAAGAATTGTTTAAGCCTGGACCGGATGATTATGCTTGGATAATGGATCTTGATGAAGAAATAGATCCTGATCAATTTAAAATGTTAAAGCAAGTCATTAAAGTTGATAATGCTGAAGGATATTGGTTTCCGTTTTTACATTACTGGAAGAATACTTCTATGATTGTAGAAGGCAAATATTATGGTGCTGCATGCAGATTATTTAAATTTCCTGGGGTAGTCATAGGAGATGGTTGGACTGGGTTTTCATTCGGTCAACAAATATTTTTACCTGAGTTTTTCATTAAACATCATGGATTCTTAATTAAAGAAAGATGGACTGAAAAACAACAATATTATCCTGATGCAGACATGGATAAAGATTCTAAAATTCATAATGGCTATGTTTATAAAATTAATCAACCAATCGTTAAAAACTTTTGTAGACCTTTAATATTAGATCATATTCTTCCCACTAAAAACAAATATGATATGAAAGATATAATGGCTTTTCCGATATTTGAAAAAACAGGTTTCTGTGGAGTTTTAGCAAATAGTTCATTGATCATTAAAGAAATGGATAATGAATTAAATTTTAATGTAAACTCAATGAAGATGAAAAAATAAAATAAAATAAAATGACAATAAAAATACCAAATATAAAACCATCAAAAAGATATCTAGGCGTAGATGTTGGTCAAACTTATCGGATTAATACTAATAAAGGATTAGGGTTAACAATCCATTCATTTCCAAATGGGACTTTAGTAAAAGTTATATCCGGACCAGATGATTCTGATTTTGAATGTAAAGAAATTGTTCCAGAAAATAAAATAGCTAGGATTCAATGGGTACACTATCCAGACTTGGAGGCTACTCAATAATGGGTAGATTAAAATTCCCTAAATTCCCTATACACCTATATACGTATATATATAGGATCTTAGTAATAATAACTGTAGTAATATCTTTAATCTGTATTTGGACTATAGATGTATCTATCTTTACAGATGAATATAATAATGTCTATATTACACAGTTTCTAACTAATGGATTTATACATGTAGGTACTTCTAAGATGTACCATATATCCCTATATATACTATTAGTATGTATAATAATATTAGGTATCTTAGCAAATTCCCGAACTTTCCCGAACCCTCCAAAATTTCCTACTCATAAATAATTAAAAAACAAACCTGATAAAATGATAGACCCAAATAATGAAGGAGTACCAGTTTACAACATAGACGATATTGTGAAAATCATATTATTCATAACATTTTGTATAATATTTTCATTATTATTAATAATTAAATATGGAAAATCTTTATATTAAATTAAAAAATGAAAAATCAAACAACATTAGGCGAATCTAGATCTGAATCTGAATCTAAATCAGAAAATCATGAAATTGTTTTTCCTAGTTTAGCTGATATTGGTTTAACAGATCCAATCCAACGGATAAAATCAATTTTATTAAAAAGGAAAGCTGCAATTCGTAAACAAATGAATTTAATGGATACATTGGGAGTCTTACAACATCAAATACGCGAAATAGAAAGGAAAACAATGGATCTAAAGAAAACTGAAAAGGAGCTTCAGGGTAAAATAATGGATACATCTCAAATTGAAGAACAACAATTACGGGCATTACAACCTTTTTTGCCTTTATTAATAAAAAAAGTCCGGGAAGATCTTAAACAAAATAATTTAATAAATGATAATGGAGCTTAAACTTGAGAATTAAGAAAATGAAAAAAATAATCTTATTATTAATTATAATTACAATTACATTAATCTTAATTGGTTGCAGTAAATATCAAGTAATAGAAAAATTAGTCCTTAGTCTTGCTGTGTACATAAAATATATTATTTTAAACTTCATTAAATGGTGTTATCAACAAAGCCTTTTATTATTTAAAGGTAAATGGGAGTTATTAAAATGAAAGCATTATCTGTCCAGGAACCTTATGTAACTTTAATGGCTAATTTTGAAAAATTAATTGAGACTAGAACCTGGTCAACTAATTATCGTGGACCAATATTATTATGCGGTTCTAAATCTCCTAAAGGAAAATTTGCCGGTATAGCTGCAGTAGTTGTTAGATTAACTAAGATCAGACCTATGACAATTAAAGATGAGTTTCTGGCTAGATGTGAATATTATGATCGTGCATTAGCTTGGATAATAGATCCTATATTTAGAGTTAAACCTTTCCCGGTCAAAGGACAATTAGGATTATTTGAAGTATCAGACCGTTTAATTATCCCAGAACAGGAATTATGCAATGAATGTAAAACTCTTGAATGGGGAATAACTAAAGATAATCGATCAGTTTATGTTATGCATAAATTAGGTTGCATAATAATTTCAAATTCAACAACAACTTCAACAAGTTCAAATTATTATTAAATGACTATGACTACAACTATGACCGCACAAATATTAAAAAGAGGGATTGTTCTGTCTAAGAACCCTATTGATTATTTGGAAGCATATAAAGAACAATACGGTTCTATATTAGTTCAGGGATTGTTTAAAGGTAGGGCAGGTAAATGGATCCCGTACGGAACTTATGCTTACAAACAATGTTATTTGTCTAGAGATATAATTCCTAATAACCGAGAAGTTCTTCCTGATGAAATCTTTATAGATATTGATTCTAATAAATATGATTATGATTTTTCAGATAAATCTTATTTAGAAAATAAAGAACTTAAAGACATAGTTGTGGCTAGATTAAGGAATTATTCTAATCCCAATGGATCTAATGGATCTAAATCATCTAAACAAGGTTTTTCATTTTCTGTTTATAGGAACGGTTCTAAAACAGGTCATCATATCCAGGATTTAAGGTTTCCAGAATTATTAGCTTTTTCAACTGAAGACAGGAAAGAATTAAAAAAGATGTTTATTAGAAAATTCGGTTGGGGTTTTTTACAGAAACATCCTAAAAGAGCTCATATTGATACTAATTGGTGTTGTCCTGTAGAATACTCTGCTCACAGAAATACTAAAAATGTTAAATATCGTATTCAGATATTTGAACCTAATGAACCGAATGTATTTCCAAAAGATATAATTGAAAAATGGTTAGATCAGAAAAAGAAAGAAGAAGAAGAACGAAGATCTCGGGTGATCATGCCACCATTATCTTATAATGAATTATCTAAGCCACTGCCTTGTATATCTTTCTTAGAAGGATTTGAATTTGTTAATATTAATGATGGTCGTAAAAGAGCAATCTGGATTATGATATCACATTATAAAAAAAAGTTAGGTAAAGAAGATCTGGTTACAAAAATAATTAATTATTCACATCAGTTAGGAGATCCAATTGATCAACCAGCATTAAAATCTTTGATTACTCGGGAGATTAAAAGTAAACGATTCATTGGCTGTAAATATACTAGATCATTTTTAGAGTCAATCGGTGAAACTAAAATTAATGTACTGGATAAACATTGTCAGTTATGTCCAATTTATTTAAGAAGGTGTAATTCAAAATGACTGAACTAAAAACATTGAAAGACATAGAAAAAGATTATGGTCATAGTGGAGTACATTTCTATGGATATGCTAAAGAGGATATGAGACATGAAGCCATCAAAGAAATAAAAGAACTCAGAAATGGAAATGCAGATAAAATCAGTACAGGAATAATTGATGTAATTAGTGTAATACTTTACATAAAGTGGAAGAATAATATAACAGACGAGGATTTAAAATGATGAGAGTAGAAAAAGTTTGGGCAGGAGTTGATATCGGTAAAGCTGGTGGTATAGTCTTTATCTCAGAAACTAAACAACTGTTGTATAAAATCCCAATGCCGATAATTAAAGAAACCAGAGAATATGATTTATTAGGTATTATAAATTTATTCAATCATTTTAAATCAGGATTGACGTATGTTTACATTGAACAAGCCATGAAATTTGGTGGAGGTAATGTATCAATTGCAAGTGGAACAATTTCATTAAATGAATGCATGGGTATGTTTAAAGGTTTATTAACTGCAATACATATCCCGTTTAAATTAATCCATCCTAGAACTTGGCAGAATAAAATCATTAAACCTTACCAGGTGAATAATAAATCAACTAAACAAGCCGGGATAGAATTTTGTAATTATATGTGGCCAGGAATAGATTGGCGTGAATCTACTAGATGTAAGAAATCACATGATGGAATGACTGATGCTGCTTGTTTAGCTATATATGGTTTGTTAATAACATTAGAATCTGAAGCAGCTCTTATAGAAACTAATAAACAAAAAACATTAATTTAATAGGTGAATATAAATGATAAAAAATAAAGAATTAATTGAAGCTAAAGATACAATTGAATTGAATATCAAAAAAAACTTATTGAGCTTAGATCAGGTCAGGACTAAACAAGATAAGATTAAAGGCGCATACAATAAAATCTATGAAATGTTTACTGAAGCAAATAAAGAATTGATTGCTAATTTAAATAAGACTTCTGAACATTTGTCTATGGTTGAATCATCTATTAGAACTGATGCTGTAGAGCTTTATGGCTTAACAGGAGATAAAAAAATTGTAGGTGGTGTTGGTATTAGAGTCCGGGAATCTCTTATCTATGAAGCTTCTATGGCTCTAGAATGGGCTAAGGAATCTAAACAATGTTTGACTTTAGATAAAAAAGCTTTTGAGAAAGTAGCTAAGGTCTTAGATATAGAATTTGTTAAGAAACGAGAAGAACCTAGTGCTACTCTTCCTAGTAAAATTAAATTTGATGAAATTGGTATTAAAGAATGAAACTTAAACCTGAAATAACAAAAATTGAAGAAATGGACCCTAAGAAGTTTTATGTTATAACTCTAAAAGATCATCTTTTATCTGATAATGTTAAATGGTTAAAAGAGGTATTAATGGAACAGAATCAATATGCACTTGTTTTTTGTGATCCTAATAGTTCTGGATTATTAACTGAAATACCTCAGGAATTATATGATGCTCATAAATTTGTTGAACATATTAAAGCTCATAAAGAAGTTCAGGAAGCTCCTATTCATCCAGGAGAAGTTATGTGTAAGATTTGTAATAAAACTCTTAATGAGATTGTTAATAAAAAATGAAAAAAATATCAGGGTCAACATACAAACAATTGTTAAGTGGTCCTTTTATAAACTTAAAAGATCTTATTGATTTTTTAATAACAGAATCAGGGTTTCTTGAAACAAATCCAGGACCTACATCAGTATTAGATATTGCATGCGGTCATAAAAACGGAGTTTTTACAACTACTAAAGTATATCAAACAATACCTAATTATGTTGGCATTGATGGGTTCAGACCTTATTTAGAAGAACGACAGTTATTTGATAAAGATCTGATATTAATTAATCATGATATCAGGGAAGCTAAACAATTGTTTTTACCGAAATCATTTGATCTAGTTGTTGCTTTAGATATCATTGAACATTTAACTAAAGAAGAAGGTTTACAGTTATTAGATGATCTTGACAAAATCACTCGAGGATTATTAATTGTGTGGACTACTTTAGATTATATGGAACAAGATATCATAGATGATAACCCCTATCAGATCCATAAATCAGGTTGGCAACCAAATGAATTTATTGAACGAGGTTATGAATGTATTGTTCTAAAAAACTTTCATAAAAATAACCTGCTAATTAAAGGACCTAATTATGGTGCATTATTTACATTTAAACAATTTTTAAATAATAATAATAAAGGTGAGTCTAATGGAAATGGAAATAGAAATGAAAACTAATGAAAAAATAGAAACAAAAACTGAAGTTGAAGATAAAATTGAAGATAAAGAAAATAAAGTAATACAACAAAATCGAAATCGAAATCCAATTAATAAACCTATCAGGAAAACTGAATTATCTCCTATACCAACTATACCTGAACAAACTAATCAAACTCCTCAAACCCCTATAATTTTATTCTGGATGTCTGATGATTGGAACTGGAACACAGGTTATGCTAAATGTTGTCGTGAAATCTGTAATAGATTAGGAGCTCCAAATCCTAAGAGTCCATATAAATTTGAGATCCATCATATTGCTAAATTCAATAAAGGTGAACAATATATTCCATTAGGAAATAATTTTAGAGTACATCATTTTACAGGTCAATTTGGTGATACAATCTTGCCAGTCATATTAAAAACATTTCAACCACATATATTGGTCTCACAAGATGATCCGTTTACAATGACTAAATACAGTTTAGATAAAGTTGATTATAACAGTACAGGCACTAAATTTATTCCATATGTTGCAATTGACGGTGAACCAACAGGAACGCATTCTGAACCTACTTTAAAGAAAGCACATACTTTAATTGCCATGTCTGAATTCGGAAAAGAAATTATGCAAAGAGAAGGGTACACTCAAAATATAGAAGTTATATATCATGGAGTTGATACTAAAAAATATATGCCTATAACTACTAAAGAACTTTTTAGAGCAAGATATTCAGAAGTTTTTTCTAATGCATGGGGTAAAGAAATTTCATTTAGAAATAAATTTATTATGTTCGGTTGTGGTAGAAATTCATTAAGAAAAAATTTTAATCAATTAATAGATGCATTTGCATTATTTGCTAAAGGAAAAGATGATGTATGTTTATTATTGCATGCAACAAATTTTCAGGCATATGATCTTGATTTAATGGATTATATTAATCGTGTCTTACCATTTAAATATGGTGATAAAGTAGAATCGGATTTATTATGGAATAAAATTTATTTTACACCATCTCAGGATTTATCAAGAGGACTTCCTGAACAAACTATAATTGAAATTATGCAAATGTCAGATTGTCATGTGACAACAGCTCGAGGAGAAGGGTTTGGTATGGTTTTATTAGAATCAATGGCTTGTGGGCTTCCAGTAATTTCTAATGGTTATTCTACACCGTATGAACTTTTAATCAAAGAAGTTGAAATTAACGGTGAGAAAATCGGTCCGAGAGGATTAGTTGCAGAGTCTGAAGAGTTATCTTGCATTAACATGAATGTTCATCATAGAGAAGCTAAAACAGATTCTTTCGTTGATCAAATGAATGTATTATATAATGATTGGTTAGGAGATAATTCATTGTATAGAAAATTAGTAAGAAACAGTTTAATTTTTGCTAAACACTATGATTGGGAAACAGTAGTAGACCGATGGAGGAAATTGTTTATTAGATTAACAAATCCTCAGAAAATAAAAAAGGTGGAATTATAATGAGAAAAGCAATAGCAATAGATTTTGATGGTGTAATCCATAAATATAGTAAAGGTTGGCAAGACGGTACAATATATGATGAACCATTTGAAGGGTGGGATTCTGCAATATATAATATACAAAATGCAGGATATTCAGTATTTATATTTAGTACTAGAAGTGCAGAACAAATTGTTGAATGGTACAATAATTTAACTAAAAACAGAGAAGTAATGTTTAATATGAAAAAGATTCCAGATGATATATTATTTTGGAATGAAAGAAGTATTGTTGGTGTTACAAATAAAAAATTACCAGCAGTTGCTTACATAGATGATCGAGCAATATTATTTACTAATTGGGATGATATTGTTAAAAAAGTTTTAGAAATTAAGGAATAAGGAGGCAATAAATAAAATGACAGTAAAAGTTCAAGTAAAAGACGTACCAGTAAATGGATATTCAAACCTAGAATTTTATACAGATCGATGGACCTGCAAAATTAAAGATGCTGATATTAAAGATATGGGTGAAACGTTAATAGGTAAAGCAATAAAAGGTAAAGATTACATGACTTATGCAGTTAATGAAGTTATGAAAAAAATTAAGTTTATACCTTATAAAAATGATTTAAAATATGATCCATTAGATTTTAAAGAATTTGAAGAAGTTGTGATCACTATTATTGATAAGATCAAGCAGTTAACAGAATTTGATCAAAAAGCTAATATAATTCAACAAAAAGAGGAGGATGAACAGATTAAAGCAGTTTAATGAATCAGGATGAGCCAGGATGAAATTTTAATTTTCCTAAGAGGGAGGATGGATAGAGAATTTACATCTAAAGAAATAAGTATTGGAATAGAGGTTTCATTGAATACAATAAACCGAAATCTTATCTCTTTAAGGAAATCAGAATATATTTTATTTAGACTTCAACCAAAAGGTAAAGGAGGATATCTTTACAAATATGATCATTTTTATTGTGAAGTAGTTCCTTTACTTATGAATGGTTTATCTAAAAATAAATGTTGTTCAGAAATGGCTATGAATATCAAAAAAGCGTATAGATTAGCTTATCAACAAAGAAAATTAGCAAAAGAACATTATAATAAACTTATTAAATTTAAAGATCCAATTAAAAGATTAATGGAGATAATTAAAAATGCATAAATATGAATCGAATACTAAAGAATTAACTAAAGAATTAACAGTGATTATACCAACATATAATTGTAAAAATTATTTGAAACTAGCTATTGATAGTTTAATTGAAAATACTACTAATCCTAATTTAATTTCTGTAATAATAGTAGTAGATGGATCAACAGACGGTACTTGGAAAATGTTAGAACAGTTTACAGATAAACCAGAAAAATTATTATTAAAATCATTAAAAGTGATTGGTTTTACTGAAAATATAGGTGAATGTTCAGCTATTAATATTGGTGTTGAAGAAGCTAAAACAAAATTGATCTTTACAGTAAATGACGACATGGTATTTATGCCTGGTTGGGATACTTATTTATTAACTAATTATGAAAATCTTAAAAGAGAATATCCTGATTCTATTACATTATCTTGTAAATTAATAGAACCAGGCCTTACTGAAGTAACACAATTATTTTTTGAAAAAGATTTTGGTACTTCATTTAACAATTTTAATAAAAAAGCATTTTATGAATTTACTGCAAAAAACATACAAGAAATATTTCATGAAGATTGCAGATGCCAACCTTTATTGATGGAGAAATCAGATTTTATTAGAACTGGTGGATGGGATATTAGGTTTAATAAAGGTCCGTTATCTGATCCTGATTTTTATATCAGATTAGAATTAAACAATATTAAATCTATATTAACTGAACAAGTTTTATTTTATCATTTTTCAGGGAAAGCTACTAGACTTGCAGATGAGTCTAAAGACACAACTGAAGAGTATAAATCTGATGAATCAGATAATTCAATTAAATTTGCTGATAAATGGGGGTTCTTACCAATTGGAGATCCATACCGTAATTTTATGATATTACCTCCTAGACATTCAAAAGGTATTACATTTCCTTGGGTTACTAAAGGATTATATGAATCTATTATTAATAAAATAATGGAAAATGGTGGTGAACTTAATGATAAATAATAAATATACTCCATTCAATGTTAATAAGGTATTATGCCACTCTAAACATTTTGAAAGTATTTTAACCGGGAACTTTATGGCACCAGTAACTTGTGAGATTGATCCTGCAGATACTTGTAACCACGATTGTTTTTATTGTATTAATCCGGATAAAAATAAAGTTAATGCTCAATTATCCAAACAGATCTTGTTTCAATTAATTGATGATTTATCTTCTAAAGGAACTAAATCAATAACTTTTACAGGTGGCGGAGAACCGTTAACTAATAAAAATACAGTTCCAGCAATTGAATATGCAGTATCAAAAGGATTAGAAGTAGGATTGGTTACTAATGGAGGTTTATTACCTAAGTATAATGCTCATTTAACAGGTCTTAAATTTATGCGGGTTTCAATAGATGCAGCAACAGAAAAAACTCATAGATTCATGCATAAACCTAAACAAAAAAATGATAGAATCCAATTACTTCAAATATTAACTTCATTAAAATTCATTAAAGAAACTAATCCAAGTATGACTTTAGGTTGTGCGTTTTTAGTTCATCCTAATAATGTAAATGAAATTTATGAAGCTGCTAAATTAGTTAAGAATTATGGTGGGAATTATATACAAATTAAACCTATTTGGATGCAAGGATTAGTTTTATCCTATCAAATAATTTCTAAAGCTAGAAAATTAATTAAAAAAGCTCAAACCGAATTAAATACAAATTCATTTAAAGTTTATGGGACCCTACATAGATTTGATGAAACTCAATTAGATGACTGGCCATTCAAATCTTGCACAACTACACCATTGATTGGAATAGTCCAGGCAAATGGTGATATGACTATTTGTTGCCAGAAAAGATATCAGTCAGAATTTATCTTTGGTAATATCTCTAATGGAGGGTTTTTTAGTCATTGGGGAACTCAAAAACATAAACAAACTATTGCTAAAATAAATATAGAAAATTGTCCGATCTGCAGGTATATCCCATTCAATATGATCATGGAACAAGTATTCAT
>Ga0307928_10001046_pt1 | contig 20847 bp, 28 predicted proteins | sample AceLakmetagen232_FD_201815 | JGI IMG/M metagenome (GOLD analysis project Ga0307928, IMG submission 201815) | Saline water microbial communities from Ace Lake, Antarctica - #232 | ecosystem: Environmental > Aquatic > Non-marine Saline and Alkaline > Saline | place: Antarctica: Ace Lake... | reverse complement strand
GCCGATCTATGCGAAAATATCAAAATAGGAGATAGTGATGACTAACCAACCGGCACAGACAAACGATAGCAAACAGCCCGAAGTTATCGTACAAGAAACCAGTGGCGAAGTAGCTATTACCGAGAGCACGCTCCGGCTTTCGTCCAGCAATTACAACGAGGGCACGAGACAGAGCCAACTCATTCACGAGGAATTAAACTCGGCTATAAACAGGCCGATCATTATGGATCGGGTAGCGAAAGGCACCGCGCGCGACCTCGATGAAGAGCCAAAACACGAAGGCGAAATGTGTTTTATCATCGGATCGGGACCGTCGCTCGATGACTCGATTGTCCACCTCAAGAATTGGGAGGGCGGTATTATCTGTTCAACCTCTCATGCGCTCACGCTCATGTATCACGGGATCGAGCCGTCTCATATCATAGCTCTCGATCCGTTCTCGGCGTGGGAAGAAACCAAGGGCATCGATTGGTCGAAGACTAAAACCAAGCTGATCGCCCATCCCGGAGTGTGGCCGGACCTCATCGAGAATTGGCCGAACGAACTACTGCTCTACCTACAGAACGCGGGCGATCCTGCCGGATACTACAACACCACGCAGAAACATATGTACACAACCAGAGAAGGCAAACGGCCCAAAGCCGAATTCCATCTGGCAATCCGTACTGAGGTCACGCTGTTCGCCTGCTCGCCTCCAGCGCAAATGTTCGTCGCTGATCGTCTCGGATACGGGCGTATCTTCCTCGCCGGTTGTGACTTCGCGTTTCATGCTGACAAGGAACGGTTTACCTCGTACACGATCAAGCGAGAGAAAAGCACCGTCGAGAGCGGGAACGCGCCACCTATCGACATAGGGCCTCAATGGGAACGCCATGACCACCCGTTTGTCATGGACGAGAAAGATCCCGAACAGGCCGACGCGAAACTAATGAAAACCGAAAACGGTTTATGGACCCGGGGCATGCATCTATACTACAAACGAAACATGCTCTCGGCATGTCGGCTGTCCCTCCAGGACGTCTGGACAACCGACCATGGAGCAATCACAGAGCTTCCGTATGCCGATAGCGAGGTCGTGGTAGCCAAGCAGGGCGATGTAGGCAAGGCGTGGACCGACGAACGAAAAAAGAAAGCATACGAGCGATACATGGCAATCCTGGGCGCATGGATAATCGAAGCCGAGCCGCCCGAAAATGGATCGAAACCTGGCATAAACTTTGTTGAGAGCGACAACCCGTCCGTCGATATTTATATGTTTATGCTGCAAATGCGCCAGGCGTACAAGTGTACGGAGTGCAACCTCGGGCTGCAGGCCAACGATCACGCCGAACACGCTGGAAGCAAATGCCCGCGATGCGGTGCCGAGAAAGGGCTGGTCCGAGTCCATGACATCGACGTACGAAAAAACATGAACCGGATTTGGAATTTGCACGATTGGGCAACAAAACAAAAGGCGAAAAAGTAGATTTATAGGAGGCTATATAATGGCAACACAACGAGGAAGTTCAGGGCGCGGATCTCGCGGATCGTGCGGCGGCACCAGGAAGCGTGACGGTAGTGGGGCGGGTAAAGGCAATCGAAACACTACCAAACAACCGAAAAAGAAAAAGCGATAGAGCATAAAAAATGATACTGAGTGAATCATGGTGGCTTTCGGGAAACAGACATTTGAAGCATGCGTTGGCACACACGTTTTGGTTTTGGGTGATTGTACGTCGCCCTGCTCTCGGCCTGCGTAGATGGATCGATTACGCGAAAAGAAAATAGGCAAAAAAATACCGGCCAGATTTTATCTGGTCGGTCTTTTTGTTACCTGTAGTAACGTTTCGGCAATTGTACCTTAGCGCCACATTCGATACATGTGTATTCGTGGTCCGGCGTCCAGTGTAGGCATTCTAATAACATCGATCCATTGTCGTCGATCAAATCGCCGTCACATATTGGACATGTAGCGAATACGGTTGAAATGTCTACTTGTTTCGCTTTCATTTTCCTATCCTTTGATCTGTCCGATCAATCGCTCTAGTTCTTCGCAAGCTGCGCAATAGTCATTTTCTGATATCGTGTCATTCATTAGCTTAATCCGCAAATCTTCGAATTGCGTCATAAGCCATGATGTCGCCGAAAAGGAATATTTCATTTTTCCACTCCTCAAAAATAAACCGCCTAAATTAATAGGCGGTTATGTGATTACTTCATTCCTACGGTACTATTTCGGCTACGAGTTCGCCGCTTCTCACTTCGTAAACGCCATCGGCGCGCTCTTCGAGCTCGGTCTCTTTGTCGCCGAATGTGTTACGTAGCAAGTCGACGAGCTCGGCCATTGTCGCCATTTTAGGATCGTGGCTGTATCGCTCGTTGGTTACTACGTACGTTTTTTCATCCATGCTTTCCTTTACTCCGGTAGTGTTCATAAGAATCTCCTCATTTTTTTTCTGTTCGCCGATCCATCGTTGCAATGGACAGCAAGCAAACTATATGTCAAAGAACGTTTCTACTCTATATACCGTACAGTGTACTACTTATTCACCAATTCACAATCTTTTCACCTTTATTTTCTATGCAAATTGCATAGCGATATACTGCGAAAAAGTTTCTATTTTATTGAATAAACAGTACACTACATGGTATTAGATGTGAGGAGTAAAAAAAATGAAATATCGAGTAGTGAAATTCGCGGTCAATTCGTGGACCGAGGACGCCGACGGAAAACAGCGGCCTATCGTCGAGGACGATTGTGGTCATACGCACAGGTCGCATAGTGCGGCTATCCATTGCCGTGATCGACTCGTTGCGTACAATCGTCGCTCGTTTCCTTCTGGCACCTGTTCATGGAGTGCTCATTGGCATGGTTGTGTGATCGTTAGCGACGAATCCGATCCGTACATTTTCGGCGACTACAGCACGTCACCTACGTACGACCGACCGGACAATGCGTCATGAAACGATCACACAAAGCAATGGTAGCAAGCGCACGGACCGTGATATCATGCGTACGCAATCACAGCTACGGCAGGCGCTACTTTTCGGCAATGGCCGACTACGCCGAAGCTGGCGGCTTGGTAGCGTATCGTGACAACCGACCGGTGTATCTGTGCTATGGTGGACGTAGAACCGTGGATCTCGTATCCGCGCTGGAGAGCTATGCCGAAACAATCGACCGAAGAAAGTAAAGTTTTATCAGTACGCCAGCCATACGCAACGCTGCTATGTGCTGGCGTGAAAGACGTAGAGAATCGATCCTGGTCCACAAAGTATCGCGGAACGGTTCTGATACACTCTAGCGCTACCTGGTCGGAACCTGCGAATTGGCTATTTGATCGCACGTATCCTTTGCCGGTATTCGATGAATTCCACGAAAATATTGACATCGACCTGGTACGTGTTACGCGGATCGGCAAGATCCTAGACCTTGACGATACCAGGCTAGTGCTAAAAGACGAAAAACATAGGACCGAATTCGAGCTACTTAAAACCGAAATAGCAGAACAACTAGACAACGACGACACACTATTCCTGACAAGCGCCATTGTCGGTCAAATAGACATAGTTGACATCGTAGATGACTACGATTCGCCATGGTCCGAACCTGGTAACAATCATTGGATCTGCAAAAATCCGATACTCTACGCAACGCCGATCGAGAATATCAAAGGTCACTTGCGTTTGTGGCGTTATGACACTATATTTGATACTACACCGAAAGACATGGTGAAGGAGTAACCTATGGCCGAAGGAACCGGAGCCGGATTTCGTGCAGGATTGCCTAGAGCGTTAGTCGCTCGTACGCAAGGTGCTACAGGCGCTCGAGTACTTAGATAGAGCGATCGCCGAAAGTTAGCGCCTAGTGTAAAGCTAGGCGCTTTTTTATGAGAAAATTACTCGATCCAATCAAAGAAATATCCGATCTCAGAAACGCGGCCATCATGTTTTCATGTGGTCGCGATTCCGCTGTCATGCTGGATCTGTTTTCCACCTATGCACGCGAGGCGATCGGATCAATCGTTTTTATGTACTACTGTCCAGGTCTCGCCTATGAGGAGCGGATTCTCGACTACTACGAGAGGCGCTACAAGCTAAAAATCGAACGTATAGCGCATCCAGACTGCGCGTATCTCGTGAATTCTCGGGCAAAAGGCCGCAAGGTTCGCGTTTCCGATGTTGAGAAACGTCTGCGCCAGGAGTACGAGGTCGAGTGGGTCGCATGGGGATACCGGAAGGACGAGAGCCTACAACGGCGCGGACAGCTCACCATGGCACCGAACGGCATCGACTGGAAATATCGCAAGCTATTCCCGTTGTCTGAGTGGTCGCGAAAACACACCGCAGCATGGGTAGTAAAGCGCAAATTGCTTCTGCCGCCTGAGTACAAACACAATCTCCGAGACCTCAATACGTTCAAGGGCGAAAGCCTACTTTACATTTATCGAAATTATCCCGATGATTATCATCGCATCATAACTATGTATCCAGACGTTCAGGGGGAGCTTATGCGAGCACTGGACGGAATCGGGGGCAAGTCAAAATGAGCAAAACCAACCGGCTTGAAAAGTTTACGGTTGGGGTTGTAAACAGAACAGACATTCACGGCGCAGCTTACAATCCCAGGACTATCTCAAAAGCGGCAGCCCAAAAGCTCCGCAAATCTCTTCGCGACTACGGTATGCTATCGCCTATTGTCTGGAATAAGACGACGGGCAACATCATCGCAGGGCATCAACGTCTTGAGCAGATGGACACGCTTCTTAAAAAGCCCGACTATCAACTCACCGTTGCCACCGTAGAACTCGAGCCAGAACTCGAAGTCAAGGCCAATATCACGCTTAACAACCCATCAGTAATGGGAGAATGGGATGCGGATAAACTGGCTGAAATCAAGATCGATTGGCCGGAGATCGATTTTGAAAAAGACCTCGGGTTTGAAAAATATGACATTGACCTTATATTTGCTGATACGCAACTCGATGGTGATGTGTTTACTCAATTCGAGCAGCAACAGGAAGTGAAAAGCGATGTCGAAAAATTGCGGGAAGTCGACCGGATCAAGGAAGCGAAGAAAGCCCACCGTGACGAAGCCGGGGCCGCGAACGCGGAAGGCGAGACGTTCGAGGTAGAAAAAGACGACTATATGGTCACGTTCGTATTTCCCAACAACTCAGAGAAGCGCGACTTCATGAAGCGCATCAAAGAGAAAGCCGAAGAGCGATACATAAAACATACCAAGTTATATGATATCCAGGACGGAAAGTTCGCGGCATATGGGAAATTGAACGATGGCAAAAAGTAAAGCATCTCCACAGAACAAAAACGGCCGCCCGACAAAGTACAGCAAGTATTGGGCACCACTGACCGCCGACCTCCTGGCAAGCTCGAATATGAACGACGAAGACATCGCGAAGCGGATGAAGATTTCGCCGTCGACCCTGAACCTATGGAAAAAACAATATCCCGAGTTTAAGAAAGCAATCAAAGAAGCGAAGGATAAAAGCAACCTGCTCGTCGAGTCCTCATGCTTCGCCGCCGCTATGGGCGAGTTCGTCGATGAAGTCACACAACATCGAAATGCCGTTGGCGAGATCACTTCCACGACACTTACGCGTCGATGGGTTCCGCGAAACATGGGTGCGATTGCCTTTTGGTTGAAAAACCGCGCCGGTTGGCGAGATCGCCACGACGTTGTTGTGAATCCCGAAGATAGCCCGATTATCCAACTAGCCCAAACCTTGAGGGATTTTAGACTTGACCCCGCAACCCCCACTCTCCCCGAAGCAAGCACAGATACTTGATTTCTATAACAGAAATCAACCGTATCACCTAATACTCGAAGGTGCGGTCAGGTCGGGCAAAACCTATTTGAACGATCTCTTGTGGATTCAACACGTCTGCAATATGCCGCTTCCGTCGAAAGATTTTATCATGACTGGCTATACGATAGGCTCCATCGAAAGAAACATCATAAGCCCGATGGCGTCGATGTTAGAGACCGATATTAAGGTCGACGCATACAATAGATTTGATCTAGGTCCGCACAAAATAAATTGTTTCGGCTCGGACAACGCCAAATCGTTTCAGGCCATGCAAGGGATGACCTCATACGGTTGGTACGCGAACGAAATCACCATCCATCACCCGAACACAATCAATGAGGCGTTCGAGCGTTGTTCCGGCGAAGGGACGCGCATTTTTTGGGATACCAACCCGGAAGGCCCGGCGCATCCGGTCAAGCTAAACTTCATCGACAAATCCGGGCTTCGGGATGAAGCCGGGAACCTCCTCGTACAGTCGTTCCATTTCCAACTCGAAGACAATATATTCCTACCGCCCGAATACATAACCAACGTAAAGCGCGTCACGCCTCCTGGCATGTGGTACGACCGGAGGATACTAGGCCTGTGGGTAATTGCCGAGGGCGTCATCTTCAACAATTGGGAGATCGTAGACGAGATACCCGACGACGTGAAAAGCAGCTCGCGCCGATTCATGGGCGTCGATTTCGGGTTTACCGTCGATCCCGCAGTGGCGGTCGATGTGTATTTCCACGGCGAAAGCGAGATTTGGGTCGACGAATTGATTTACTCGGTAGGCTACAACAACCAGGTATTCGCAATCGAACTCGAAAAGGTCTACGAATACGGCCTCCCCATATACGCAGACAGCGCCGAGCCGAAATCCATCGACGAGATCGGAGCATACGGGTTTAATATCTACGGCGCGACGAAAGGGCCGGACTCGGTGCGCGTCGGGATTGACTGGCTGGCAAGCAAAAAAATATATATCACCATGCGAAGCAAGAACATCATAAACGAGTTTCAAAACTACTCATGGCGTACCGACAAGGACGGGAAACAATTGCCCGTACCGATAGACGCATACAATCATGGCATCGACGCGATCCGTTATTCAGCTAGCGAACTCATCGATACATACAGGGGTAGAATCGGCGAGTTTAGCGCCGCCGACATCGGTTTATAGTCCCGTGTTGCGTATTCGTTGCCGCGGGACTATGCTATAGTCGAAAACTCCGAAAAGTAAGGAGCGTTTTTCATGCTTTTACATACCGAAAAGGACCAATTCACCCCGAAGGAAATCGTCGAGGCTATCAAGAAACACGAGTTGAAGGTGGTGCCGGGGCAAGATGAGCTTTGGCAATACTACAAGGCAAAGAATCCTACAATCCTCGATAAAAAGAAACCCGACCCGAACAATCCAGACAATCGAACGCCGGTGCCGTATGGTAGAAAAATCGTAACCACCTTCGTCGGATACGCCTATCGTCCAGGGTATATCACCTACAAATCCGAGGAAAAGGAATACATAGCCCAACTCAAGGCCACGTTCAAGGCGAACAACGAACATATCAAAACCTCTCGGGCCGGTCGGAACACGGGCATATTCGGCGAGGCATATGAGATCGTCTACATCGACGGCGTTCTGACCGCCGATCAGCAAATCCCGGTCAAGGCCGAACCGCGATTCTTTTCCGTCGATCCGCGAGAGGTCATCTTGTATTACGACTACTCGCCCGAACCAAAAAAGAAAATAGGCATTCGATACTACAAGCCGAGTGACGACCTGTGGAAAGTCGAGGCTTACTACGCCGATCGGGTTATCAAGTACGATATAGACAAAAGCGCCAAGCATCAGAGCATGTCACCCACTGGCGCGGACTGGAAAATCGAGCAGACAGAAACGGCTACCAATTTCTTCGCAAATATCCCCATTGTCGCCTACTATTTTGGCGACGACATGCTCGGGATTATCGAGCCCGTCGTCCCGCTTATCGACGACTATGACATTTTGGTGTCCGACAGTATTAACGAGTTTGATCGGTTCGCCAACGCATACCTATTACTCGCAAAGATGAGCCTGACCGACCCGATGCTTAAGAAGGAGCCTGGTGCCGTATCTCGAGCGTTGCGTTACCTGAAACAGCGGAGAGTATTCGAGCAACTACCGTCGACCGACGCGGTAAAGTTTCTCACAAAAGACATCCCGAGCGAGTTCATGGAATATATGGCTGAATTGATCCGCAAGCAGATTCACACACAGTCACACGTCCCGGACTTTACCGACGACAGTTTCGGCGGTACGATCTCCGGGGTTGCGGTACAACGGCTGTTGTTCGACTTCGAAAATGTGGTATCGAGCGCGGAGGCCGATTTCGACGTGGGCCTCTACGAGCGGATCGACCTTCTCAACGAGTTTTACAAATCCGCCGGCAGAGTGACCGGGGATGCGGTCATTATCGATCACAAGCGCAATCTGCCGACCGATATACAAGAATTTGCCACGACAGCTAAGCTGATGAGCGACGCGGGTTTCTCGCGTAAGGTCGTGGCCGAGACCATGCCTGATGAAGTCATTCCAGACGCGGACGAAGAACTCGCACGTCAGGAAGAGGACGCCGACCGAGAGATATCGGGAATGATGAGAACGGAACAGGATCGCGGGGACGACGAGGCATAGTAAATGCCAGGCATTCGACCGGATTTTGAGACATTAGAGAACAGATCATTTAACGCATTACAGCGCAAAATGCGCACGTACGAACTCCAGGTGAACGCATCCCTAGTGGATTCGATGGACCAGATCCGCGTCGATATGTCGAAAATCTACGAAAAATACTCCGCCGACGGGAAACTGTCATACGCCGACATGGCGAGATACAATCGCCTCTCGACGATGCAAAAGTCAACTATGGCATCGCTCGACGACGCCACCCGGGCGAACATCAGGACGTTTAGCAAACTACGGCCGGAGTTGTACAACGAATCTTTTTACCGTTATGCCTGGGCGATTGACCAAGACGCGGGGGTCCGTTTGGCGTGGGGCGTTATCAACAAGGACGTGGTGCTCGAAACGCTGGCATCCGAATATTACAACATCTCCCGTGCCGTCTATGGCCCGGAAGCTCGCGCCACGGTGCGCCGTGCTCTGAATGACGGACTAAGGCAAGGCAAGTCATATCCGAAGATGATGCGAGACATCCGCCATGCGTTCGATATCACCTCGAGCCGAGCCATGCGGATCGTCAGGACCGAAGGCCAGACCGCGGTGAACGCGGGGCAAGAGGATCTCTACACTCGCGCCAGAGAGAAAGGCATAGAGGGCCGTGAGATATGGGACGCAACGCTCGATGGTCGCACAAGGCCGGATCATCAAAAAATGGACGGGCAAGCCAAGCGCGACGACGGTTTGTTTCATCTACCGAACGGCGAGACCGCGCCGTTCCCGGTATGGCAGGGGTTGTCAGCGGCTCAGAGAATCAATTGTCGTTGTCGACCGCGATTCCAAATAGACGAATACCCGCCTCTCGTGAGACGGTCGCGAGAAGGTGGCGTTATTCCGTATCAGACATATCCCGATTGGGAAAAGAATCTGAATAGCAAATCAGGAAAATCAACGCCATAGGAGCGAATATGCCAGTAGTTTTTACCCCTGTGGCATCAACGGGTACTATCATCGAGGATTGTATGGCGTGGCTACGCACCGAAATAGACCGGCGGGAATGGGGGACCGTCAACGTCAATTTTACTATTTGTGCACGCCAGATCACCCAAATAAAGCGATCGGCGACCGACACGGATAAGATACAAATGGTCAAGGTTGACAAATAGGGCAGCTTGCACTACATCTTATATTAACATAGGCATCCGCCGAATTATTGTCCGGCAAGAAAACTTGAGGACACGAGCCACGGGAGAAATTCTGTGATTCGTGTCCTTTAGTTTTTTTTAGGGGGTTACATGACAGCGAGACACCGAAGACTTGAAGCCAGGCGGCGCAGGCAAGAAAGTTTTTCTGCGCAATTTGCTTCTCCACCCGAGGATGTCAAAACTCCAAAGCCTAAAACACCCAAACCGCCTAAGAAAAAATCAACTACTGCGGCCAAGAAAAGTACGCAGAAGGGGTAGTCATGGAAGAACTCACTATCGAACAGGTCCGAGAATGGTTGGCAGAAAACAAAGATACCGATCCGGTAAAAGCGTTTTTTGCTGAAATCGTCCCCAAGGTCGAGATCACGGCAGATAAGGTATCGCCGTTTCTTGAAACTCCAGAAGGTCAAACGCTCATCCAACCCATCGCCGACAAGCGAGTATCGGATGCGTTAAAAACCTACAAAGAGGGTCATTACGACGACGACCTAAAGGCCGAGGTAGCGAAACGGATTCTCGAAATGAACCCGCAGGAAACGCCCGAACAGAAAGAGATTCGGGAGTTGCGGGATGAAGTCGGGAAAGAGAAGACCGCGAGAGAAAGAGACAGCCTACGCCGACAGATCGTAGAAGAGGCCGCAAAAGAAAACGTACCGTCCTGGTGGGTTGACGATTTTTCCGGGAACACCATCGACGAAGCGAAGGTTTTCTTGGGCAAGGTCAAGGCGCACGACGAAGCAGTCTCCGAAAAAATTCGTAACGAATTACTCTCGACGGGATTTAAACCTGGCGGTGGTGGTGAAGAGAACAAGGAGAAGATCAATTTATCTTCCCTCACAACGCAAGAGGCTGTCGAGCTCGAAATGAAAGGAGAGCTTGACGCCGCCTTACCACAATAAGGAATGAATTATGGGACTTGAAAACTTTATCCCGCAAATATGGTCAGCAAAGATATTTGTCCGGCAGCGGAAAGCCCTTTCATTCGCGAGCGTGGTCAATCTTGACTACGAAGGCGAAATCACGGGCTATGGCGATACGGTCAAGATCAACGAGATCGGACCCGTTGCCGTAAGAAGCTACACAAAGGATACCGCCATAACGTGGGACACGCTCGACTCGGCGCAGAAAGCGCTTCTCATCGATCAGCAAAACTACTTTGCTTTCGCGGTCGATGATATCGATAAAGCGCAAACCAGGCCGAAGGTAATGAATACCGCGTCAGACGAAGCCGCGTATTCGATAAACGATACGGTAGACCAGCACATAGCCGCGAAATACGGCGATGCGGGCGTCTCCGACGACACCTATCTTGGAGCGGCCGGCACTTCGCTGTCTGTTTCATCGGGAAACGTTATCCTCACGCTGTCCTACGCGCAGAGGTATCTCAACGAAGCCAACTGCCCGGTCGCGAATCGATGGGGGATTATACCTCCTTGGCTGCATCAGAAATTGGTGATTGCCGAAGTGGGCGGGATCGCATCGACCGCAGTTCCGAAGGTGCGCGACGACGGCGTTATCATGAACGGATACGTCGGTCAGGCGTTCGGCTTTACCTTGCTCATGTCCAACAATGTTGACAACAATGGCACGCAGTATCGCTGCATGTTCGGACATCGAAACGCAATATCGTATGCGGGGCAGATAGCGAAGGTCCGAGCGGTCGAACGCGAGGACTATTTCGACGAAGGTATAAAGGGCCTATACGTGTACGGCTGTAAAGTCGTGCGCCCCAACGCCCTTTGCACCGCCTACCTTGCGGAAGCCGCAGGATAAGGGGGTATATCATGGCATCCACAACTTTTACTGTTCTGACTCCGGCAATTACCGGTACTACGATCACTCAGAAAACTGATGTCGGGAGTTCGGAAACGATTACCATTTCTCCGTCGACGGCGCAGAGCACGCTCGACGCTCCGGGGTCGTTGTTCGTTCGATGTTCCAACACCTCGAGCACCGAAGCGATCACTGTGTCAATCGATGTCGGAACTGAGTTTTCGGATATCGGGATCGGGGCGTCTGCCGCAATAGCGGTAGCAAGCTCCACGTCGATAATTATCGGTGGCCAGGACTTCGAGACAGCTCGATTCCAGACATCAGCCGATACTATCGTCATTACTCAAACCGGAAGTGGCCCGACCTCGTGGGAGGCGTATCAGGCACCCAGGGCCAATCAGTAGTTATAATTTCTAGGGGTTTCGGCCCCTAGGGAGACATACCAATGCCAAGTAGTTTATTTTTACCAACCGGTTCGCATGGCGGCAGGATTACAGAAGATTTCACACATGAAGACATTCATAATAACAAGGTCTGGAGGGCGGGCGCATTCGGCATACCGGGCGCCAATAGTACATTTTCTGTGCTCATGGTTACGCCTGCTGCCGTCGTAGACACTATTCACCTCAACCTAAGAATCGAGACCAACGGGCCGGGAATTGCAAGATTCTACCAAGGGCCAAACGCCAGCGGCGGAAGCTCAATCACTCCATCAAACGCCAACCTGTCCTTTACGGGGTCGGTGCATTCGGTGTTGACTTCCAACCCGACTATGACTGCATCAGTTGGATCGCAAATCGGCATCACCGTAATTGGTTCGACCGGGTTTAAGGCGGCGGCTGGAGGTGAGACCAAGAGCGAGCTTTGGATGCTCAAGCCAGAAGAGCGCTATGTCCTGCAATTCACGGCGGACGCGGCGAGCACACGCACCGTGCTGAAATTCATCTGGTCCGAATAGATGCCCATAGTAACTGCCACAGAAGTTACGGTTTACTCCAACATCTCAGCTTCAGCAGGAACTATCACCACGAGCGGTCTTATCCCTATCGTACAGGAACGCATCAACCACATTACGAATAACTGGTTCACGACCGACCTATACCGCAACGACACGTTTACGTTTAACGCAACCGCCCGTACCATAACGTCGGTCGGGGGGAACTCGTTCGACGAGGTAAACTTTCTAGCCGCTGACGAAATCTATGTATACCAGTCGTACCGAAATGACAGGTATTATGAAGTGTCAACGGTGGCGGGTTCCGTCCTTACGCTCGTATCCGGATCGGCGGTAGTCAACGAGCTTTCGGGCCGGTCGATTCTTATATCAGTTGTGAACTGGCCGAACGAATTGAAGTACACCGCGTCCCAAATGGTCTACTACGACTACGACCTACGGAAGAAACGAACGGCGGGAGTGAAGTCACACTCTCTCGGGCCGTTCTCGGAATCTTATAGTGACATGGGCGAGACATATGGATACCCGGACGAAATACTTGCCGCGCTCTATGATTTTAGAATAGCGAGAGTCATGTAATGCTTCGCGACTTACTAACTCTCACCGCCGTACAGGTTGCTCGGGAAACCGTGTCATCTGACGGGATGGGAGGGGTTTCGCAGACCACCGTATTGACCACGCTCGGCTATGCGCAAATATGGCAGAACAGCGGAAGCAAGGGCGTTCTGTCCGACAAGATCGCCAAACTATCCTCGCACGCACTCGCCTGTGAACCGGGGAGCTATGCTTGGAACGAGTACGATCAATATGTCGTGTACGGCTCGGATCGATATAAGGTTGTCGGGCGCCCCGACAACGTGTCGCAATACGACGAGGTAGAACTCGTGGGCCTGGAGCTGATAACGTGAGCATGGAAACCACAGTCGACACCGAATGGAACGGCGACAAGGTTATCATTCAGGGTAAGAAAGTCACGGGAAAAACGTCGTTCGAGATCGGCCTTGTGGTTATGGGCCAGGCGAAGCTGTTGTGCCCCGTGAATTGGGGCTACCTTGCGGCGAGTATCACCGTACAATCGATAGACGACGGTACGCAACCTACGGCACCGCAACCGAGCTGGGACGCCATGACAAGGAATGTGGGCGAACCATATTCAGGGCCGATGACCATAGCGAAGCCAATCGACCCGAACGAAGTACTCGTCGGTACACCAGTCGAGTACGGGCCGTGGCAGGAGTTTGGCACCGCGTACACAGACGCCCAGCCGTTCCTGCGTCCAGCTTTCGAACTTGCTAAAGGCAACAAATTAACCATCCTGAACAAAAACGGGAAATACTACTTTGCGGAATACTTGCAATGAAACCGTATCAGGCTATAGGATGGACCCTAATAAATGCGTCGGCGGTTACGGCGCTTGTGACGACGACCAATATCGTCCACGGGTTAAGACCAAAAAACTCGTCGGCTCCTTCGATTAACTATTTTGAGTTGCCAGGGAAACGACACTGGATAGAGTCTCAGCCATATACGATAAATTGTAGAGCGAACACGCCCGCCTTGTCGCAGGACATCCAGCGCGAGGTTACGAACGTGTTCAACGGTACAACCCAAACCGGCGTATACGGAACGCAAAACGGGTTTGATTTTTCAAGGGCATCGGCGGGCGAAACCATGGGGTTGCTCTCCGAACCCGGAGATGAAATTTTTAACTCTCCGGTGGTGGTTACAATTGTTTACCCATCGTCGACAGTTAGTTAGGAGGCTACCATGGCGCTGTATCAAAACAGTACAGTAAACGATGAAAAGCTAATTCTCGGGAACTACAAAATAGAGGTCGCCGCTACCGCCTTGGCGACATATACGAACATCGGGGCCGGAATCCTGACCTCGTTCAGCCACGAACCCACGATGTACGACGCGCAAGCCGGAAACGCTCCAGATCCCATCGAGGGCGTAGCCACTGAGGTTTGTAAGTTAGATTTTGAAATGATCGAATACGACTCTTCGGTATTATCGGTCATACATGGCGGGTTGATAACCAGCACGACCATATCGTCGGTTCAAACAATTAATGCGGGCGGAAACAGCGACCCGACTATCACGCCTAAAGCCTACAGGTGTACCAACACCAGAATGCAGGGCACGACCACCGTAGAGAACATCATAATTGTGTATCGCGCAACGCCCGACACCGGCCCAAAGTTCAGCCTCAAGAGCGACAACGACACCGATCCAATCGCGGTTATGCCTCTTTCTGTTACCGGCAAACTGGATACAGGTCGGTCCGCGGGGGATCAACTCTATAGTATTACTTACGACGTATACGAGGGTTAGTAAGTAAGGGAGACAAGAAGTGCCAGAGATTATCGATCTTGATGTACTACGACCGAAAAGTGTCATAGTCAAATTGAAGGGCAACGAAATCGACGTGTCGTTTATACCGACCGGGATCACGTTCGAGGTAGACGAGATAGTGCAAAAACTCATTCCGTATACCGCCGAGGCGATAGCAGCCGACAAAACCGGGAAGGAAACCCGCGAGGCGTTTGACCTTTCAATCGAACTATGCTCCGTTTTTTGCAGCCACAAATACCCGGAAATGGATGATGCGTGGTTCCGGGATGACACCTCGCCGCAACAGATCGAGGCACTGGCAACGGTTATCAGCGACACTCTTTTATCGTCTTATGAAGCCATGGAAGGGTACCAAAAAAACTTGAAGGCGACCGAGCAGGAAGTGAACTAGAGCTCGGTCGCCTCTTTGTTTCCATGGCGTTGTTGTTTCCCTGGGCTACGAAGGAATATCTGTTATGGAAAATGTCACTCTGCCAAATTATCCTCTATCACAATCTCGGCATCGAAATAAAATATCCCAAGCCCGAAGGCAGCAAGCCGTCGATCCAAGATTTAGACAAGAAGACTCGGCAACAGATGATCGACGAAGCGAAACGCATATGGCGGGAAAGCAAAGATGAAGAGGATCGCAAGCGTAGCGAGGAACGCAAAGAACCATATCGGGCGAAGTACGGGGATGTGTAAATAATGGCAACGCCACTTGGAGATATGGTCGTCAGAATTGTTGGGGATAACTCTCAATTTGACAATGCCGTAGATAAATCTAAAAACAAGTTTACCAAGTTCGCCGACAGCGCCGGGCGAATAGGCAAAAAGCTCACCATGTTCGTGACCGTTCCACTATTGGGAATGGCCGCCGCGATGGTCAAGTTTGCGATAGACGCAGAAGAAACGGCGTCGAAGTTTGGCACGGTTTTTCGCGACGTTCGGGACGTGGCAGACGCCACAGCCAAAAACCTTGTAAACAATTTCGGGTTAGCGACTACCAAAGCACAGGCGTTGCTGTCGTCTACCGGCGATCTGCTAAAAGGATTCGGCGCAACCGGAGAACAAGCTCTTGATCTATCCGGGCGCGTTCAAGAATTGGCCGTAGACTTGGCGAGTTATACAAACGTCCAAGGCGGGGCGGATAGGGCAAGCGCTGCACTTACGAGCGCCATGGTCGGTGAACGCGAGGCGTTGAAGTCTCTCGGTATCGTGGTGTCAGAGGCATCGATAGATGCAGAACTTTTACTGCAAGGACGAGAGGATCTTGAGGGCGAGGCGCTGTTACTCGCGAAGGCCGAGGCCACATTAGAGATAGCCGTTCGACAGTCAACGGATGCCATCGGAGACTTCGCCCGCACGTCTGATTCAGCGGCGAACAGGTTGCGCACTATCGGAAGCAGGGCAAGCGACGTTGCGGTCAAGTTCGGAAAAACCCTTCTCCCCGTTGTTGAAAGAGTGCTCGAGAAAATCGAGCGTCTTGTCACATGGTTTGCGAACCTCAACGAGGGGCAGCGTAAAACCATTCTTATCATAGGGGCGGTGGCCGCTGCTATCGGGCCGCTGTTGATTGGTATCAATCTCGTGACTACCGCTGTCTATGCGCTGGCGGCGGCAATGCAATTTTTGAAAGCCCATCCCATTGTACTAGTTCTCGCTGGTATTGCGGCGGTCGTGGCTGTTGTCGGAGTGCTTGTCGTAAAGTCAAGATTGTTGAAAACCCGAATGGATGATGTCGCGGAGGCAATGGATGATGTCGCGGAGGCGGCTGAGACCGCAGCCGAAAAAACTGATGAATTAGCAACCTCCATGGAGAGCTTGTCAGAGAAGGGCAAGGCGGCGTTACCCGCATTAGGTATGTCGGTCAGAGTTGATACTCTAAGGGAAAAGATAGCCGAACTAAAAACCGAAATTGCAGAATTGACGCGCAAGACGGAACAATGGAAATTACCACTCTCGGTCAACCTTCTGGAAAGCGCCAAGTCTCGCAACCCAGAGGCATATAATAAAACGATATCAGATCGAACCGCCATTACCACCCGTCTCGCAGAGGCGACCAGTCACCTGTTGAAATTCGAAACCGAACTATTAGGGCTTGAGCCAGCCTTGGCAGCCGCGTTGGAAAACCTTCCGACCGTAGTAGGCGCCCAGATGTCCGAGGAAATGAAAGAGGCGGAAAAATCGGCCCGTGACTTCGTTAGCGCCCAAATGGAGATAGTGGCCACGCAACAAGCCATAGCAGCAAAGCGAGGCGAATCGTTCGATGTCGTCGCAGAGCAACGGGGAGTCTTCGAGGACGTCATGGATGATTTGATCGAGTCGGGTTTCAGGCTCGGAAAAACCTACGAAGGCAATATCAACATCCTCGATGAATTCGTCGAGGAATTAATCGAACTTGGGGCCACGAAAGCGGAGCTAAAAGAGCTTCAGGAAAAAGAAGACAAGGACGAAGAAGACCGTATCGACGGGATCAAACGGAAAAACGCCGCATATCAGGAGATGGCGAAAAACAGACTTTCGGCCATCCAGAAAATAGACGACGCTATCCAGGCAGAGGCGGCTACATTCAAAGCTGACGGCGTAGAGCAGAACTTCATTGACGCATGGGTGATAGAGGAAAAGAAGCGGCGACACAGAGAATACTATGAGGCTGAAGCGAAACTCGCCAAAGCGGCCCACGAAGCCGAGCTATCCAGGGCACAGCAAAAAATCCAACTCGTTCAAGGTCTCGCGATCGCGGCTATCGAGTCCGTTAGAAAGATGGGCGATGCCACGGCAAGCGTCATGGACAAAATCCACGCAAGCCTCGATTCCGTACTTGCCGCCGGATCTCTCATTGCCTCCATGTTCGGACCCGAGGGCCAAATAATTGCTACGGTTCTCAACTCGTTCTTGATAATAAAAAACGCGCTCGATTCCCTTGCCGATGAGATAAACGGAAAGGCCGGCGCATACAAGGACGCCATCGAGAGCGTTGAAGACACGATCACAAGGACTATGCTGGATAATCAGGCCGAGCGAAACCAAGCTATCCTCGATGCTACCCTTGGGCGGATAGACGAAGAAGAAGAGGCCGAGCTTCGAAAGTGGGGCCTTCTCGACAAAACCGCATCAGAACGCGCGGTGGATCGGATCAAAGACCTGAAGGCCACACTCGCCGAAACCGTAGACCTCGAAGATCAGGCGGCGATAAAAGAGCAAATAGACGACGCGATGGACGCGAGAAAGAAAGCCGGGATTCAAGAGAAATACGAGGCCGAACGGATCGCGGCAAAGGAACGAGCCGCCAAAGAAGAGCGACGTATCACCCGGGAATTGGCGAAATTTAACAGAGATATTGCGGTCGCCACGGCAGAGATAAACAAAGCGGCCGCGATTTCTGATCTCGGTTGGTTTGCATTCGACCAGAAAGATAAGGTCGGGGCGGCATACGACGAACTCATCGATATGATAAAATCCACACCACTTCCCAGCCTTGCCGCCGGAGGGATCGCCATGCCGAGTGTAGGCGGTCAGATCGTGCGAGTTGCCGAAGCTGGCGTTCCTGAGATAATATCTCCTATAGATAGGTTGGGAGATATTATTTCGCAAATGCCGCAACAGGCTATCGGCGGCGTCGGTGCCGTAGATACGGGTGATATTCACCTGGTGGTGCAAATGGACTCGAAGCCGATACTCGATAAAATCTTTCCCGCTACGAAGGATCAGACCGTTTTGATACATGCAAACGCCGTGGTATCATAGGAGACTATATGCGAATAGTATTTAACAACCAGATAGACGCCCTTTCCCCGTCAGAGATCACCCCGTTGACAGAGACAACGCTCTATGAGGCCACGCAAGTACGCGACCAGCGGTTGACAACTCAATGGTGGACGACGTCGCCCACATCGCAAACGATCACGTTCAACGCTGGTGGCACGGTTACCGAGGGCGAGACGCGGCAACCGATGTTTCAGGCGACGACGAATTTGATTGTTGATCCGGAAAACATGACGAGTGGGAACTGGACGGAGACGGGAGACTCAATTACTACTGCTGGAACTAACATCGTCGGGATTCCAGCGTACACGCATACAAATGATGGTGGCAGCAATGGATTTGTGTATCAGAATATAACTGGAGGATGGGACGAGGCCGCGATTTGTGTAGGTGGGATTTGTCGTTCCGGCACAAGTGGAACGGGAAGGATACTTGCATTTAATATCAGCACAGCTACCGTTATTGGTCGAGCAGATATCAATTTTACTACACGGTCTATCGCGGCAGCAGAAAACGGGACAATTGCTATTGAAGAATGGATAGACGACGACACTGTAAGGGTTTACATGAAGACTGCTGCCGTTGATGGTGCAGCAAACGCGGTGCAGTTTCGCTATTACCCTGGCACAGGAAGCGGCACCGCTCTTACGTCTATCTGGTCTGCACCGCAAGCCGTAGACAACGCCTACCCGCTCGCCTACACCGCGACTACGAGGTCCGCGTGGAATGATGCTACAGCGGCAAGCGTTGCGTATGCCATGCCGCCGTCAGGCAAGTATATTGTTGACTGTGAGTTTTTCCCATATTTTAATTATGATATATCCGCAAAGTCTCCAAGGATGTGGGAGTTTTTCGCTTCGGCACAAGATCGAGTTTCTTTGAGATATGCTCAGGCAGGGGATGCGTTACAGTTAATTTCAGAACAAAATGATGTCGCATCGATCATTACGTCAGGGTTGGTTTTCGACGGGGGAACTGCCGCAACTATCAACCAGACGATACGAGCAGTATCAAGTATCGATATTTCCGAATCTGGAGCTGTTACCGGCTCTCGTCTTATCGTAATGCCAAGAACGCAAGGCAGTTTTAACGAGGCTACTACTTGGAGCCAGGGCATAACTTTGCCCGATGTTGCGCTTCCAACATTGTTTTTAGGCGTGGAGAACACGACCGATCATCTCGACGGCTTCATGTCTCATCTCCGTATCTACGGTGGCACCCTCGATACTACCATCACCACCGAAGCCGAACTTGACGCCGAACTCAAAACCAAAACCGAGACCTACGAATACGCACCACAAGAAAAGTTCGACGTCAACACGCTGGGCATTCTCGGCCACAACATCTCGCCCGAGGCCGATATTACCGTCGCGCTGAACGACTTCGACGAGTGGAACTACTCGGACGGGTCCGGATCTAATATCGTTCAAAACACGATGACCTGGAACGAGGACAATATTCTTACATTCCTTTCCAGCGTCACCAAACGGCAGTACGCCAAGTTTACTATCAACGATCCCAACAACGACGACGCGCAGATCAAGATCGGTCGTATATGGGTCGGCGACTATATGACCATCGACCCGAGTAGCCTGCTCGATTTTACGGTCACAAAGAAAAACTCCGACCGGACCATCTACGGCATCAACCGGCAGAAATGGGCCGACGAGGGTGTCGACTGGAAGCGGGTCGAGTTGTCCTTCCCCCGCATGACCGCGAAAGGAACGACCTCGATGGTTCAGAAAATGGAACGCATGATAGAGGACGTGGGGCGGCGTAATTCGGTGATCTTCTGTAATTTTGATACGAACCGTGACTATACGATCGTCGAACCGTTATATTGTAGTATGCCAGACGACACCACGTTCCGACATACGCGGAATCAGAAGTATGGTTTTCGCATCGTGTTTGAGGAAGATAAATAAATGGGAAACGGCCAACAAATCGCGACTAGTGTGACAATTCTGAGCAGTATGCTCGGGTTTCAGGCGATTAGCTTGACCGAGATGGCTACGGATGTAGCGCCAGATATTTCGGCTGGGTCCAAAGTAGAAATTGCAAGTGCTTTCTTTTCTTTTGACTCTGACGACACTCCCCAAGCGAGCACATGGGCGGCCATATCAGACGGTGAGACAGCATATCTGACTCTAACGCCGTCTGGCTCGTCTGGGTCGCAAATTCTTACTTCGAAATGGAGTAACTCTGCTCCCGTGTACTCGACCTCGAAGCAGGGCTGGTATGCGTCGGCTGCTTCAACTGTTCGATATGTGGCAGGGTGCTACAGAACAGCAGAAGATTTGTATCGCAGCAAATTTATAATTGAAAACCCATATGGAGAGTCGAGGTCTGTAGACGAATTTA
>Ga0307928_10001045_pt1 | contig 20857 bp, 18 predicted proteins | sample AceLakmetagen232_FD_201815 | JGI IMG/M metagenome (GOLD analysis project Ga0307928, IMG submission 201815) | Saline water microbial communities from Ace Lake, Antarctica - #232 | ecosystem: Environmental > Aquatic > Non-marine Saline and Alkaline > Saline | place: Antarctica: Ace Lake... | reverse complement strand
CAAGATCTATGATCTTTTCTATTCCTCTAGTTAAAAGTTGTTCTTTTTTATCCATATTTTTATATATTAATGGGTGGGACAGTCGGGTTAAGTATCTTGCCACTTCAAGCAGTATAAGACTTTTTTGGCTCTTTGAACAGGGGTTAGGCCGAGGAATGTGGGTCGGGGTCTATTTTTTACAGTTGAGACAAATAATACATTTTTAAAGAGCATATGGCTCCTGAGTCTCACCTGCATAATAATAGCTATTATTGCTTGTAAAAATCAACTAATTATTATAGAAATAGGTATCTAGGCACGAAAGGAGAAACCCATGTATCTGGCAGTCGAATTATCGACACGAAACGTCCCTTGTTGGTACGGGCTCTCATATACATCTGAGAGACTCTTAACCGTTTTAGTCCATCGAGATATCCTCGAAGAATTACAGATTTGCACAGGCGAGTCTCCCATAATTCGTCATTTCCAAGAAACCTTAGGAATAATAGACGACTTTTGCGGAGAATTCCAGAATCAATTCGGTTTTGGGGGAATAATCAAAATCGATGATTCAGGAGAAGATCAATTTCTTCAGATGAGAGTCCCCTTACCTCTTTTTGTGGTAAGTACTGATGACCCCTGTAGATATTGCGAGGGCTCAGGAAAAAATCCCTCGTGGGAAGATCGCGGATGCGTACACTGTGGAGGATCAGGGAAATCACACAACCTTGATTGGCTAACCGCTTACAAGGTGGTAGCAAGTCTATCAGTACTTTTCCAACTTCTTGCTTTTCCCAAAAAGGAAACATCCGCTCACATCCCTCAACTCTTAACTGTAGAAACTATAGTAAGGAAAGACTTGCACGGCGGTAGCTTAGCAGGACGCTTTAGTAAGTCTCTGGTTCAATGGATGACAAGTCTGGGAATCGGAGTAAGCATCCCTGAAATGGAACAAGCTATGATCAACGCCTATGGGTATATGAATGGAAAGGAGCTAGATGATTGGGATACAAGAACTTTCCGCGCTCAAGTCGCTTACAAAAACGGCTGGCTAAATGTCAGTTGTCCTGGTAACGCTTGTGGGCTCAATCCAGAACATGTTGGACCACACCCAGACAGAGGATACAAATTCGACTGCCACAATGTGGATAGTCCAATCCAACAGTTAACACTGCTGGCTGGTCTAGCCGCATTAAGTGATCGTTGTCTACGAGAATTGTAAGACAACGTCTCCGCGATCAATTATTTCTCTTCGGAGAACTGATTGATCGCGCTTTATTTTAAAAGACACTTAATGATTCTTATATCCAATCTTTTTAAAAATCTCCTTATGAACACGAGCCTCATCTTTCTTCTTAAGTTTAGGGATTTTGAGCGAGCCATGCTCTAAAATAGACAATATATCAAAAATATCTTGATATATTAATTCAAATTTAATACATGCTTCAGCTATTTGATTATATTTAATATCTGAAATATTGAATCTGTGGACTACCTTATTTCTAAATAGATACATCTGATTCAATTTTTGATATATGTCACTTGAAATTATGTCTTCTTTAAATGCCATTCCGTATATTTCTTTTTCAGAATATGTTCTCTCTTTTTCATCTTGTCTTATCATCTGCTTCTCAACGTCATAGGTATGCTTAGGTGATTTTTGCGTCCTAGAATAAATGATTGCTAAACGGAGAAAACCATCAATAATAGAAACATATAGACAAAGACCTTCTATCAACGAACCGCCATCATGTGCTTTTTGTAAAAGCTTTCTAGACGTGGCCAATGAATAGGTCAACTCATCGAAATAATTAAATTCTTCTTTTTTAGTCTTCATTGTATTTCTTTAAATTTATTCTATAGATTATGATCATTCATTTTATTAATTTAATTAAATCCTCATCTCTTTCATATCCTCTTACCCTTCCACTTAAAACTCCTAGCCGATAACTCACACCATCACTCATTAATCTCCAATTCGTATCATTAAGAGATTTCTTAAGAAAACTCCTTAAATCATATTCACTCGTTCTATGTTCACGTTCACTTTTTGAGTCTTGAATCGTGAATGATACAATAACATTCTTGCCTATCTCTGGATCTAATAATTTAAAATGAATATACCCCTCTTTTTTTAGTATAGGAGTTAAATACTTCTCTAATTCTATAACCGTAAGTCTTTTTAATTTAGCCACCCTATCATAAAGTTCTTTGTTTCTATCTTTTTCTTTCCAACTGTCTACAAGTTTCCCCATTTGTTCTAAACGAATACGTTCTTGTCGCCACTTTTCTCCTTTTTCTTTAGAAAGACAAAAGAGAATTCTGTCCGATTCAAAATTTGGATCTACATCCTCTTTAATATTTATAATATAATCTAATTCATCCGTCTTAATAAAACCACATGACGCACATCTATATTGTGTAATTAGTTTATCTTTGATCTTTTCATCCTTAACCTCAAGAACTTTATTGCATTTTGGACAAATACTAAGGTTAGGTTTCCATTCTTCTCCGTTATCATAAAAAGCTCTTCGAGGAAGACATCCATTAGGACAATTAAACATAAAAAGAACCCTGTCGGGTTCATTTAGTCCTTGCGTATGAAGATCTTTATCAAGAAGATTCATTTTACTTTGACATTTCAAGCATTGAATATCCGTAGGTGGCACTACTGATTCATAAAATTCATCTTTGGCCTCATCTTGTCTCATCCATTTCGAAACTATTCCTTCTTTATCAATATATCTTTCACCTTTTTCAAATAATAGGGCGAGATCGAGAGTCATTTTAGAAGTAATTTCTACCATTTTCTTTGAAGGTTTTTTACCATTGAATAATGGCTGTTTTTTCAAAGGTTTTGAATGAATAGATATGAGTCTACGACATTGTTCAGCGGTATGACGATCATAAAGATCATTATAATATTGTTCTGATTTAAGATATTCAAAATTGCCATTATTCATATCTTTGATTTTTACTACAGATATTCTTACTGATTAAAATCTTCTACAGTTTTTATTTCTGCCTTGGTAAGATCATAAAGATTATAAACCAATAGATCTATCTGGCGCTCAATAACCTCAACTTTTAATCGCTTATCTGTATTAATAAGATAATCTTGGCTATTTGTAATCTTAAGAATATCATCAACTAAACTTACTAACTCATTTTTATTATCTGAATCAACAATCGGTAGCTGCTCCAGAAATGTTTTTGATATATTAACTGTGAGACTTGATTTGTTCGTAAATTGAACAGTATAAAACCAATTTAAGAGCTTGGAATTTAATAAAGCCAAAATATACTTTAATGGCATCGATACTCCTTTTTTAAGAAAAATGGAATTCGTAGAATTAAAAGTATAATATTGATTATCGTCATAAGCTACGATGAGAGGACATTTCCCTCCACCAATTCGCTGCGTAATTAATTTTTCTTTTTTTAAAAAAAGACTTTCTTCTCTTGCCCTATATAATTTCTTTCTATCATAAAGTATGTACTTATTATTAAATGTCACACAATATTTTTTTACATCCTTACCTTCAATTAAAGGTTTATGTAATAAAGAAAGTGGCGTATCAGAAATATAATTTTTCTTCCCGGGGCCAGTAGCGATTCCACCAGCTAATATATCTACGAATACATCTAGTCGCTGACCCTGACGAATCGCCTTATTAACTATTGCGTCTGACCCTTTATCAGAAAATATGTTAAATGCATAACTAATATTTCTATAAAAATTATCTTGTTTCATAGGGGATATTTTGTTCTCACTCTTCGTAGGTAACCCTTCCGAAATTAAAATTTTATTGTTAGATCCTGCGCAACTATTTTGTAAAAACAACAAAACAACTGAGGCTGTCACGTTTTCGAAAACTCCCGATGATAAATCCGTAATATTAATGATTTTAGTATTATCGAGTATATATTTTCGTATAACATCATAAGTAGTTGCCCGAAGCAATGTATTCGGAAGTATATACGAAAGATGACCTTTGTCTTTTAGCAAACTGACGCTTTGAAGTATAAAGATCGCATATAAATTTATTTTACCAGATTGCTTTGCATGCCCCGTTTGAGATCCGCTCAAATGTTTCAGAAATTTATCATAAATATGTTTTTTTATATCAATACCAAAACCTCCGTCACGAGTAAAAATGTAGGGAGGGTTGGCAATAACTATATCAAAACCACCATTACCTTCAAAAACGTCAGCAAAATATAATCTCCATAAAAAAAACGGCCTGATGCCAGATTTTTTAAGTTCATCAAGAACTTTCATTATTTGAGCTTGTTTTGAAAGATTCTTTTGTAATTTAATGGCATCTTTATCATTCGTAGCAAATCCAGAAATAAGATACTTTCCTAAATCATTATTTTGGGCGTTTAACGTCTTCATCTCGCTTTCGACACTTTGTTCTATAAGATCTATCTCTATTGCAAAAAGCTTATCCTTAATTTCGGCCTTAAGATCATGATTACTTTCATTGAAAAACTCTATCTGTAATTTCCTATAATCTTTAACAATCTTATCGTTCTTTTCTGATTCGCCAAAAAGATCCTTTTGACATTCTTTATCAAAAAGATTCTTCATATTAGTTCTATCGTTTAACAAATGAGCATCAAATAATCTTATACTAGTATCTCCTAATACAAGTTCTTCGAGTAGACTGTTTCCTTGCATAATTTTATAATCCAAATTTGGAAGTGGCTCTATCTCCTCTAAATTATAATCAACAACTAAAGAAAGCCAAAGACGAAGTTTGGCAATCTCAATAGCACTTGGATCAATATCAACCCCATAGATACAATTCTGAATAGTTTCTTTTTTAAGATGATATTCATCTATAATGGCGTCGTCCCTATACATCTGGAGAATCTGGCGAGCCTTAATAATTTCATGCAACATGCCAATCAGGAAAGCTCCCGACCCACATGCTGGATCGACTATCTTGATGTTAATCAGAGCTTTGTCTAGTATTGCAATTTCCTCTTCCCAAAAAACTAAAATCTTATCAATAATCTTCTTCTTGGCTTTTTTATTATTTTTTAAATTTATAATATCCTCTTTCGTTAAAAAGATATCTCTAGTAACTAAAGTCCTAATTTTCTTTTCTGATACTTTGGTTTCGGTAATTAGATGATTAATCAAACTCTCCTGACACATATAATGAACAATTTCACGAGGAGTATAATAAGCCCCCTTGCCCTTTCTCAAATTCTCTTCTAAAAGATTTTCAAAAATCTTTCCAAGCATTTCTGGATCAACAGCAACTTCTTTTTCTAATGGTTCGTCTTCTTTAACAGTAAAATTATATAGATCGAAAACATTTAATATTTTTTCAAAAATACTATTATCTAAACAAATATCTGTTTTTTTCCAATTATATTCTGGTTCAAACAACCCCCCGTTTAAAAATGGTATTCTAGATTTAAAATATTTACTAAAAGATGGATCTACACTATTTCTACGTGGATTATTTAGGGTGTCATAAAAAAGAATTTCTAAATAGTCATTAAAAAAGTTTTTATCTTTAGATATAGCATCTTCAAATAAATGCTTTAAGAAGTTTCTATCTCCATCACCCCAGGATTTACCAGAACTAACTCCTAACCACCCTTTCTTTTGTAAAAAATATAGAAAAACTATCTGTCCCAACAGTTTTTTAGTGAAATTCTCAGTAATAATATTATTTTTAGAAGCTTCTTCTTGGAAAATACTATTTTTATTAAGCTCCTTGGCCGTTAATTCAAACAGCTCCTTATATTTACCAAAGAACTCTTTTGTAACCTTCTCAACACTAAAAGAATCTTCTATCTCTTTAATAGTGGGATTATAATTCACCTCTTTAATTAGAGGTAAAAGCTGCTGCTGTGCGGTATGCGAGGGTTCGTTTACTCCCACTAAAAAAGAATAACGCTTTGATGGGGTCAATTCTTCCTTAGCCCTTCCCTTATCATCGAATTTATATTCAATCTTAACAAATGACAGCCTCCAACTAGATGAATCGGGGAAATAGAACGCAACCAATGCACCATCAAGCCAATAATTCTTAATATGTCTGGCTACTAAATCTCTTTGGATGGTACGAGCGTTTTTAATCTTTGCATTGTTTACTAACTGAACTTCTAAAACATGAAGTTTTTTTCCATCTGGATCTATGTATTCTCCAATTAATTTAAAATTATCTATATGTTTTGAATATCCCTCGTCTATGCTCAATTCTTTAATGTCGAAATTAAGATCATTAAAAAACTCTGAAGCAAATTTATGATATGATTCAGTATTAAATTTATTAGTTAAAGTATTGATTAAGAAATCTTTCATAAAAATTTATTTAAATAAAACTTTCTGACAGAACAATCTCCTGCTTATCACTAGATCGTCTTCCTCCACGTTTCGTTAGATTTTCAAGATATTTTTCAGAAACATGACTTCTGATCAAATGTATTATCTTAAGAGGCTGATTAATCCCTTTTATCTCTTTAACTATCTTACTAATTGATTTTTTACTAATTGAGCCTTGCTCAATGGCCTTTTTCAACTGTTCTAAATACCATTCATCGTCTTCGGTAAATGCAGAAAAGACACTAATAGCCTTAACTATTTTTAAAAGAGTCTTTTCGTTGCCTCTAATACTTTTGCCTGTCTCTGTGTCGCTCTCATCTTCAATGCTTTTCTCAAAAGAAATCTTATTTGAAGAAAGGAGGTCATGATAATTCTTTGGCAATTCCGATTTCAAAACCTTCTTATCTATTTTTAACAAACCCGCAGCAGTTAAAAAATCAAGTTCCTGAGTTTCTTTTTTGCTAGATATAAAAAACTTCTTAAGATGCCCTTTGCGGAAAAATGTAATCACTTGTCCTGTATATCCGGACTCTTTCCTAGAACTTCTTGCTTTCTTAGGCAAACGTTTAACTTTGTCAAACACATTAGGTTCATTATCTCTGATGCTTCTAATCAGTTTAAGATAATAAAGTTCACTCACAGTCTCTATATTTTCTTCTCCTAAAAAGTTCTTCGAATTTATACGACTAAATAATTCATGGGATTTAAACTCTTCATCTTGAGTTAAATATCTAGCATCTTCTCCGAGAGTATCATGAAATGCCTGAATCTTAGCTACTGCCAATTTTTCAAGTTTAATTTCGGATTCAGCCTTTTCTGTTGGAAAGAAATTATAAATATGAGCTATATCATGTTTCGTTCCAACACGATTAATACGACCAACCCTTTGCAAAATACGAGTGGCATTCCACGGAATATCATAATTAATAATGATATTTGCCCTATGGAGGTTAACTCCCTCTGCTAAAATATCAGTAGCCACAAGTATTCTAACATCATCTCTCTTGATAATGCTTGCTGGATCATAATTTTCTTTTGATTTTCTAATATCTCCAGCACCGGACTTACCAGATATAAAAAGAACCTCTTCATTATAGATTTCCTTAAGTTTTCTTTGCAAATAACTCCCTGTCTCTTCTGATTCAGTGAAAACTATCATCTTTAATCCTTTATTCTTTAAAATAACATCTGAATTCAATTTACTGATAAATTCTTCAATTTTAGGATCATAATCAATTTTTTGCCAGTCATCAAAAAGTTCCTGTAATAATTTACGATCCTGTTCAAGCACAGATCTAAATCCCGGAATAAAGTCCTTAGAAGAGTACTTAATTGCCTTGCCTTCCTCTGTTAAGTTGATTAAATCACCCTCGAGACCACGTTCCAAGAAATCATACACATCTATTTTCTTGCTGACATAGACTGTACCCTTGTCATACATGTCGATAAAATTGTCATAAGATTTAATAAATCTACCAAGGGTTTGTTTAAAAGCGTGAAAACTACTTTCTAAACGTTTAATTAATAACGACCTCATAAAACCCTTAATATTTTCTTGTGATACTATTTGAATCTGAGAATCTTCAGAAACAGGAATTTCTTTCAGATATTTAGCCGGAGCATAACGAGCATATTTTATCTTTTTATTAACCTGTAAGGTCTTGTCAAAAATGGAATTCAACTGATCATCAAACTGGTAGAAAAGTTTGATTGGATTTTTAAGGGTTGGAAATTTAACCCCTTGATTATCTAAATCTTCCTTATAAAATCTTTCTACTTCTGTTCTAGTTCTTCTTACCATAATATATTTCAAAATCTTTTCTCTAATTTCAACTGAATTCTCTTTGATCACTTGAAGATATTCCTTTTTAGACAACTTACTATCCACTTTTTTCTCAAGATGACTAAAAAATTTCTTTAGATTCTTTAAATTCGGAATTGTGCTATTTAATTTATTTTGAAAAAGATAAAGCTGACTAGCAATATCTCGAGGTCTATTATTTAAAGGAGTAGCGCTAACCAATATAACATTTTTACCCGCGCAAATTTGATGCAAGGTTTCAAACCCTTGAGTAATTTCATTCCTGAACCTGTGGGCTTCATCAACAAATACGTGATCATAATTATCTACGCCATCAGCTAGAACACGATCTAGCTTACCGTGAGACTCTACCTTAGCAACAACACCACATTGTCTCATTGTTTCTTCCCAATATTCTTTCAAGATAGGCGGGCAAATAATTAAAGAGCGACCACCTAATTTCTTAGCCAAAAGGGAAGCTATATATGTCTTACCTAAACCAACAACATCAGATAGAAAAACCCCACCATGCTCTTTTACTTTTAAATAAGCATCTGCCACTGCTTCCTGTTGGTACTCAAGCTTCATAAATCCTTTCGGAAGGTCGGAGAACATCTCCGAATCATAATTTATTTTCTCTCTAAAATACTCATAAAGAAATTTAACATAAAGCTCGTATGGAGTAATCTCATCATTCAACCATGTCTTAGTGTTAATGGTATCAACATATTTATCCGAAACATCAACTCCTTTCTTCCATAGTCCTTCAAACTTTTTAAGTGCAAATCTTACATCAACAGCATCTTTAAGCTCAACATTAAATTCTAAATTATCAACAAAGCCAGACCTAGAGAAATTACTAGAACCAGTAATAACCTGACCAACATGCTCACTCTTATCTTGATCTTTACGAATAATATAAACCTTTGCATGAATTGGATGATCTGGATAAACCTTAATTTCTAATTTGCCAGACCTAATATACTCAATGAATTTTTTAACACCTTCCTCAACGTTTGAATTGTCTTCTGCCTCTTCCATTTCTTTCTCAACTTGATCAGTAAACCCATCTTGAACATTTTTTGTAGAAACGAATAAGGTATTTTCACCTTTCTTAGAAGTTTCAACCACTTGATGTGTTATTTTATCAACGCTTAACCCAACTAAGATGCGGACTTTTTCTACATTTTCGAGAGATGGGTATATTTTAAAAAATCCACTACTTCTAAAATAACCAACAAGAACATCAAAAAATTGAGTATTATTTTTTAAAGATTTTTGAAACCTTTGAAGTAGGGTTGCATCTGGCTCATTGGTAAAGAATTTTAGATCGGTGTTCATGAGATTGTTTTATTTATTTTAAAAATTAATTTTTCAATATCACTTTTATGATACCTTCTATCACCCCTCTTACCAAAACGAATGGCCTTCAAAATTCCTTTATTGTCCCAATTACGCAGAGTATTAGGATGACAGTTCAAAACCTCACACGCTTGTTTAAGAGTGAGGACATTAGGTAGATTATCAAATTTATCTTTAATTTGATTCATTATATATAACCTAACATAAGTTAATATTCACGTAAAGTCAGCAATTAACGAGAGAATTGTTCAACGCACTTTAAATAACGCGTTCTAACGGCGCTGAAACTGTCTCTTGAGCTTATTTGATTTATACATTCTCTATAAGGAATATCTTTTTGATAAGCTCTCAAAAAGAAATAATAAAAGAATGAAAAGCCAATAACCAATAAAACAATAGAGCTTATTACCTTAAACCAGTTGTCTTTGAACCATTCTTTAATCTGTTGATTGATCATAGGAGTATAGAAATAAATATTTCCTCTTTTTAAAATATATCCAATTAGGCAATAACCAAAGTAGCCCTGTAATAATTACAAAAATTACGAAACTCATAAAATCAAAAGATTTGCCTAGTGGTCTCAAAATTGTTTCTGCAATAAGGACTATAAAATTCATCTTATATGCCCAAAGCTTTCTTTTTTTAAAGCCCCAAAATAATAGTCCAATAATAATTATGTCGATAATGCTAAGAAACGCTATTAATCCTCCAAAATATATATACATAGCGCTCGTGATTATCCCGAGGGGCATTCTAAGATAAACATAGAAATTAAACCATCCAAGAGGCTTATCACCTCCCTTGTTTTTATTAATATTCGAAAAAACTGATTCTTTTATACGCTCTTTGCTGTAATGCGATTGAAAATCCTCAAGATTTTTATAAAATTCTTCATCATTTAATTCTCCTTCAATAATATCTATAATCTGTCTATTGGTTAATGTCTTCTCCTCCTTTAAGATTTTATTAACTTCTTTAGTTATTGCGCCCACTTTTTCTTCTTCAAATTGTTGAATTTTATTATCTTCCATGACTTTATATATTTTAATAATTATGATACGAAACACAATGTTCACTACCAAATAGCTACTCGTGTCTTTTTTACAAAATATTATTCACTAAAATTAATAATAAAATCCAAATTATCGTTGCCATAACTCCATATATTTTCCATCGAGGATGATTAGGTTTGCCAGCAGAAAACAATAACCATTGAGGAATATGTGAAGCATTAGAGAATAACACGCCTAAAATGAATAAAATAATAATTATGAGTTTTTCCATATGTCTAAATAATCATGGCGGGAACATAAAGCTCGCCGCCAGCGATGGCCGAAGCCACCCATGCCAGTTTCCCGACATGACCTTTCACAGATGCTCTGACGACGAGCTTAATATCTGTGAAAGGTTTTTGCACCATGCTCACCAAATTAATGAGTTTAGGCGACTAATATTGAATTGTTTACGATGCGTTAATGTTAATGTTTTTTTAATTATATGTCCACTACCTTATGCCAATTACCATAAATAGTAAAAGGAGTTACCAACAAGTCTTGACAACAATTATTCAAATTGTACAATAAAAATACAGTACATTAAAAACAACCTAATAGATCTAGTGAACTTTTGAGATTCATTTAGCCTTTTGTCGCACAATTAACGCCCGCTCTTTGTGAACGAATGTATTCACAAAAAATCAGATACAGCTAACAAAAGAGGCCACATTCTTAGGTGAAGATCGCCTGTAAAAATCCAGAAGTTAAATCGCCAAATATTGCGCAATGATGCGCTCTCTTGTTTGTGGTTTAACTTGTGGATTTTTTTGTTTGACTAAATAGGAGACGCATTATGCATCCCCTGTTTTTAATGTCCTGTTAATTAATACGTGTCTCCTATTCACGCGGTCGATATTAATCACTAAATAAAAATTAATTTAATAACTTAATACAATGAATACTAATTTAAAAATTATATATACTCCAATAGATCAACTTAAAGCTTCGGAGTACAATCCGCGTAAATGGAGCAAAGAGGCTATCGAACACCTCAAGGCCAGTATTAAAAAATATGGTTTTGTTGATCCAATTATTGCCAACTCTGCACAAAAACGTAAGGGAATCGTAATCGGTGGACACTTCCGCCTTACAATCGCTAAAGAACTAGGGATTAATAAGGTTCCTGTTGTGTTCTTAAATATTCCAGACCTAAAAAAGGAAAAGGAATTAAACATTCGGCTTAATAAGAACACTGGTGAATTTGATTGGGATTTATTAACTAACTTTGAAGAATCTTTTTTGAATGACGCAGGATTTTCATCAGAAGAGCTTGACGATATCTTCTATATAGAAGATATTCCTGAGGAATTCGATCTCGAAAAAGAACTTGCTAAATTAGATATTAAACAAATCACCGTTAAGAACGGTGATATATATCAACTAGGCCCACATCGTCTAATGTGTGGAGATTCCACTATCTCACCAGATATTATGAAACTCATGGGTGAAGAAAAAGCAAATATGTGTTTCACTGATCCCCCATACATTCTTGATTACCTAAACACTAAACACAAAGGTAAAGGACCTGGATTTGGTTTCAAGCAGAATAGAAAATATCTTGATACCGACACTCTTCCTCCAGATTTCACTGAGAAATGGATGGCTAACATCGCACAAATTGCTAAAACTGACTTCCATATCATTGTTTATGAAAACTGGAAAAACATTAGAATAATCTGGAATGAGATTGAGAAATATTGGAAAGTAAAAAATATGTTAGTTTGGCATCTACCTAATCGGTCTCAAGGATTTGCTTCGAGATATAAGTTCTTCTCAAAACATGACATCGCAATGGTTGGTTCATCAGATGAATTAAAAATTGATTTGAACCCTGAGACAGATGAGCTTCAAAACGAATACAAGACTGCGCTATACGCAATCTCGGGTAAACCACAATGGGAGGGATATAAGGCTGGAAAGAAAATATGCCCAACTGACTTTATTGAATTCAAGGCATCAGATGAAAAAAGCTCAGGACAAAGTGTTGTCTTCGGAACTAAGCCAGTAGAAATTCTAATTCCATATATTAAAGTTCTTACTAAGCGTGGGGATCTAATAATCGAGCCTTTCGGTGGTTCTGGTAGTACCTTAATCGCAGCTGACAAAATGAAGCGTCGCTGTTATATCATGGAGAAATCACCAGTATACACAGAGGTAATAAAACGTCGATGGGAAAAGTTAACTGGTGAGAAATCCAAAAAGCTATCATGAACAATAAGAAAAAGAGAGAGACCATAGCAAAGAGACAATCTAAACACAAAGAATCGATTGTAAATCAATTACGTCGCTACCCTATTGTTCAAGTTGCATGTGAAAAAGCTGATATTGGAAGACAAACTTATTATCGATGGAGAGATGAAGATGAAGAGTTTAGAGAGTCTGTCGATAAGGCCATTCTAGAAGGAGAAGATCTTTTTAATGACCTAAGCGAACATCAATTACTATCTTTAATGAAAGATAAACATTGGTCTGCTATTCGCTATTGGCTTGAAAAACGTCATCCTAAGTTTAATAAAACTAAGATCGAGGTCGAACAACCTATAGAGGTCTCTTTCTTATACAAACAAAATCTATAAAACCATGATTAATAAAATCACAATTCCTTATGTGCCAAGAAGATGGGCAATCCCATTTCATGAAACCAATAAACGATGGATGGTCCTTGTGGTACACCGGCGTGCTGGAAAAACTACAGCCGCGCTAAACTTCTTAATACATAGCGCATTAACTACACGAGGCACTAATTATGCCTATATCGCTCCGACATACAAAATGGCAAAAAACACTGCTTGGGAAATATTAAAGAAATACGTTAAACCAATTCCCGGAGTTATGTGTAGAGAATCAGAATTAAGTATAATATTCCCTAACGGTTCAAGGATAACTTTATATGGCTCAGAAAACCCTGACAGATTAAGGGGAATTGGTTTAAGTGGAGTAGTATTTGATGAATATGGAATGCAACCCACGAATATCTTTACAGAAGTAATAAGACCAGCTCTTATTGAGAAGGAAGGATATTCTATTTGGATAGGAACACCTCAAGGTAAGAATGAATTTTACCGATTATTTGAGGGTCATAAAAATGATGATGATTGGTTTATCCGCCACCTTACTGTAGATGATACAAAAGTTCTAAAAAAAGAAGAGCTCGAAGATGCTAAAAAAGAAATGTCTCCGGAAGAATCTGCGCAAGAACTTTATTGCTCTTTTGACTCTGCATTAAAAGGAGCTGTTTATGCTCAAGAAATTAATATAGCCCGACAACAAGGAAGAATTATGATTCTTCCATTCCAACGCGATCAAAAAGTTTATACCGTATGGGATATTGGAGTTGGGCAAGCAATGGCTATTGGATTCTATCAACGAATTAGAGGATTAATGTATATGATTGATTTTTGGCAAGGCAATGATAACGATGGAATTGATCAAGCTGTTATTGCAGTACAAAGAAAACCATATACTTATGGAAAACATTTTGCACCTCACGACATAAATACGCGAGAAACTAGTACTGGAAAATCAAGAATTGATTACGCAAAAGATCTTGGATTATCATTTGAAGTTATTTCTCCTAATAATGTAGAAGATGGAATCCAGAATGGTAGATTTATGTTTGATAGACTTTGGATTGATGAAGAAAAATGCTCATTATGGCTCGATGCCATTGGTCAGTATAAAAGAGAATGGGATGATAGAAGAGGCATGTTTAAGGAAGTTCCTTATCATAATTGGACCTCTCATGCTGCGGATGTTCATCGTTATGCAGCGATTATTGAGAAAAAAATGGAAGATACCTCTAATGACTATTATGATCCATTTATGTATGAGGAAGAGGAGAACTTTGATCCTTACTGGTAATAAGTTACCAACAGTTGCCCTGTGGGACGCTCTGGACTCATCTGATGGTTTGCGTCATTAATTAGGTGATGAATACAACACAAACGCCCATAGGGACAACTACTAAGATAGAAACCCCTGTAAGTGTCAAATATTGCCTCTACGCGCGAAAATCAACAGAGTCTGAGGAACGGCAAGTTCTGTCTATTGATAGTCAGATTAAAGAAATGCTTCAATTATCTGAACGAGAGAATTTAGAGATCGTAACAATGAAACGAGAGTCGCACTCTGCCAAGGATGCTGGGCAACGACCCATCTTTAATGAAATCATTGAAGAACTAAAACAAGGCAAATTTAACGGTATTTTAACATGGGCCCCAGATCGTATTTCAAGGAATGCTGGTGACTTAGGAAGAATAGTAGACTTAATGGATTCCGGAGATCTTTTAGAAATAAGAACCTTCGGTCAAAAATTCGGGAATAACCCGAATGAAAAGTTCTTATTAATGATTTTAGGATCACAAGCAAAGTTAGAAAATGATAATAGGGGTATTAATGTAAAGCGAGGGCTAAGAACAAGAGTAGAAATGGGGCTATGGCCAGGAATGGCTCCTTTGGGATATCTCAATCAAAAACAAATGGATAAAAAATGCCAGGTTATTGTTGATCCCCTGCGTTCACCGGTTATTAAAAAAATGTTTGAGAAGGTAGCGTTCGAACATTATTCTGGTAGAAAAATATATAACTGGCTCAGACATGAATTAAATTTTTATACTAGAGGCAACAAACCACTAACTCTTAGTGGAATATATCGCATACTAGATAATTCTTTCTATTATGGAGTATTCGAGCATCCTAAAGGGAGTGGAAACTGGTACACTGGCAAACATGAACCGATTATTACTCAAGATTTATTTGAAAAAGCAAAAGCACAACTAAAGCGTGATCAAATAGTTAGGCAGAATAAAGAATTTGCTTTCACTAAATTATTTACTTGTGGTTATTGTGGATCAGGCATATCAGCAGAAGAAAAATGGAAAACATTAAAAGATGGAACTTCTGCACGATATATTTATTATGGTTGTAGTCGCGGAAGAGATCGTAATTGTAAGAATAAATATATCCGAGAAGAAGAATTAATAAATGAGTTATTAAAAATATTAGATAAGATAAATATTGATGAACTAGGGATGAGAATTAAACTAGAAGACGAAATTAGAAGATTTAATAAATTGCAAAAAATTGTTAATAACAAACCGGAAAACAAACTCCTTAAAGAAAACAATGTAAATATTCGCCAATATGCAAAATACCTTCTCAAGGAAGGTAGTGTATCAGATAAACGAGAATTATTAGCAAATCTAAGAAGTAAATTGAATTATAAGGATAAAAAAATTACTTTAATCGAGGAGTAGATAAAAACAAAAAAAGGTGATGCAAATCACTCTTTTTTGTTTACATTTTTAAATATTCTTACTTGAACCCAGAAGAAACCCTAATTGACTTTCATCTTCTTTGTGACAATGCGCATGCCATCCTTCCAATTTTTTACCCCACTTTTTCTTTCCGCCGTATATCTCGTTCTCCCAATCACGCAATCCACTAATCTCTTTATAAATTCTAAACAAAAACTCTTTTGGATAAAAATTATAGGATGGATGGCATTTTTCAATCACGGCTTCTGCCGAAATCGGTATAAAATTTATGTCCATTCCTTTAAAAATACGCGACGCCATAAGCATGGCTCGAGGAAGATGATAGAAATTCGTTATTATCGCAACGTCCTTATCTTTAAGGTTTTGCAGAATATTTAATTTCTTAATAGCGTGCAAGTTGCCTGTTGTGTCGGCCTCTGACGCTATACGTATTACTCTTTCTAGTTCTATGTTATTTTCACAACATAAAAACTGTTTCATATCATTAACTTTCTTAAAATCCGAACATTCGTATCTCTCTTTCGCCCCACCTCCTACAACAATGAATTTTTCTACCTTTCTTTGAATGTCTACGGCTGCTTGCATTCTAATTTGACCCCCTATATAAATCGGGTCTCCCGTTTGTTTCTCTTTGCCTAATTCACTAAATGATCCCTGATCATTGAGCACACTAGCACATAAAACTATGGCGAGTTTGTATTTTTTATTACTAGAGTTACATTCCATTATTTATTATTTTAAATTATACAAATTCCAAAACTTTTCTGATAATTTTTTCTCCGCCTTCAACCGATTTTTTACACAATCCCAAAACATTGACATCACTACCTTCAAATAAAAATGATACCCATGTCATCCTCTGAACATTTAGCCTTGGATCAAAATTCCCTAACGGCTCCGCGTTAATGTCTTTTGAATTAACTGGAATACCATTAATAAGACAATTAGTCATTGAAAGAGACTTTGATCCCCTGCCTACGAGAACAGCGTTGCCTAATTTTGTTTCATTTTCTTTTTTTATGTCCTGAGGAGTTAATCGGACATGCTTCTCATTTGAATAATCTTTCAAATGTTTCAGCCATAGATAATCTGGGTTATAGGGCTGAACAGAGTCTATGAATTTGTAAAAATATTGATATCTTGTTTCAATATCGCCCATTTTTGCCCTACCGAAAACAGACCTTAGATCATCTTTCCTAGAAACTATTGGAAAATAAACTTTCGCTGATTTTTTATCAGTATCAGAAAGATTAAACAAGTAGTATTTCTCAAAAAATTTATAAATTGATTGATCTAATAGATGTCTAACTTTAAGCAAAACTTCCTGAGATAAATTCTTTGTATTCCCAGAAACATTTTTTGCCTGCAAGTCGGCATTACAAGCTTTTTTCAGTTCCTGCAATAGTTCTTTGGCTCTATCTAATTGTGATTGAATATCTGCATCCATAATTATTATAAATTTAGATAATTAGGTCACCCCGATAATAAATTGTCATGACCAGACTACTCGGATCAAATGCCTATAAAATTAAATATTTAAGATAAGATTTTATTCTTTTTTAAAAAAGTTAAAATATCAGTTGACGGTACAACTAAAGAGATAGCAACTCTTTCTAAATTACCTTGCTCTTTGTCTTTTCTCATCTCTGAAGCCACCTGCATGCCCATAACCTTTCCTTCTGGATTAAAGCCCGGGCAACCACTAGATCCTGGATACATTAAAGTATCTACCTCATAAAACGGCAATGTTCTACTCTGTATAGATTTATCCATGTAATTAGAAATATATGATCCTTGGAAGCGTTCAAGCAGATTAAATTGTTTAGTGTTGTCTGGTAAAAAGGTTACCTCGGACAGCGGAAAGCCTAAAAAACCACAACTATTACCACGTGCTAGAATAATATTCTCCAACTCCACGCTCGAATTATTGTCTGAATTTTCAATCTTTATGAGTGCTATATCTCTTATTGTATCTTCAGCCACAAATATAGCTTTTTTAGTAGGACCACCGATTTTTGGAGCACGAATTACTTCAAAATTTTGATGTACTGGTTTTTCAATATTATTTTCTTGATGAACAAAATGAGCGGCAGTTATTAGATATTCTGGAAAAACCATAAATGCCGTAGCGTTCGTAGCATTCACTTTAACCTGCGATCCAGCTTCTTTGATTATAGAAGTACCTATAACTCCATAAACACTCTCTCTAACCTTTTTACAAGCTTCTTTAAACATATTATCAATTTATTACTTATTTGTTTATTCTACTGATCTTGTAGTAATTGTCTTCTCTATATTAGATCCTTCGGGTAAAATTACTGTGATATTTTGATTTTGAATCGTTTGCATTAAGTTATCTCCCTGAGAATTCTCTTGTCTATTATCATTCTTCTGTTGATTAAAATGATATTTATTATAGACGATTAAACCCAACAACCCCAAAGTCACTCCTGCAAAAACTGAGCTTAAATAATTTATTAAAAATTCTTTAAAAAACATTTATCTTTATGTTCGCGGGTCGCTCCGATAAAAAATTGTCATGGCGGACCCAGCGAGATTCGAACTCGCGACCTTCGGTATGCCATACCGACGCGCTAGCCAACTGCGCCATGGGCCCATGTGTCCCTGGGAAGACTCGAACTTCCAGCGGTTCGTTAGGAATGAACTGTTTTATCCTGTTAAACTACAAGGACGTCTTTCTAAAATGTTAACAGTTTTAAATGGTAAAAACAACCTTGGAAAACAAAAACTCTTACTTATAAAGAGTTTTTGCAAATGGGCGAGAGGCGAAACGTTATTATAACTATTTTGTCTGATAGAGAGTATATGATGAGCGTTAGGGAGAAGATCAAAGCTATTGGAGTTTAGAAATTAAATGACATTAGAATATAAAAAAACCCGTCATTCCACCTCCTATTGGAATGACGAGCTGTTAGAAGCTAGTCTTCTATCCTCCATCCTTCTTCCCACTTAACTAATGTTAACTAATCAAACAGGATGTGCAACCTCAAAGGGTCAGGTGAGAGAAATTACCTCACGGGCTTGTACTGTCGGAGTCCAATCCGCAGGGTTAAAGAGTCCGATATCTATTCTTCTACCATTCCAGGTAACGGTAAGCGTGCCACCGTATAGAACATGCGAACCCGAGCAAAGAGTGACTTTCTTTAAATCCAGATGATTATCTGTCTCATCAAAATACTTGAGACCAAAAATCAAGCGTTCCAGCAGAGTCATGGTAGTCTTACCAGAACTATCGATCTCAATTAATGACTTCTTCGCAAGTTCTTCATCTGGTTCTCTAGAGTTTCTACAACGTATAGCATAGGATCCATTGTCTGCAGTGCGCTGATTGTGTCTGATCTTCGGTTTCAGACTACTTTCCAGCATATTGTTAACTGTGAATCGTTGATTATAGACTTCGATGACTTCATTGAGTGTTAGTCCTTGAGGGACTATAATCACTCTCTCAAATCCTCTTTTGTCTATAGGGACTACTACCATTGAGAGATCAAACTTTCTTCCTGGCCAGATTTTCTCAAACAATCCCTGCCACTCTGCGACATAGCTGTCTGTGGTGGCGAAAGGATTCTGGCGAAGAGAGAGAAGTTCTAGCTCTCTAAGCACTACACCAATCTCACCTCTAGCGACGCGATCTGCCGTCTTGCCGAGGCTACTGCTTAGCATGCGAAGTAATTTCTCTACCGACACGCTATCGACCAAGCTTGTTGTCATGGCCAATACCTCCTATTGTTAGATACTAATACCCTAGGGGATGATTATGGGCTTGTCAAATATATTTAACCCAAAAACCCTTGCAAAACAAGGGCTTTTGTAATTTGGTGAGAGGCGAAACATTATTATAACTATTTTATCAGATAGAGAGTATATGATGAGCGTTAGAGAGAAGATAAGAGCTATCGGGGTTTTAGAAAATCTTATTATTTAAAGGAAATTACTCGATTCTATTTAATCTTAAGGGTTTTATGAATTATATCTTTGATATATGGCATTCTCTCTGTTAAAAATGTTGGATTATCTTTAAACCATTTAATATTTAATGGAGATGGGTGGGGTAAAACAAAAGCAGGCTTACCTTGTATTTTCTGATCTTCAAAAATTAATTGACTATAAGAGTCATTATTAAAAAAGGTCATTGCTGCTTCTCTGCCAATAATTAAATATATATCATTCTTAACTGTAAAAATCTCATGTGCCAGTAACCATCTCTTAGCACATTCTTTGGGCGGTTTAATATCTCCTCCGTTTTTTCCCTTGCCCGGGAAACAATGAGCAACGGCTGTTATATAGAACATATTAGGGTTATAAAAGACATCATCAGGAACTTGATACCATTCCTCTCTCAGCTTCTTGCCACTTAAATCATTAAAGGGCTTACTGGTATCATGAACGCTTTTAGACGGAGCCTGACTAACGTGAAATATCTTGGCATTTTCATTGCCACAAAAAATAGGATTAGGTTCAAATCCAAACTTTTCTTTACAAGCCCTACAATTTAAAATTTCACTTTTTAAATCATTAAAATGCATATTATTTAATTCTACCAGAGACTTTATTTACCTTCAATGACATAACCAAAAACCCTTGCTGTGCAAGGGCTTTGGTCGATTGGTGGCTAAGGAGACTCGAACTCCCAACCTTCTCTTCCACAAAGAGACACTCTAACCAATTGAGCTATAGCCACCGTGGTGCTCTCGGCAGGATTCGAACCTGCAACCTACTCCTTAGAAGGGAGTCGCTATATCCATTAAGCTACGAGAGCGAATACTGAAAATATTAACACACAATTCCTAAAAATCAAGGTTTGAAAGGATTATCGTATCTCTTAGTGTCTGACAAATTAAATGTTTCTTTCCTTTGAATATAGTATTCCAAGAATTGATTATAGGATTTATCGTTGATTTGTATTTGTTTTACTTGTATATCCACTTCTTTATTAACTATTAAATAACCATATGAATAAAAAATAATACTTGTAATAAAAACAAAGAGTAAAAATAGAATCAAGAAAGAAGCA
>Ga0307928_10001043_pt1 | contig 20862 bp, 32 predicted proteins | sample AceLakmetagen232_FD_201815 | JGI IMG/M metagenome (GOLD analysis project Ga0307928, IMG submission 201815) | Saline water microbial communities from Ace Lake, Antarctica - #232 | ecosystem: Environmental > Aquatic > Non-marine Saline and Alkaline > Saline | place: Antarctica: Ace Lake... | reverse complement strand
CCGTCTCCCCCGCCAGTAAAGGCATCTTCCTTCCCATACTTTTTATAGAGACTATCAGTGATGGCCACTAGCACCGACAGTGCTTCGCCATCAATTTTATCTAGTCCAGCGTGTAGCTCCTGTGGAACATCTGCTTTTATTATTTTCTGAGCGTTTGCCACTATCGTATCTTTGTTTTCGCCAAACAACGTAGTGTTGTAATCTGCAAAAGCCTTATCCTCAGCATTGCTTTTGTCTATCTCGGCTTTGCCTTTCTCGTATATGATTCTCTCAATCCCCTGAGATATTTCAGTAGCCGTAGCTTTTGGAAGCCCCGCAGTGTGGAAGAGTTTTTTAAACGCCACATCTACCTCGGCGTCTCTTTTAATTTCTTTAAGGTCTTCTGCGGGTGCTGTATCGTATTCCTCAAAAGTATCCGGCCTTCCAAGAGCTTTATAAAACTCGCTCCTGTCTTCTCCATCTTCAGGGATAATAATACCTTTCTTTCCTACAAGAGCATTTTGGTTATCTACAAACTTGTAGAAAGAATCTGCGTCTGCTGAATTTTCTTTCGCCCAGGGTTTATCCCTGTACGCTTCGGGTATTGTATTGACAAATTCTGATTCGGGTTTTGAATCGACATTAGAGTCGACATTAGGCTCCGGCATTAGTTTCCTCCTGTTTTGGTGGTGATACTTCGTCCATCTCTACGCGTATAATAGTTTCGTTGTCCATGTGAACGCGTAGACTTAAATACATCATTCGTTTTGATTCGTTTTGCAAAAGTAATTGGGTGTTTATGCCTTCGGGTGTTCCGTGTGTCAGAGGAAGAAGAAAGCCACTAGTATGTAACTGGTGACGAAGCACTTGTAATCCTGCCTCATTCTTAGACATGTCTGAAAGCGATGCTTTCATTTTGTTAGCAAACGCATTGTATGCTTTAGTCTCTGCTTCTTTCCGTTCCTTAGAAATTCTTGCTTCTCCCATGTTATCCTCCTGTCATTGATGCCTGAGCACTAGCGGTGTCTTTTAACGCCGCGGCTTGCTCTCTGGCCATTAGTGTTTCTTGCTCTGCTCTTTGTGCTTCTGCACGATCATCACGTATCTTTTTTACTTCATCATCTGACTTAATTAGATCTAAAGGCGCACCTGTAAGTTCCTGTGAATACTCAAGAAATTTATCAAAATTAAATTTATCCCCCGCATCAGGACTAAGTTGCATCGCTTGCATAGCATTGTTACCCGTAGTAATAACTCCTCGGTATTCCTCTTCTCTCATTACATGAGCTGCTGGAGATATATAATCGATCTTATATATGTCTTTACCCATTACTATCGCCTGAGATACGTCCGCAGGGATGATTATGGGGTCAATACCATTGGCAATAAGTATATTAGCTGTTGCGGTATCTTCTGGAGTTATGCCTAAAAGCCCCATTTCAAACAAGATATTAAACGACCGAGTAATAAGAGGATTAAGTGTCTCCGCTGTCTTCCTCGCATAGATGGAAGACAAAGCGTCACTTCTAATCTGGTATCTCATTTCGGCTTCGCCAAGAGTCATACGCGACTTATTATTAAGGTCATACAATTTGTCTATTAAAAAATGTTGTGTTATTTCTTCTTTAGTTTCTGCTATAGCTGCGGCTAGGCTTTGAAGTTCTCCTATATCATGTATCTGACCAATAGGGGGCTGCCCGGGTGCTTTGCCAAAAGAATTAAATACTGACAAGCCCCGAGCTGATGTATCTACTGTACCAGCGCCTAGAGAGCCGTCATCCATAATATAAAGAGGGGGCTCTGCTTTTTTCTCAACACAGATGAGAAAAGTTTCCTTAAAAGCATTAAGTTGCATTATAGCCGGAAGCGCATCCATGCCTGGACTTCGACCATATTCTTCATTTGCTAATTTGTACCATCTGCTAATTCTTACGGGCATTTCAGTGAAACCGCTTTCCCTGAGCATATGTGGTGTTCCTTCAAAAGTGAAATGATAAGAGGCGACTTCCATACCTAAAGCGCTGTCCCCTTTTCCTTTCCTGTCCTTCTCTCTTCTTGGTTCGATAGCTATGCAAATCTTTATCCGATCCATGTGAAATTTTGGACTTTCGTATTTCTTCTGTAAATCCTTTGGTAGTTTTGCTAATCCATAAGTATCTACTAAAACTGCAAGAGGAACAGAATCATCATAGTAAACTGTATCCACAAATCCATCTGCGCCTTCGGCTATCAATACTGACTGGATACTCCAGCTTTTAAAAATTAAAGGGTTCTGGTAGTCGCCTTTAAATTCAGCGATACCGCTTGTCCCAAATGCACCTTCCTCACGAAGCGACTCATCAAACGCCATTTCAAACCCTGCTCTAGGGCTTTCCATTGCCTCTGCCATCACATCATTAATACGCATATAGTATTCTTGATTGCCTTTCGTGTCTGGGATATGCCGAGGTCTACGTATCCTAAAAGTCTTTCCTCCGCTTTTCCAAAGTGCGCCCATGATGGCTGACGCCATTGCTCCATTTGAGCGAACTGCCGTACTGTCGTTTATCATCCCATCATTAAGAAAAGCTCCGGGTTCGACAGTCTGTTGAAATTGTTGTTTTCGAGTATATATGTATTTCCCGAGAATCTGATAAGGATATTCCCAAGGTTGTTTGCGCCCGCGAAGCACCTCACGTTTAGCCACTAACTGTTTTACTGTTGGCATATCTCCTCCTTAGCACAAACTGATTCATTGCAGAGCAATCCCACAATAGTGAGAGTGTAAAAAATATGTGTTCCGACTTGAAAAATAAAGATACCTCCCGCACACCCAAGAATACCTATTAGTCCTGACATTAAAGCTCTATGCGCTGGACCCCCTCCCTTCTGTCGTAAGATAACAACGATTAGGCCTATAAATAAAATAAGTCCGACAATTCCTAATTCATAGGTGGTCTGCACATATTCATTATGCGCATACGCTGAAGTCTCGACTTTCTGTTTCTCGTGTTGGGTATGGTAGATATATTTAAAACTCCCAGGGCCTATCCCTGTTATAGCATATATTTTTTTAGAGTCTCGCATTACTGGAGTTGTAAGAGTAGCCAAACTACGCGTCCAAGTAAGAAAGCGTTCGTTATCAGGGCATATGTTTCTGAAAGTAGGGTTTGTAATATATACACTCGCAACCGTTAAAACAATTGCCGCTCCCAGTCCTGCCCCATAAATAAAAAGTTTACGACTTTTAAGCATTAAGTAAATAGAACAAGTCAGTATTAATCCTATAGCCGCAACATCGGATCGTGTAGCCAGAATAGCTATAATCGAAAGTATTGCAAAAGCTTTGCGTTTCTGATAAAACATAAGTGGTAAATTTAAACATAAGAAAGGGCCAATTAAAGTAGGGTTTCCTATAGTTCCAGCCATGCGCCCATAGGTTCCGTATCTGTGCTCGAAGAATTGATCTAATCCAAAAAACTGAAGTATCACAAAACAAGCCATTATCCCTGCACACCAAACCATTGTGGTAAGTATGTAGTCTATTTTCTGACGAGTTAGCTTTATACTCGATACTGCTATAGTAAAAAGTAAAAACACAAGTCCTTGATACAGAGGTTCCCACGACCAGAATCTAGCCGACCTAACACCAAAAAACGTAAGGTCAGGTTTAGGTGCAAGATAAAAACTCAAAAGACAAAAACCTACAAGAGCAAGAGCCCACTTATTTTTGAAAGGTTTGAGCGTTCCTCGATAAAGTGCAGCTAAGCCGATAGATAAAGCAAACACAAGCGCCCAAGCCATCTTAGGCTCCCGGGCGAGATCTTCCGCGCCGGGAGCCAAGATGAACGGGGTAACTGCTAGGCCAATTAATAACAGCCCAATAATCACTATTCGTTTTCTCCTGTAGAGAATGCTAACCATACGCCACCGTCAACCCAGCCGGCTTCTGAAGTATACTTAGTCATAGCATACCAACTTGTACCGTCAGAGATAAGAGTGATAGTGTTACCTGTAGTATTTATGCCTGTCTCTATTTTACCTTGGGATCCGTCACCATCTCCCGCACTAACTAATACAATTGTGTCGGGAGTAGTGTTTACCTGAATCTCAACTTCAGCAGAACCAACCGTGACAAAAGTATAATTCAATCCTTCTGCTGCTGGGGGTAACTGAAACTTTGAGTTAGCAGTACAGATAAAAGTTTTCCCTGTCTCTGTCGCTAAAATAGTTGTATTCCGAGTGGTCGTTTTTACTCTTATTCCCGCAACATTAACTTTAGACAAATCTGATACTGTCATTCCTTGCATAGGAATATCACTCTTCACAATAATTATCTCGTCAGTGGCTAATACCGTAGATGCTGTTTCAAGTTCAGTAGTAGCTAAATACGCCAAATCATTTTTGTTCCCTGCTGCGAAAGCTAACCCGCAGACCAGCATTCCTATTAACGTTAACATAAAAATTTTTCTCATTTCCGTTCCTCCTGTGTTAAGCCCTCTGTTACGCTCCCATTAATCGGGAGCGTCCACGGCTCCCCCCTGTCCCCAACCCAGTCGGGGACGTAAAAAATAATCCTTCACGAAATGCTGACTTTGATGCGCTTTTCTGTGCCTCTGCTTTAGACACATTGCCTAACTTATTCTCCTGCTCTACGGCTTTTCTTTCGGCCTGTTGCATGGCCGAGGCTTGAGTCTTTTTCGCAGTATTGCCCTCACTCACTGAATACGCCCCATACCCAATTGCGGCTGCTATCGCCAATCCTGTAATCGCGTAACTCATTATCTACCTCCCTGCTTTGACAAGAATTCTACATACGCGTCTGCTACTTCATTCGGCAGATGCGAAGACTTCTCTATTTCATTTTGTTTGTCTTTCTCTAAATTTTTAATTGCAGCATCTACTGTCTGTGCGCCAATGACAACTATACTGTTTATCCCCCGACCAAATCCCTCAAGCATCAATCTGATCCATACTTTAAAATCTTTTATCTCTTCGTCAGTATATCCACGCGATCTAGAAAACGCTTCCCAGTCACCAGAGACATATAGCTTTTGTTGCTCTTCCGTCCAGTCGCTCCAGAAGCCATCTTTCTCCGCTGCAATAATAATTGCTGTCTGAGACCTCAGTAACTGCACAAAACTATTCGCGTTAGCCTCGTCGCACTCTTCAAAACTTTTAGCAATGACTTCCTCTTCGATGTCAGCTAAGTCTGTCTTGTCTGTGGCATGTACTGTGACCCACGTTGTTTCTTCATGTGCATATACAACTCGCTTAGTCCCTACTTCGGTCATGCCTTGGTAAGGTGCTTTAATTCGCACCGCGCCTTTTTCAGATAGGATACTGACTTCGCCTGTAAGAAGAAAAAAAGGATGTTTCTTTTTATGGATTTTAGTTATAAAGATATTGTCTTTTGGGGCTATCATCGTACGAACATATCCGCCATCAAAAAACGCATGTTTATATTCCCCAGCGTCTTCGTCAAATCTTACGCCAGGAAGTTGCACCATACGTTCTTGAAAGTCCATAATAGATTTACGGAACTCTGGGACACTTACTTCATTAGAATTTAATACACTGATTTGTTTTTCCATATGTATACGAGTATATATTACTTTCTAGCGAAAGTCAACTTTAGTTGAAAACTTTTTTATTTCTTTAGTCCCAGTTCGGTTGAAATCACGTATAGTTGAAAGAGGACTCGACGGCCTACGCGGGTCTAATTTAGCTCTTTTTACATGGTTTTGTACTGCTTGAGACGCAACAGGAAAAGCAAAGGTAAGCATAAGCGCATCGAATACATCTGGGCTTCTCCCAAAAGTCTCTATGATCTTTTCTTTCGGTGGAAATGCAAGTACACCTCGAGAACCTTTGGGGCTCAAAGGTGGCATCGCCAGCATATCCATATGAAATTCATCGTCATCTGGGATCTTAACCCCGCCCTCAGCGAACCACTCGCGAACTGAATCGCCCATCTCGGCGCGTTTATTACTATATATGTCTGGCTGTAGAGACTTACTCCCAAAATGCACTCCTGTCACGTACTGCCCAAAACCTAATTCTCTCAGCCTGTCTATCGTTCCATAGCCATAACCTGTGTCTATAAAACACTTCATGACCTGGTATTTGTCGATTAAGGACGCCAGTATGCCAGCAAGTGACATCTCGTCCATCGTATCGTACTTAATCCACCGGATAACCTCCCGGCCACGTCTGATAACTATTACTGTTCTGTCTTTGTTCCTGGCTGGGTCACAACCTATCACTATCGGGGATGACGCATCCCGTGCTTTACATGCTCGTGCCGTGGCCACTTGCTCAGCAGAGAGGAGTGTAACTCCACTTACAACAAAGGCTTCTTGCACGGAACACGGGTACTCCTGTCTAAATTTCCAGACGTCACCCCTGAAAGTGTCCATTATCTTCCGCCTACGCCAGTATATCTGTCCTTCATTAAGAGAATACAAATTAGCAATCTTCTCCTCTTCTTCAGACATCTCGAAGTCCATATGCGGTATCTTTGTGTATTCATCTTGCCAGAACCAAGGGACGAAGATAGTTATAAAGTCGCTTTCGGGATTATCTCCTAGTCCCGCCATCGCCATAGCATGAAACATGTTCCCCACACCGTTAGCAGTGGACTCAAGTATAATCTCCGTTCCCGCTACATCCGGGATAGCTTGAAGGATACCTGTCGTTATTTCATCTGTATTTTCAAAGAACGCCACCTCAGACCCGTGGAATCTTTGAATAGTAAGTCCGCGACCAATCTGGGCGGACCCTGCGGTCCCTACACTGTAGCCCGACCTAATGCCCGCAAACACGAGGCGACGTTCATTGAGAGTATCAATCTTTGGCACAATAGCTGGAGGTGCATTTTCGTAATATCTCTTTGCCATCTCGAACAGATGCCTCGTAGAGTCAGAGATATGCGCCATAATAAAAGCATCAAGCCCCGGCGTGAGGGACGTTTGATGGAAGTACCTGCCTGAAATATAGGTTGACGCACCTTGTTGCCTGCCTTTAACTACAAGGGCACGAACTTTGCCCGTTAATCGTTTTTGCTCTTCAAGTCGTTTATGTATATATAGTTGTGCTCTATTGAACACAAAGGGGATGATCTCGCCACTCTTCGTCTTGATACTCAAGCAATTCTCAGCATAGAAGGGTAGGTTCGCTTTCAACTTCTGAATCATCTTCAGATGTGAATTCTGCATCTATCGCCTCCTCTTTTTCAACTAATTGTTGTAGGTAATCTGTAAGATTAACTGTGACTGTGGTGGAGTCAACACGTTGCTTTGGCTTACCCATTACACGATCTAGGTACTCTTTCCTCGCGTCGGCGTCAAACATCGCGGCTCTCGCTAGATTGATAACTGCCATTTCAAGATAGGTCTTGCCCACATCTTCAATATTTGGGACGTCTGGGACGGCAAGATTTGACACTGTCTCAAGGCAATTTTCTGCCTTTTGAGCTAAATTAGTATCCCGACCCACCGGGATTGGAACCGTTGAGCCGGGAGGGCGAACAACTATAGGGCCTCTGTCTGAGGGTTTCATTCGCTAACCTCCTCTTTACTTAGTATAAGCGGCTCCCAGCTAAGCGCGCCTTCGACACGTCTTTCCATTTCCTTTTTTAGCCCGCCTTCTGGCATTTTAGCTATTAAGGTTTCTAGGATTCTTATGTTGCCAAAAAGCCGTTCTTTCGGCGTGTAATTCATTTTGGCCTGAAGCTCTTTTTCTTCTTCGCTCATCATTCTAAAATGTCCTCTATTCCTTGGTCAGTGCGCGGAGCAGCGGGTGTAGCATCGCCACCATCTTTTACTGATACAGGAAGATTAACTTCTCCAGTCTCAAATACTTCAGCATTAAGGTTATAAAGTTCTTTCTCCGCTTTACGTTTCTCTGAGAACTTCGCATATATGTCGGGAAAGTGGTCGGGGTCTTCTTTGGCTATACGTACGTGGTCACGAAGAAGTCCAAGTGAGCCATACTCATCGACATTGATTGCGAGGCGATGACGTGAACAATAAACTTTTAATTGGTCTTTTGTCTGGAAACGATAAGGAATTTCGTCAGGGTCGAACTTTCGCCCTTTAGGGTTTATCTCGTCGATGTAATGCGTATAGACCGCGGTGAACGCTGGGTCTTTCTTCTGAAGGAAAGGAATAAGTAACTTCCCTTTGATAACGCCCAGAGGTGCATCTGCGTTGGGCAGCCTGAAAGTCGCCCTATACCCACGTACTACCCTATCCTTGCCACTCTGTGCGAAATATTCGCCATGCACTTTTGCTTCGTAGTATTCTTCATTCATAATATTCCTCCGTCTTGGGGTTTGTTGGGATTGCGTTGTGCATCCCGTTAGAAAGAAGTATACCTTATGGATGTTGAAGTGTCAAATTTTTTTGTAATATTTTTTAGTTAAGAGAGTTCAGGGGGAAATAGGCAGTTATTTTTTTGTTGGGAAATCCTTGTCAGTGGGTACCTGTTTATGACAGTTGAAGTAGTGCCCCCTTGGGTCGCCTACCCCCCTCACGACTCAAATAAAAAGAGGGGTGCCCCCCATGCCTTGCACCGGCGGATACACGGCGCGCCCTTGGGCATATCCTTGAAGCCATGCCCGTGGGGATTGCGCCAATGCCCATGATCTAAGGGCCATGAACACGCTATATCACATGACATGCAGTGTATGCAATAGGGTATAATATGCTATATCATGCCATTATAGTGGCGGGCCCTCTGAAACGACGCGTGAGAATCGCATCTAAGGGCCTATTGTATAGTAGGGTATACAATTGTATAGGGGAATACAAGAGTATATAAGAGGGGATAAGAGTAACACAAAAAAACCATAAGAAAGGGCCTCATGTCCAACCTGTCCTACTAAACCAGTAGGACACGTATAACACCCATTTATACCTAGCTAGTTATATCCTATATTCAGTAGGACTAGTAGGACCAGTAGGTCCCTATATATAATGATATATAAGCAATCCCGTCCAACCTACCAAATAACCAGTAGGACAACGTTGGACACGCCGGGATAAACTATTTTCACTTTCTTTCATTTAGCACTTGACAATGTCCTATAATAGTGTATTATAGTAGAGACAAAAGAATACTAACGTACCATAACAAAAGAGGAGAATATCATGAACACTCAACAAGCAGCGACACAAGCGAAGCAATCAATATTCTACACGCGCCTAGACATGGCCGCAGCTAACCACGCAGCAGTGCGCGCCGCGCGCGACGCCGGAGCAAGCTACAAAGAAATTGATAAAATAGACAAAGATTATAACATGATTGCGCGCGCGCTAAACGATGCAGAGCGCCGCGTCAAGTTATATAAGTTAAAATATCTAATGGATATTAAATATGGTAACGTCGAAATTGAAAACCAATATTAAATAAAACACGCGAGCGCCGGCGCGGATCCCGGCGCAACAAAAAAAGGAAAAGGTGATTACAATGGAGAAGATTTTAATGGTTACAAATAATTGGAAGACTCTTGACGCGTGCCGCGTTGGGAAAAACGAAAGCCGTGAGACATTAAAAAATATCAATATAACAGATCAACATATCGAAAGCACGAACGGCCACATTGCGATAAGGTTTACAAAAGAAAGCATATCCTTGCCAACTATAGCAAATGGCGCTTACAAAGTAATAAGCGCAACAAAATGCAACAAGCTCTCTACCGAAATAATACTTGAGCACCAACCGGAAGCGCAGTTTCCAGACACTAAAAGATTATTTCCTGAGAATGCTACTGCCGGAAGTAAAATTACTATTGAGATCATGCCAGAGAAAGACGCGCCATATAGTATTACAAGCGCCATTATACAGATGTATAAGCTAACCGGGAACGCGTACGCAAATGAGTATGTAAAGAAACTATCTATACTAGGCGCTTATTGGGGCGTATATAGCCAAGGTGATAATCGCGCCATATACCTCGAGAACAGCGCTGGGACGATCAGCGCGCTTATTATGCCATTTAAAATTAATTAATGATCTATAAAACAAAAAAAGGAAAAGGTGATTACAATGACAAGCTATTTATTAAACCCACAATATGACAACAGAAAAAGTTTTTATGGCAAGGCAAGAGTCGAAAGCGACGGCGTAGGCCATTCGCGCTTAATCTCTTACACAACAGAAGTTGCAACCATTAACGCCGGAGTATTAAAGATCAATGGCTGGTACTCCGCAACCACAACGAGACATATTAAAGAATACGCATATCAGCATGATTTCAAAGTGGGTACAACTAAAGAGATGACAAAGATGTACTGCTAACACAAAAAAGAGGAGAAAAAATCATGAAATTATTATCATTCAATAAGAAGCAACCGTACGCCGGGAAGCTAAAATATCCCATTAACAAGCGTATAAAGGGACTATTAGTCAAGATCGTTATTATTAACGCGTTAGTATTCGCGCTTGCGCCGGGTATCTTCTACGGCGCTTATGGCATTATCGGCGGGATCGTGCGCGGAAGCGCTGAAGCGCGCAAGCAATACCACATACGCGCCAAATACGGCCGCACGGCGCTCGAGCTATACCAGTGCGCGGACGTTTGGCGCGATCTAGGCCGGAGTCTTAAAAATTTCGAGTTTATCAAATAGTGATGGGGCGCGCGCAAGCGCGTTTAAACTACATTCCCGGTCCAAAGTCCGGGAACAAACAAAAAAGTAGGTGAACAAATGAACAATACAAACTATTTAGCACGTTACGACGCTTCGTATTGGGCCATGCGGCGCAAAGCAGAACGCGCTGGTATATTGACATCAATCGACAAAAAAGGCCCTTGCAAGGCAACTTTGACGCGATACGGGCGGAAGCACGCGCCGAACTCAGAAGCCGCGCGGGTACGCTTGAGCGGCCGCGGATAAAATACCCAGCGGGATCATATCGAATATAAAAATGTTTACATTGTAAACATAATTACGGAAAGGTGAAAATATGAAAAAATCACATGTTGTATTACTGGCTCTGCTCATAGCGGGGACAGCCACCACAAATTTGGCTTCTGCAATTTCTGAGCATAACGACATACCTCGCCAAACATATCGTATCAGCCACTATTGTGCCTGTACGAAATGCTGCGGGAAATGGGCTGATGGAAGATTTGCTAACAACGAAAAAATCACAGCTTCTACCTCGCCAACTATTGCTTGCAATTGGTTGAAGTTTGGGACAAAGGTCAAAATTGATGGCATAATATACACTGTTAGAGATCGCGGGGCAAAATCAATCTTTGGGAGCTTCAGCGCTCCGATTTTAGCATTTGATATCTATTGCAAGTCCCATGTTGGGGCACGTAATAAAGGTATCTATTATACAAATAACGTGGAGGTATTGTAATGGGGCATTCTGAATTTGAGGTTAAAGTTTCGCATACCATATTTAAAGAGCAAGTGTGGGTGAGTTTGACAGGTAAGTGCAGGTGCGGGCAAGGGATAGAAATGCATTTCCCCTGGACAAAATCAAACGGAAATGAGGTGACCTTTCAATGTTGTCTTTGTGAGACCAGACACGCGGTTAAAATAGATATGGAGGTGATGAAATGAGAAAGTACATGGTACACGCGACAGAAACGACTATTCTTAGGGCTTTTATTTTGGCTAAGAATGAAGACGTGCTTATGTCGCAGTTAGTAGAAGGCGAGCACGATGATAAGTTTGAGTATGTAGACAACGACAACTTAGATAATTTTAAGATAGCAGAGATGTCATGCGGAGAAAAGGAGGTCAAGTAATGGGAAATAAAGGTCCAAATTGTGCACGACCGGCTATGAAAATTAAAAACAGGGATGAACTTCTCGGGTGGCCTAAAGCCGAGCCTAGCTTAGATGTTGAAGGATTCTACGAAGACATAAGAAAGGCGCACCCAAACACCCGGCCAAACAGCTTTAAGGCATACGTGCCCGAAAATTTCCCCTACCGTGTTACGTACTGGATACGGGTGGACGTCAGCAAAGCAAAAGGGCTTATTATAGAACAATATTTTGATGAGGACAAAAATCGAAAAAGTTGTTTTGAGCTCTTCAAGAGTGGGGGTCATGATAAGACTATACGAATGGCTAGAGCGGGAGAGTGAAAAATGCTGATACTACTAATAACAGTGGGCTGTGGGCTATTGGGGCTTTTTCTGGTATGTATAATTGTAGCTCATTTTAAATAATTTATTTGACATAAAAACAAACATAAGGTATACTAAAAAGCATGACACCAGACAACAAAAAAACAATAAAATTTAGCGACGCAAGCGGTTCCTTTTTGACCACCATTGAGCTTTCTCTTAGTGCTCTTGGTTCCCCTGGTCTTTCTGGTGTCATGCCGCTTGCGTCGCTGTTGCTATTTAATTAAAAACACAAGGAGAAAGTAAAATGAGTAAACCAGAAACGGTAATGATTGACGAAGTAAAGTATGTGAGGGCTGATGCCGTGCAAAAGCCAGCGGAGAAAGTTGACGGAATGAAATGTTGTGTTATTAGGTCTTATGGTGCGGGAGTATTTGTGGGATATGTCAAAGAGCAGAAAAACGACAGGAATGGGGTTAATGTTATATTAGTTAATTCAAGAAGGTTACATTATTGGAGTGGAGCTTGTAGTCTAAGCCAAATCGCAATGGAGGGAAGCAAAGATATTTCTAATTGTCGGGTAGCTATGGTTATTCCAGAAATGTTCATCGCAAATGTTGTTGAAATTATCCCTGTATCAGAAAAAGCTAAAACAAATATAATGGGGGCAGAAGTATGGAAGAAATAATTAAAATTTCTGGCTCTGGCTCTGGCTCTGGCTCTGGCTATGGCGATGGCTCTGGCGATGGCTCTGGCTATGGCTCTGGCTATGGCTATGGCTATGGCTATGGCTATGGCGATGGCTCTGGCGATGGCGATGGCTATGGCTATGGCGATGGCGATGGCTCTGGCTATGGCGATGGCTATGGCGATGGCTCTGGCTCTGGCTCTGGCTATGGCGATGGCTCTGGCGATGGCGATGGCTAAAATCACAACATAACCGAGGAGAAATATAATGAAACCAGAAACGATAATGATTGATGAAGTAAAGTGTGTGAGGGCTGATGCCGTGCAAAAGCCAGCGGAGAAAGTTGACGGTCTTGAAAGATGTGTTGTTAGAAGTTATGGTGCGGGAGTATTTTTTGGGTATGTCAAAGAGAAGAAAGCAGAACTTAATGGAGTTAATGTTATATTAGTAAAAGCAAAAAGGATTTATTATTGGGATGGGGCTTGCTCTTTAACGCAGCTAGCAATGGAAGGTTCTAAGACCCAGAAAAATTGTAAAATAACAGAAGCCATAGATAGTCAGTTTATAGCTAATGTTATAGAGATTCTCCCATTAACTGAACAGTCAAGTAAAAATCTTGACGAGGTGAAAATATGGAAGAAATAATTAAAATTTCTGGCTCTGGCTCTAGCTATGGCTCTGGCTATGGCTATGGCGATGGCTCTGGCTCTGGCTATGGCTCTGGCGATGGCTCTGGCTATGGCGATGGCTCTGGCTATGGCGATGGCTCTGGCTCTGGCTCTGGCTCTGGCTAAAATTACAACATAACCGAGGAGAAACATAATGAATATTTTTGGAGCAAAAAGAATGGCTTGTGCTGTTATTGAACAGGCTTTCAGGGACGCGTGCTTGTATCTTAAGAACAAAGATAAAAAGATGCTACCGCAGGCGATAAAGAAAGAAATGGGGACTTTTAAAGATGGGTATGATTTTATAGCAACAACCCGACTTTCCAGATGGGTGGAGGCTTGGGATTTGAACATCGCACCAGACAGCATACAGAGAGCATTAAAACAAAAAACACAAGGAGAAATATAATGCAAACATTTGACCGCAAAAATTACCTTACTATTAAGGAAGCTGCTGAAGCTCTTGGGTACTTCCCACCATATGTGGCACGTCTTATCCGAGACGGAAAAATAAAGGCGGCAAAACGAGGCAGACAGTATTTTATTGCCCCGGAAGAGCTCAACCGCTTTGTAGGAGTTAAAGAGCCAACACAAGTGGATGATTTGATATGAAAATCGGGGGGTGGTCAGGCTAGAAGGCAAGAGAGTGCAGAAAATTAGCTGTTCGCACAAGAATAGATCAAACCCCGTGCTCAAGGTGTGGCAAAAAGTTTATAAATGGTATAAAACAGGGAGGTTTTGATATGAGAAAAGTAAGAATCGAAATACGGAAAACTGTAGAAGGGCTGTTCTGGGGGATAGTTCTTGACATAGCTAAAGATAACAATTCCCGCTACATAACCCAAGACTACACGCAGTATTCAGACGTGATAAGAGAAGGCAAAATGCGTGCCGCACAAATAGGATGGGACTGTATAGAAGTTAAAGATTGTGCGGACACAGATCCCTACGATAGAACGGACATGCTAAAAGGATAAAATTTTTATGATAAACAACATAGAAACATATAATCTGCTTGGTTGGGCTACATTCCCGGTTAATGCAAAGAACAAAAAGCCTCTAGCTCCCGGGTGGAAAGCACGTACAGCCAACATATTCACAATAGACCAAGAAGCTGACCAATACTTACACGCGGGAGCATATGGGGTTGTTCTAAACCCTGACGATCTTATTGTCGACATTGATCCTAGAAATTTCAAGAAAGGGGATAATCCCTGGAAAAGATTTAGAGAGGACTTGAAACTCCCTCAACTAGGTAAAGACGCACCAAAGGTTAAGACAGGCTCCGGCGGAGTGCACATATATTTTAAGAAACCCGCGGAGCTTGATCTTGTACCCTTCCTTAAAGATTACCCAGGGATAGATTTCAAAGCGGGATTCAAGGACAAAGGAACATATGTTATAGGTATAGGGAGTGGCCACGAGAGCGGGAAAGCATACACAGCTATGCCGGGGGCGGAACTATCCGATATAAAACCCATCCCGCCCGTGGTCATTCCTTTTTTATTAAAGAATGTAAGGCCAAAAGAAACTACTAAAGGGACAGGACAATTAACAGGCGGGGAACAAGAAATTAGACGCTATACAGAGTGGCTGAAGAAGTTCCCACCAGCAGTGGAGGGCGAAAATGGAGATCATCAGACATATAAGGCGGCGGTTAAGGGGCGAGATTATGGTCTTCCTGTTGAGGCTACACTTAAAGCTCTTATTGACCATTACAACCCTAAATGCGAACCACCGTGGGGTGATGAGACTCTTATTACTAAAGTTAACAATGCGTATAAGTATGCTAATTCACAAGCGGGAAAAGAAGACCCTAGCCTTGCTTTTAAAGAAATCAAGAGCACTCCCGTTGAATGGGACTCTGAATCAGACGACAAAAGATTGTGGGACTTAGACCAACACGGCAACCCTAAGAAAACATTAAAAAATGCAGTAAATTATATCTATACCTGGCCAGAGATTATTGGCACAGTGAAATTTAATAGTTTTACAGGTAATTTAGAGGTGGCAAAACCGCTCCCCTGGCACAAAAAACGTACATCATCAAACATATGGGAAGACTCTGATATTGTTCTTATGAAATATTATCTAGCTAAAAAATTAAAAGGTGTAGAGTTTTCATCCCAAATGCTTTGGGAAGCCATACAGACAGCGGGCAAGAGACATTCTTATCATCCTATACGTGATTATGTATCAGGCATTAAGTGGGACGGGGTAAAAAGACTGGACTCGTGGCTGTCTACGTACTGCGGGACTAAAGATGATGGGTACACAGCCACTATTGGACGTAAATTGCTTATAGGTATGATTTCCCGGATATTTGTTCCTGGAGTAAAATTTGATTATTGTTTAATTTTAGAAGGTGCACAGGGTATAGGTAAGAGCACCATTTGTGCGATACTTGGAGGTGAGTGGTATGGAGATGTGGTCCTTGATCCTCATGCTAGAGATACCATTGACGCTATACGTGGTAAATGGGTTATTGAATTATCGGAAATGGAAGTTACTAGAAGGGCGGAGGCGCAAGCTCTTAAAGCATTTATCTCTAGAACAACAGATAGAGCTAGGCTTGCTTACGAACGAACTACTAAAGATTTCCCAAGACAGTGCGTCTTTGTGGGAACAATCAATCCAGATGAAATGGGGTATCTCACCGATACAACAGGCAATAGAAGATTCTGGCCGGTTAAATGCGATGGCGCGTTCGATCTCGAAGGATTCAAAAAAGCCAAAGACCAAATAATTGCCGAGGCGTATCTAGCATTTAAGAAAGGTGAAGAGTTATATTTAAGTGGAGACGTTGCTAAAATGGCTGAGATAGAACAAAATGCACGCCGTCACGTTGACCCTTGGCATGATGCTATAGCTGATTGGGTGGAAGAACAGCCAGAAGTAACTGAGTTGAGTATGCAACAAGTATACGAGCTCGTGCTTGGCGGGGGTATAAAAAGCATATCCCGAGCAGAGCAGACGAGGATAGGCCGAATACTCAGCGATATGGGATGGTATAAATCGAGGCCACTACGCGGTGGTTCCAGGCAATATGTGTACGTGAAATTAACTAAAGAGGGGGTGTGATGTCTTGGAGCAAACACGAATTAGAAGCCATAAGAAAAATGCCTAAACGGTTTATAAAAGACGGCACTATGGTTGCTGCGTTTAGAGACGACATATTTGTATGCCACAATAAGTATGCTCCGGTTGCGTACAACATAAAAACAAAAAAGTTCCGTAAGATAATAATCGAAGCCCCCGCGGGGGTAGAAACCTCGGGGACATTAATTTTTACTAAAAAAGAGGCATAATAACAAAACAAAAATTATGTGAACTTATTGGGGTATGTGGGGCAGTTAGGGCTACTGGGGAAAGAGTGCAGAGGCTAGACCCTACAAAAGCGCCTGAAAGCTACTGGAATAGAAAGCCAAAGAAAGAGCCTTTGTGGTATAGAATATATAAATGGTATAGAACAGGGAAGTAAAATGAAATTGTATCCGTTCCAGGCGGAAGGTGTTAGCTTTCTAACATCAAAACGCCGGGCATTATTAGAAACAGGAGACTGCGATGTCAAGAGTACAAGAGGTTAGATACTGTGCCAGATGCGACAGCCCGTTTAACCGACACAATGGGAATACCAACGCTAGGTATTGCTCGCGCTTGTGCGCTTGTCGTGACAGAAACGACAGAACCCACCAGGTTAAAGCCGGGTCAGAAGGCGGAAAACATAATATAGCTAAGCGGGGCACAGGATCCAAAGCCTATGTTAAATACCACGGACAGCACCTCCACCGCGCTGTTATGGAAGAGTGGCTCAACCTTAAATTAAAGGCTAACGAGATTGTCCATCACATAGATGGGGACAAACGCAATAACAATATAGATAATTTAATAGTCATAACACGGGCAGAACATATGAGGATTCATTTACATGGTAAAACTTAAACCATACCCTTTCCAAATTGAGGCTATAGACTGGCTTACCAAAAGGCGAACAGGCCTTTTGGCTCTTGATATGGGGCTGGGAAAAACAATGGCCAGTATTCTTGCAGTAAAAAAACTGGGGCTACAGAATAATCTTATCATATGTCCCGCTACTGTAAAAATACAGTGGCAAAGGGAGATAGAAAAATGGTGGCCGGGACGTACTACTCACATAATAGAGGGCAGAAAGAAACAAGAGATACCCAGAGTAGATTTTGTTATAATAAATTATGATCTTCTTCTAGCCAAACATACTTTCCTACAGCTTATTAGACGCAAGTGGGGCGTATTGGTCTTAGACGAAGCACATTACCTAAAGACTAGCAGCGCTAAGAGAACAAAGGCAGTGTATTATCCCAAAGGGGTAGCGAGCACAGCCAATTACGTTTGGCTACTGACAGGGACGCCGGTATTAAATAGACCTATAGAGCTATTCACACATCTTAAAGCGCTTGTGCCGGATACGTTAGCCCCTAAATATTATAGCCGGTATGATTTTGCGCAGAAATTTTGTGATGCTCGCGAGACTAAATGGGGATGGGATGAAAGCGGCGCGTCGAACCTCGAAGAATTATCAGGGCTATTAGACGGGTTTATGCTCCGGCGGCTAAAGAAAGATGTACTCAAGCAACTGCCGGACAAAACATATCAGACAGTTGTTCTTAAAGGTAACGCAAACGATATAGAAAAAGAGAGGGAGGCATATGGAAAAACAAAAGAATCAATACTCGGAGAGCTCGCGTCTATTAGACGCACAAATGGATGCAACAAAATTAGTCAAGTTACTGAACACGTCGAAAATGTTCTTCGAGAGAAACGGAAAATTGTCATCTTCGCTTATCATAGAGACGTTATCAATGGACTCAGGGAAGCGCTTAATACGTACAACCCAGCGATTATCACAGGTTCCACCGCATCTAAACAAAGGCAGAAGGAAGTGGATCGCTTCAGGAATGAAAGCAACTGCCGCGTCTTTATCGGACAAATCGAGGCAGCGGGGACAGGGGTGGACGGACTCCAAGACGTGTGCGACACGGTCATCTTCGCAGAAATGTCCTACGTGCCTGGTCAAATACACCAAGCTATCGACAGGTGCCATAGAATCGGCCAAACGTGTCCGGTGCTCGTACAATTCCTTGTCCTTGAAGGATCTATTGACGAAGATATTGCGAAGACCGTCTCAAGAAAAGAAAAAATAATTAAACAGATTGTAAAACCAACAGCAACACAACAAAAGGAGAAAGATATGAGTATGGAATCGGAACTAGGAAGAATCGCGGATAGTCTTGAGCGTATCGAGGCTAGAATGGCAGGGAGTGTGGCCCCGCCAGTAATGGACGAACCAATAAAACCCGCACCAAAGAAAAGAAAGAGCACGAAACTCGGTCCAGCAGTCACGCCAGAGAATGTATCTAACGAAGGCAATATTGCAGTAGAACAGAGCATGTCTGCTGAGAATTTCTTGAAGAGTTGCAACGAACAGCTTGTAGCTATCAAGGATTTTTCCAGAAGAGGGCACATCGTAAAAAAGCTGAAGGAAATGTTCCAGGCAGATTACGGGATAAAGAGCCTTAAAGAGCTCCCCTCGGGTAAAGTCGAGGAGTGCAAAGTTAAATTCGACGCGATATTAGAGGAGGTGAGATAGTTATGGCGAAGACAGAGAAACTCAGGTTCTCCCCATCCGCCAGTAAGAGATGGATGAACTGCCCAGGGGCATTGAGATTAGGTCTTCAGTTTCCACAACAAGCATCGAGTAAGTATGCTATGGAAGGGACTGCGGCACATGAACTGGCTGCTAATTGCCTAAAGATGCGACAGGATGCTTGCGAATGGGTGGGCGAACCTATAGAGGTAGAGGACAAAATCTTCCCTGTAACAGAGAATATGGCAGAGAATGTCCAAGTCTACCTCGATGCCATAAGGAAAGACATGGACGATGAGGGTGTTCCTCATTCAGAATTGTCGGTAGAGACTAAATTTAGTGTAAAGGGATTACCTATTACAGGCACAAACGATGCGTCGTTTTCTAGCCCTCTGGGTAAACTGTATGTGTATGACTACAAGCACGGGCAAGGGATGTATGTTGAGGTATTGGATAACAGCCAGTTGAAGATATACGCTCTTGGTGCTTGGGAAGAGGTAGGGTGCATCAACGAAGAGATAAACATTACTATTGTTCAGCCTAGATATGAACAGGCAGACCCGATAAGAACACAACCCCTAACTGCTGACGAGTTAAATCTTTTCAGACGAGAGCTAATGGAAGCGGTAGTTGCTTGTGAGAAACCCAAAGCTAAACTATGTGCGGGGGAGTGGTGTAAATGGTGTCCGGCGTTTGGGCTATGCCCAGAAGTCAGCCAGAAAGCAGTACAGGTAGCAATGCCAAAACTCGACATTAAGTTTCCTGAGCCCAACCAAATGACTCCGGAGAATATAGTCAGGGTACTCGAATTATCGGGATTGATTTCTGATTGGTCAAAAGCATTATACAAACATGTAGAAAAGACAGCCATGGAGACCGGTGTAGAGTATCCAGGGTACAAACTTGTAAGAAAGTTTGGACGTAGAGCCTGGGTAGACGAAGTAGCTGTTGAAAATGAATTTGAACATGAGTACGGGGAGGTGATATACGACAAGAAGGTGAAAAGTCCTGCCCAGTTACAGAAAATCGTGGGTAAGGATAGAGTAGATAACCTAACAGCGATACCTGACAAAGGGGTACAACTAGTACCTGAGTCAGCCAAAGGTGAGGCTGTAGGAGCTAAGAGCGTATTTAATGTGATAGAATAAAGAGGAGGAACATTATGTTAGAGGAAAGAAAATGGAATTTAGACGCTGAAAGCAACCCGTTGCCAACGCTAAACAACATAGTTAATTATATGTTGGATATGCCTGACGACGCGCCAGAAGCGGAGCTGATGGAAAAGGACGAGGACTTCCAGAGGACAGAAGTTGGGCTCCATGTGTTAAGGTGGAGACTCTGGCTTTCAGAAAGAGGCATAGAGGTGGGGCCTGAGCCTATCGAAGCAGCGATAGCGTACGTAAATAGCTACAATAACTAAACAAAAACTAACAAAAAAAGGAGCCAAATCATGGCTAAGAAAGAATTTACAGGAGTTAAAATAAACACGCCGGAATGTGTACTGTTGTATCCAGCAGTGTTTGAAGCAAAGTTCAACGATCTGAAAGGTAAAGATGAATGGGCCGTTACTATGTTGTTTGACAAGGCTAATTCAGATATGAACGCAGTTAAAGCGGCGATGATACAAGCCGCTAAGAATGAGTTTGGTGCAGATGTAGACCTTAAAACACTGGATATGAAACGCATTCAGGATGGCGATGCAGTAACGAGCACCGGAAGGGAACGCCACGAAGCATGTAAAGGTATGTGGGTAGTCAAAGCTGCAACACGCCTTAACGCTCCGGGTGTAGTTGACGCAAAAGTGCAGAAGATCTTGGACCCATCTGAGATATACTCAG
>Ga0307928_10001042_pt1 | contig 20866 bp, 32 predicted proteins | sample AceLakmetagen232_FD_201815 | JGI IMG/M metagenome (GOLD analysis project Ga0307928, IMG submission 201815) | Saline water microbial communities from Ace Lake, Antarctica - #232 | ecosystem: Environmental > Aquatic > Non-marine Saline and Alkaline > Saline | place: Antarctica: Ace Lake... | reverse complement strand
TAAAGATGGGTTTATAGAGAAGGACGGGTTCATTGACGACGACGTCAGAGGCGGATGCACAGCTTATGGTGTTAAACCCGTGGATGATGTGAAATGAAATCTAAGAAACTTAATATATACAAATTAATTCAACATGAGATATTTAGTAATCCTTTCTGGATAGGCAGTAACCCTAATTCTTTAGATTATGGTATCGCCTGTATAGTAACAGGATTATGCTGGATTATAATAACCTTAACATTTCCCTTTTGGATACCCATTGTGGGAATAGGTAAACTCTATCTGTGGAGAACGACACTGACACTATGGGCAATAGTAATAGTAGGAATGTTTTTCGGCTCAAAAATGGTTCAGAGTGAAGATAGAATAGTCAAAGTAGATGTAAGAAAAATATCCCTAAGTAACTTTGGATACCCTAGAGACCTAACCAAGATATGCGTAGAAGGGCATGTCTATTACTATTACGCAAGCTATCGTACTGGGGCACTAACCCCTAAATTACAGGATAATGGTCGACCCGTAAAATGCAAGCTTACCGGAAAGAGAGGATGCATAACCAATGATCAAAACTATTTTTTTGGTTGCAGCAAACTGGGGTGGACAGAAACATTCCCAGCAAAAAAATTAAAATAGTTGACAACCCTACTTCTTTTTATATAAAAATAGAAATCGTTAATGGTTAGACCTGCTTTTTATTAGTTAGTGTGATTAAATTTCGGGGATGGTTGAAACGTACTTAGGTGGGAGGATTCCCCGTTCTTCTGCCTTATTTACTAAAAAAGGTTTTTCCAAAATAAGTTCCATGATATTTTTTGATTTCACTTTATTACAATTGGAATCTCAGAAAAAAAACTTCTGAAAATAGAGTTCACACTATTTTTCGATTTCACTTTTTTGACCTTCAGCAAATCCCCGTATAAGTGGTGCATCCCCCAGTGACCAAGGTATCTATGTCGGTGGGGGATTATAAGCTACTCAATCAGAAAAGCAAATTTTGAAACATTTAACTTTTTGTAGACACACTAAGCACGATGTTATCGTCCTATGACCCCGGTTTTCTGCGATAACTGCCGACTTTCGGCACGATTTTTGCCGGTATATGAGGGTTATACAGGCGGTAAACAGTGCTTATTTATGAATAAAGCCGGGGTAAAATCCCGATTTGATCGCTTATATATATATAAGCAAAACAAAAAAAAACAAAAATTAAAAAAACAAAAATTAAAAACTTCAGTTTAAAAAAACCGGGGTGAGAATCGAATTTGATCGCTTATATATATAAGCAAAACAAAAATAAAAAAAACAAAAATAAAAAAAACAAAAATAAAAAAAACAAAAATAAAAAAAGGTGGTCAAAATGACAATTTCAAAACAAGTGAATAATACGGGCGGTGCCGGTGGGCACGGTATGACTGAAATTGATATAAAACGTGAATTGAAAAAACAGCAAGATGAGTTACTTGACGAATTTTCAAGTAGAGAATGTTCGTGTCCTTTGTGTGGGGAACAATTTGTTATCTCTCCAAAAAACACAAACTATCAAGGACAAGTTCTTGAAACAAAATTTAAAAAAGAGGGTTGTCCTTTCTGCAAGTTGGACAAGGATGGAAGGCAGCGGTTTGGTTATGCTGTTGAAAATAAGTTTAAATTAATCAGGTACTCTTTTGTGATAAATGATAACTACTATAATAAAATATATACGGTTGAAGTCCTTCGAAAACCACAGGGCTATAAAAAAGGAAAATTCTTTAAAGAGGAAGTAGATATTTAATCTAGGGAAAATCTCCTAAAAAATAATAACACTAGTCAAAGGGGGCTTTATGAGTGACGCAAGATTTATCAATCCTATAGGAATGATTGGGATGGTTGATACTAGCTTAGTGGATAGACTTAATGATGAGACAAAAGCAAAACAATCTCTACAAGACGATGGGGACGACTCTCCTAAGTACACAGTGGCTGTTGAAACTGAATTGTTTATGGGCGAGGAAAAACAAACTTTAGAAGGGCGTTATAAAGCTCTAACTAATAAAGCTAACGATAATCAAATCTTTGCAATCGTTGGAGATGGGTATCTAGTTATACAGCATGATGACGTTGTTGATACAATTGACGAAGCACTTGACGACTTAAACATGAAACCAGTGTCGCAAATTAACGAAATGAGTGAAGGCGGTCGTATACATGGGGATATGTTTTTCCCTGACCATTATGTAGACGTGACAGGTAGGGGCGATGTTATTAACTTGAGAATATCTTTTGATAACTCTTATGATACTTCTACAGGTGTACGTATGAACTTTGGAGCTTTCCACCCAACAACTCAAGCATTGCTTTACATTGGTGAGCGATATTCAAACTTTTACCACAAGCATACTCGTGGACTTAATAAAGATGAAATGACCACAGATATTAAAAAGGGAGCTGAAATATTTCAAGATAAAATATCTAAAATGTTTCAAGGCATGGCTACAACTCCAGTGAATTTTGCTCAAGTAAAAGATTTCTTAGATGAGAGAGCTGATAAAAAACTTAAGGATGATGTTCCTGTTAAATATCTCAACTTTGTAAATGATTCTATTACTTCGGGAACTCAAACAATGTGGGACTTATTTATAACCTACAGTAAAGTATTAGGCGATAAATGTGATTCTATAGATGCTAGAAAAAAACATTCTCTGACCTTTCTAAGCATGTTCGTTAAAGCATCCAACGAAAACCGTATCTAATAACTAGGGGGAGGAAACTCCCCCTATCTAAAAACCTTGTGAGTGGTAAAGGATTAACTCTCTCTTATAATTATTCTAGGCAAATATTTATTCGGAATCAACGGTATAACCTTAGCAGTTATACAGTCTATCTATAAATAAAAACTATTACCTTGGAGGTATCAATGCTTAGTCCTCGTAAAAAATACGAATGGATAAAGGTAACAGGCTACAAGTGCAAGGCAAAAATGATACGTATTCTTGTGGTAGATAAGGAAGCAGAACACATCATGTTTATGGAACAACTAGAAATACATCGTATTCGTTGGGAACAAAATAACTAGCTTTAACAGGTAAGCTACAAGATTATAAAATAGTATAGTCGAAACGTCCCTATATATAGGGGCTTCTATAGAGAGTGACTCTCTCTATACTGATGAGACAAGTCAAACCAACGGGGGATATATGAGTAATTTAAAAAAAGAAATTGTAAAAAATCGTGAACTTAAAAAACCTGTGAACCGAGAATGTAAGGTTAAAAATGTATCTAAAAAATGTGGTAGAACAATTGAACAGGCTATTCGTAGAGACTTAAGAATGTTAGACAGATGGGCTGAATTTTTAGATGATAACTTAACAGATTTTGAAATACTGGAAATAATTAACAGAGATTAGTCGAAACGTCCCTATATATAGGGGCTTCTATAGAGAGTGACTCTCTCTATACTGATGAGACAAGTCAAACCAACAAGGAGAAAATTATGCCTTTACCTAACCTTAATGCGCCGGTATTAACCGACAATAACAAAATGTTAATGGAGACTTTAGAAAAAGTTAATAGGCACGGTCTAGCTGCAATTGTTACATTGACTCAAGTTAAAGTTGTTAAAAAGTCAAGGATTACTAAACTTCCTACTCCTAGTAAATTTATTAACCTTAGAAAAGTTGTGTATGCTACGGTATCTTTCCACCATGACTATCAAGGTGGTGTACAGAATAGACAGATTAAAGTTGGCTCTACTGCTGACCCTTTCTTGACTGAAAAACCTAATGGCAAACATCACTACTCTGACAACGGTATAGTACTTCAAGCAGATAGAGATGATAATATTATGTACGCACAATATTATTGTAACTTCAATCCTAATGTTAAAAATGAAGTCATCTATATAGACGAATATGATATGCAGGTTGATGTTACTAAAGCTAATAAAGGTGAGTACTTTTATGGGTACGAAGTTAATGGCGACAAACCTGAATCTAAAAAGCAAAAGGATGGCGGAATTGAAAAGAAAGACCAGATAATAGTGAGAGCACCTTTTCTTGAATCAATCCAATACTTTGCTAAAGGTGAGGATAAAACTTTCAACAGACTTTCGGATGCTGTGAAAGACTTACTTAACTTAGTGTAAAACTGAGGGGCGGAATTAACGCCGCCCCCCTCTTTTCGCTGTCTCGCAACAGGGGGGATTATGGAAGCAACTACTACTAAATTTAAAAAAGCAAAAAAACAAAAACGTATAGGTTCATTAGAATACTTACAACGCAGAATTCAAGAAGTAACTAAAAATCTAGAAACTGCGACTAACGATAATAACGTGAAGAAACTACAGGAAAAACTTAAGCATTATGCTAAACAATGTAAAGAGATTACTAACACCGCTTTCTATATGGAGGAGCTATATAAACAATATGGAGAATAGTTATGAGTGAAGAAAGAGCACTAAAACTAGCAGGACTGAGGGAGAACCTTGAGAAAATGTTACAATGCCATGCACAGATAAAAGAAAAATATTGTCAATTGATGGAGGCTATCTATCTTGATGACTATGAGAAAAACAATCCTCTTATAAATGATGTGTTAGTAATAGTTTTTAGACCTAATAAGGATGAGATTTTAAAATCCTATAGGATTATCGAGAAAGGTTCTAAAGAATATGACATCTTTGCTTATGAGGGTAACACTTTTAAAAGGCACAAACTTAGTAAGATATATCCAGACCTAGAAGTAAAAAGATTTAATTTAAAACGAATAAGAGAAAATAAGGACAAAAAAACCGGGGTAAATAAATAATCTGATCGCTTATATTAATATGAGAAAGGGGCATTATGAGTAAAGAATCAATCATAAATAGCTTTATAAATGGAGCTACTGAGGGAGAGTTTATAAGTGGCAGTTATAGATGCCTATATATAGAGGGAGATAAACTCTACTCTTATGGTAGTCACTATGTTTTAGCTAAAAGGATAGGATATGCTGACTCACTAGCTACAGGCTACCAGTTTATAATCAATATATCTACAGAAAATAGAGGAAACTCCTCTGCTACAGGTAAACAAAGGTCACTTTGTAGGCAAATGATGGGAGAATACTTAGAATTATGGGATGCTGATACAAGTGAGAAAAGATTGCATAACCTAATCATAGCAAAAGAAGAAGAACTTACTACTAAGCAGGAAAAACATACTAAGAAGAAAAACAAAGCAGGAATTCAAGCTATAAATTTACAAAATGATATACTTTATAAAGAAAAAGAGATAGGAATAATAACATCATTTTGCTCTGCGCTATATGGTAATAACGCAGCTAAGTACATGGAAGAACTACCTAAGATTTTAAAAAAAATGATTGCTTAGTCTAACACTAAGCACTAAACTTAAATACGGGGGTATTTATGAGTTTAACTAATTCATTCATGAACTTTGCAGAAGCACTTAAAGCAATTGATTATTTTTTTGAAGCCGGTTTATGTCCAAACTTAATTGGTGAAACTGGTATTGGTAAAACTGAGCTTTTGGCACAGTACACCATCGCACGAAACATGGACTTGATTCCATTACAAGTGTCTCAAATCGAACCATCTGACTTTGTAGGACTCTATAAAGTTGATGAGAATAACCGGACTATGACTTGTCCACCCAACTGGCTACCTCACATAGAAGCTGCTAAAGGTAAACAACCTAATAAAGAAGTCAAGGAAGTTATTGACAAACTTCGACAAATATTTACAGGTGAAATTAACCCGAACGGCGGAGTGATTTTTTTGGATGAGATAAACAGAGGGCATGAGGATATCAGACAAGCCTTATACCAGTTAGTTAATGAGCGTAGGATTCACACCTATGTTTTACCAGATAATTACTATGTAGCTGCTGCTTGTAACCCTAGTTCAGAGGGATACGAAGTTGCTGAGTTTGACGATGCTCTTATAAACAGATTTGCATGGCTCAAATTTCGTCCAGAAGTTTCTGAAACTTTAAGTTACTTAGAAGGAAAGTATGGAAAAAATAACCATGTATTAGCATGGGTCAAGTCAACAAGTGGTGACATGATTGACTATGGTGCAGACGATTGGGAAGTAAAAGGTTTACGTTATTCTCCAAGAATAATGGAAAAATCAATAAGACTTCACGAAACTACTAAGTCTCATGGAGAGACAAAAGAGTTTAGAAGAAAATTGTTCTCTTGTTTCATGGTTGAAGAACAGGTTGGTTCTCTTATTGGTTTCCTTGATAAGATGGATTACATCAACTTTAAAAATGTTATCAATGGTAGCAAAAAGAAAGATGCTCAAAAACTTATCGATGATAAGGCAAACGGAATCATTCTTACTATCATCAATAATCTAGCTGATGTTTTCAGGAATTATAAATTTGGTGCGGAAAAAGATAATGAGTTCTTCAAGTATAAAGATGAGGATATTGTAGCTGAAAGAGTTACTGCTTTCATAGGTGCTTGTGGTGAGGAATATGCTACTGCTTTCCTAAACAATATAGGAGATAGTAACTTTCATGACACGAAAAAACGAAGCATCGTTTGGACTAAGTCTTTCACTCAAAACATCGGTAAAGATGTTTTAAACGAGTTCGCTAAAGCTACCATAGAAGCTAGTAAAAAACGAAAATAATATAAGATTGAGGGGCGGAATCAACGACGCCCCTCTGCCTTTTCGCTGTCTCGCAACAAGGGGTGCTTTATGTCTACACAAAAGAAAAAAGAAATTGCTATCATTCGTAAATTAATTATGATTTTAATAACAAGTAAAACTAAAAATCGTTTTTACGCTACAATTTTAGGAAAGATTGCAAAACAAGAAACAAAAACATTACCTACTGCTGCAGTAGGTTGGACTCCTAATGGAAAAATGGTACTTCTTTATAATGATAAGTTTTTGAACGCACAAACAGATGAAGACGGTATCTTTGTAATACTACACGAAGTATTACATGTATTTTTTAGGCACTTGTTTAGATTCAAGATGGGTGACATGACTCCACAAGATAGACAATTAGCTAACATTGCTATGGACATGTCAATAAACCAACTGATTGAAAATGCTCCAAGGAAATTACCTGACGGTAAGGGTGGGGAAATGGAATTAATATATCCTGACCTTTATCAAGATAAGGATGGGAATGATTTTCCAAAAGAAAAATCTGCGGAATTCTACTTAAATCTTTTAAGAGAAACAAAGGAAGATAAACAAGAAAAAGGTGAGCAAGGTCAACAAGGTGAGCAAGGTCAACAAGGTGACTCTAAAGAAGAGTGTGAGACTTGTCAAGGTTCTGGGATTGACCCTAATCAACCTCAACAAGATGATAATCAAGATGATAATCAAGATGATAATCAAGATGGTCAACAAAGACCTCAAGCGTGTCCTGATTGTGGGGGTACAGGTAAGAGTCCTGACTATAACCCACTAGACCAAGGTGGTGAGGGTACTACGGTAGATTCTCATGATATGTTCGATAAGGTTGTCGATGAAGAGACTGATACGATTGGTGACGTAAAGGATTACGATATAGATGTGGAATATGAGAATACTCTAATAGTTAAGGAAGCTATTAATGAGTGTCGAAAGTTTGGAACACTTCCTGCTTTTATTGAAGCTGAGATTGAACAGTTAAGGAAAGTTACTAAAAAACATGATTGGAAACGTGAATTAAAACTTGCGGTCAATTCAGTTAGAAGTAACCAGACTCGATTTACTCAAAAGAAAGTAAACCGTAGGTCACTTGGAATGGATTACTTTCTACCAGGAAAGAAAAAATCTAGGCGTCCGAATGTTATCATCTTTAGAGATACATCGATGTCAATGTACAATGAGGAAATACAACAAAAATTAGCTAATGAGATTCTCTCAATGGCAAATATCGGTAAGGTTTTTGTAGGGGATGTGGATACAATAGTCCATCAAGTCTACCAAGTAAAAAGGTCTTCCGATTTAAAGAAACCGAAAGGTGGTGGCGGTACTTGTTTCATTCAAGCTTTTGAGGAAGCTAAGAAATATCAGGCTGATATCGTAATCTATTTAACAGATACGGATGGCTCATTTCCTAGGAAACAAGATGTCGGTAAATTTGTTCAACACACAGTTTGGGTAACTTTTGATGATGATAGAGATATTAAATCAAGAATACCCTTTGGACGACATGTAAACATCGAGTCCTAAAATACCCCCACAATAGTGTGGGGGTATTACCCCTGCACTATTTATTCAATGGAGGTTCTATGAACAAAACATACAAGTGAGTGAGGAAAATCAGAAACGACACGAAGAAAGCGTGAGCAAACTTCAAAAGGCATCACGTAAAGCTAGCTGTGAAAGTCTGGCTAAATCTTAGGAGATTGTCCCGTGTCAAGATTTCTATTAAAAAATAACATTTAGGGAGGTCAATCATGACTATTTTAAACTTCAATGTAACTTGTACAGTTTCAAAGAAAAAAGTAATGCGATTGGAAGGCACTACTATTTATCATGAAGATAAAAAAGTTAAGCTTGATAAGGTAAGTGGGCATGATGCTAAAATTATAGCGGAGGCTCTACTTGATAAAGTAACCTTGCTAGACAAGCCAACTAGAACAATGCTCTTTAATTGCTCCCCTGAAAAACTAGTCGATGATGTAACTTACCTTAGAGACATAAGGGATATGGCAATACAACTTAGAAGAAAAACCTCAGGTCGAGGCGGGTCCAAAACTACAAGCGTAGGCGATGAGTTCGAAAGCAGTATGACATGGAGATGTAACGACGTCTTAGATGATATAGACTTATCTAATTTGACTGTCCCGCAACGTGTGACCCTATCCCAAATTATGGATAAGAATCTATGTATTATGGAATTTAGTAACTACTACGACGTCCGTAACGATGACATTAGTGAGCTTAACTCTTTAGAAGAATCATTAAAGAGAATGAGGAAGGGCGGGAATTATAAAGAGAATTTACTAAAGAATATAGTAAATCTAAGAGAAAAAATTGAACAGTTTAGAAAGATTGTAGATGCGTCGGGCGATGACCTAATAAACTGGGGACAACACAAAATAAGTAGATGGCTGAATGTTAATAGTAATAAGGATAAACCTAGTTATGACACTAAAAGGTTAACTTATTATGGTATCTTATCTTGGATAGAAGTTATACAAGATAAACTAAAGGCAAAAGGAATTAAGCCTACCCCACCTAAGAAGAAGTCAATCAAGCCAACTAAATCTGAAAACCTAGAAGCAAGGTACAAGCTAGGAGAGGAAAGCTTTACACAAGAGGAACTTGTGACACTACTTAAGAAAGGTAACAACGTATCCCATCTAATGGAACTTAATACTATCTTTGATATGTTCGAGGAAGGTAAGAAAGTTAAAGTTACACAGAAAGCAGTAACAACATACGATTTTAAGCTACAAGCAAGGATGTTTGAGACAATTACTAATGATAAGGAGTTCACAAAAGTTTGGAAGTTTTATGGTCGTGATGCGGTTGTTAAAGATTCAAAAATGAGTTGGGATGATGAAAGATATCTAAACAACTTCAGAGGACAATTAGCGATATCTTGTAATAAAGTAGTAGAGTTTAACCACCTACTAAGCGATAATCTAATAGAAAGATATGTATCTAATTGCCAACAAAGTTTAGATATTACTGATGAGTTATTCGATAAGAGATTGAAAGATAAATTCAAAGTGGATGATTCAAGAGAGGAACTTACACACCACTATATTAAGCGAATGACTACAAAGCAGAAAGAAAAATTCTTGATTAGCTATCACAACTTTGAGCAGACAAAAATAAAGCTGAATAAGGATGACCACAAAGAACTTTTAAATACCCTTGACTATACAATTGTCAAGAAGATATTACTAAAAAGTTTTAGAGATAGTACTGTGGAGATAGAGGAACTATTTCTAAACAAGAAAGACAAGGAAGGTTGTAAGTTTATTTTAATGAAAGGTTCTCTTGGTGACTACTACTGTACTACAAAAGATAGAACAGTGGATATGTTCAAAATCCTATCATTTAAAGATAAACTTGATGTTATTACTCAAGGAAAGAAAGAGTATTACGATGAGTTTAAGAAGATTTTTAGTAAAGAAGAGGATGATAAAATTCTAACCGATGTAATTAACAATTGGAATGAAAAAAGCGAAGCTATACTCCAACATTACATGGGCGTAAATAATCCTAGACCTCACTTGGAACTAATCTTAAGCTTAAAATTTGATGGGCTAATTCCCACAACTACAGAGTTACTGGACTGTCTAAACAAAACAAAGAAGCTGAAAAAAGACTTCTTATCGCAAGGACATACTTTAGACTTTGAAAGTTTATTAGTCAGATGTTACACTCGATGCAACGAAAACTATATGTATAATACGGGTGAAGAATTCTACAATTGTTTCACTAGAGAGGAGATTCTAAGTATGGCAGGAATAACTGACATCTTAGACCACCCCCAATCAAGATTCCTTAATAAGTTTATGACATGGGAACAGAAAGCTTTAGAAGCTGACGAAGTAAGAGAGTTCAAAGTAAGACACGCTGAAGCATTAGGATATGACTACTTTAAAAGAGTAGCTCACCTATTTGATGATGGGATGACTCAAGATAGACATAGATACTTTAAAAAAGATGCAGTAAACAACCGCTACTCCTCAAGAGGAAGTGGGCTTACTGACCCAGACAAAGCATTTATGAGAACAGTCAAAGCTATGCTACTAGCTAACAAATAATATAAGGGGGAGATTAACTCTCCCCTTTATATTCAACACTGAAAAAAACCGGGGCAAATACATAATTTGATCGCTTATATTTATATAACCAAACAGGGAGGCACTTATGAATGATTGTTTTGATGTAAAAATATTCAAAGGAAGATTAGTAATACTCCCACTAAGGGAACTTGATTCAGACGACTTTGTTACAGTTAAGGAAGTACAGGAATCAAATGCAATGTATTACATTCTCCAAGTGTGTGGGGATGGGGAAGATATCTCAACGGGTTGGGACTTCAAACAAGATAAGAACAGGTACTCAGGAACTTTCAAGATAAGATATGAGTATGCTGACGATTTAAATAAAAGAGTGGCAGAACTTGAAGCTGAAAATAATATTAAGTTAGATATGTTAGAGAGAGTTTATCTTGATATTATCTGCAAGGCTTATGGCACATCTACAGGTAGTACTACTAAAACCTTTGCAAGTCTTGATGACTTTGAAGAACGTACAGGAAAGATTAACACTGACATCTTTTATAAAGAAGCAGTTAGTAAAACTAATAAAGACTATGCTTTTAGAAGCAAGTTTTATAAGGAGGGGTTATGTTAGGAATGTACCATTGTATAAATCCTGCTAAGAATGAGTTCAAATTCTACCATGTCTTATGGGATTCAAACGAGAAGCATTTTGTTTGCAAGTATGGGCGTATCAATCAAACGCCTCGAACACAAATATACCACAAGTCTCACGAAGAGATGGCTAAGTTTGTGAGAACTAAGCTGAAGAAAGGATACAAGTTTGTCTCTGGGTATGAAGAGAAGATAGGAAATAGGACTAACGCTCTTGAGTATATCTTGAGCCTCGACACAGGACTATGACATGAAACTTATAAAACGTAAAAAATTCAAAGAGTTAGTTAAGAATCTTGAGAACTACACTAATGAGGATGGTGTAATGAACAACGATGACCACGGTGTAGACTACTACTGGAATATCCAAGCTAAAGATTTTGGATACGACGATGAGGATAAGTTTTGGTTGGATATGGCTAGTACCTTAGAGGAAGAGGAACTATATGGATACTGTAATGAGAGAGAGGGTTATGTATATGTATCCTCTGCTGATGAAATATTCGTAGACCATCTTGGTAAGGAAGTTTACTTACCTGCCTACACAATATCTAAGGGTAAAGATGAGGAAGGTAAGGCAGTAGGCTACACTCACTGTGCGAGTACAGTAACGTGTGCAGATGAACTTCATCTTTATTGTATAATCGAACAATGGATGGAAGAATCTGGAATCTACCCGAGTGTATGGGATACGGATTCATATGGTAATCCTTATCAATTAAAGAAATGGGATGAGTCTTTCAAGAAAATTGAGAAAGAAGATAGAGATTTTATTGTGAAAGCACATGAGTTCAAACTACATGTAGAGGAGAATACTACTGAATGGTATGAGCTTCCTGCCTTTATATCAAAAATTATTCCTAATTATTTAAAGAAAATTTTAGATGAAGCAGAGCCTGAGATATTTAAAGTTGAAGCTGATGAACTTGGTTTTATTGAATTAGAAGTTGCTTTAAACCAAGGTACAAAATCCTACAGAAAAAAGAACTTAAAAGAGTCAGAAGAAATTGATATAAAACTACAAGCAATAGAAGATGATTACGCAGCAATACTAGTGGGAACGCCTGATAAAACGGGAGAGGTAATATTCACACTTAGATTCAAGACTACTTTGAATAGCACAGCTATTTCTTACATGAAAAATTTAATGGAAAGCGATCTTGGACTCGTAGGGAGGTTAGTATGAATACAATAAATATTATTAATTTGATTTACAGCCCAACATTGGCAGAAGGTACAGATGAGTCAAGCATAGCAACTTTTTCAGGGATGACTTCGGAGGATGCTTATAAGGATGCAGCAGAGTATCTTTATGAGGATGATTTTGAAAGTGAGAGTGAAGTGTTAGAAGAATATGATATTTCCCCTGAAGGGAAATACTATAAGGATTTATTCGAGAGACTAATAGAGCATCAAATGGAAGTAGGAGAATCCTACATAGACATTGATATTTTTAAGATTAAACTAAACATAAAAGACAACAAGTTAAAGAACTTTAAGATAACTAAGGAGTAGCTTTATGGATACGTTTTTTTCACAGTCAAACTGTGACAGGTGCGGGGCGAGCTTAGAAGGTAAATGCCGCAAGATGAGTTGGTTCACAGAGGATTGTCTCTGTGAGGATTGTGTAAGTAAGGAAACAGCTCTAAGGAAAGAGTTGGGGAAAGACATGGAGGGATGTGGATACGTCCCCACTTTGGACGGGAAAAAATAAATTCCCTGTCTCGCAAGGACGCACTTTAACCGTTAAATTTGGAGGAGATATGAATGAGCTAAGAAAAAGGAGAGGCACCAACCCACTTAAAGTAGATGTCTCATTTCTAGAAAATAGCACAACAAAGAGTTCATTTAGATTTCCCTTTCAAAAAGGGAAAGTTTGCAAGTATGTATCGGGTATCATGCTTTTCCTAGACGGAAAGCCTAGGAAAAAGAAAGAAGTTTTAATTGCGATATACGGTGCGGAGGCGGTGGAAAACCGGGGCATGGGAAGCGGACAGCTAGCCTCTACCTTTACCGCACTTAGAAATACAGGTATTCTTGCTTATGATGACGCAATAAGATGTTGGGTGCCCGGCGATAACTATGCTACATACATTATCTACCTGCTACAGTTCGTAATCCTTAGCCCAGTGCTGAAGGAAAACTTCCTTGAGCTGTTCGATAATTGTGCGACTAACACGGAATTTTATATGAAGCATATCCTTAAAGGAGGATAGTCATGGCAATCAAACCAAATAAAATTTATAGAAGCTCAGGACAAAGAGTGACAACTATAGCTGTTAAATTTGATGTAGATAAGACTATCATCATAGCTGCTATACACTACATCCTTCGAAAGAAATGGAAGGACAATGAGTACGAGGGAGAAAACTACACGGTAGAAGTCACGGGATATATGGAGAAAGAAGCGAACCGTAAAGGTATCGAGACACTGATAAGACATAAGTTTGAATCGGAAGGAAGAAGATGGGTAGATATTTGGTGTGAGGATAACATCGGTGGTTTCACAGACTTCTCTTTTGATAAACTGAAAGATAAAGATGACACTAAGTTTTTTGAAGAAGTTCTTGACCGTGCAGAACAATGGTTTCCCGATTGGTTTGCAAGTAATGCCGCTATATATCTGAGGAGGTTGGCACATGAAAGCAAAAATGAACAATACTAGTGAAAGCGTCCCCGTGTTAATTACATGGGGCTTTCATAGCACTACAGGAGATATTTACTTGGATGCCTTCCTTAATTTGGAGGAGCAACCTGAAGTGGCTCGGATGATATTCCTGCGAGCACAATTCCAACACGCTAATGTATCCTACATAAACATTCCTGAAGGAATTGGACGAGATGGACTAGCCGATTGGATGTCAGTAAATAAAAAAGAAGTACTCAAATTCTTAAATAAGTCTAAAGTTACAAACATTGGGCAAGTAATGAGGAGGAGAGAGGAAACAAATGCTCTGGATTACATCCTTCACGGGTTATGATGGAGTCATGCGCCGAATAAATAGGAATCCAACAGTAAAATTAATAGCTTATACAATTATCTAAGCCGAACAAGGAGAAGCTCATGAAGAAACATGGCTATAAGTTCAGGCGGGATTACTCTGTAAGAGTTATCCCCTCTAAAGGAAAGAAGATTAAGTTTGGGAGAGTAAGTACCCGAAAACTAGAAGGTGGTAAGAAGACAGAAGGCGGATACTTAAATCCCGTGCAAATAAAAGAACAATTAGACAAGGAGACAATAACTATAATAGGAACTAACCCCCATACACTTAACGGGATAGAATATCCCCGTGCCATTACAATAAATAAAGGAATCACTTATATGTCCTGCGGGATTATTAAGGAAGAGAGCTGAGTATTTTCGGATCCTATCACAAATATTAACCACTTAAACAAGTTCCTTAGCCGAACTTTGAAGAGTCTAGGAGGATGTATGTCTGTATCACTGACACTTATGCCACTTGAAAAATGTGGAGAGTTCGAGAATTACTCACACACTCTCCTGCCACTAGAATATGTTGGGGAAGACTTATATGATAAACTAAAAGAACAGAAAGAAGAACCAAACATCATTAAATACATGGAGTATCTAGTCGAGGGTAAGTTTAGTCATCAAATCGTTGGGCTAATTGACAAAGCAATCTCATGCTACATGGCTCCCCGGAAAGATGGAGAGGATGGATACGGAGATGTCTTCATTGATAAGTATGGACAAAGATTAATGTGGGTCAGCGCCGATGCTTTAGGAAAGATTCTTGAGGTACGGAAAGATTCTATAAAGGATGTAGCTGCTGTTGCATACCTGAAAGCTCTGCCCGCAGAAACCAAAGTAGTGATGTACTGGCACTAAGCCGAACAATTACAGACTCAAACAGTAATAACAACTACTTAAGTGCATCAGTGCACCGAACAAGGAGAAGCTCTATGAAAGTAATTAAAGAATTGACCATGGTACTTAGTACGGGTCATATTACTAAGAAGGATAACGACCTTCTCCAAGATACTTATGATAACAGATACAATGAAGACATGAATCTTCGGATGTTCACTCCCTACCCCTTCAAGATAATGCACCATGAGGAAGGTTGGGTAATCTATATTCCGCAGGAGTTAGAACTTAGAGGAAATAATGCACATGAATATTTGAAACAAATTTATGGAAATCAAATTCTCAGAGAATTCCTTATGCCTGAGTTTAGTGAAGCTTTCATAGATGTACTAAAGTTGGCACAGGAACAAGATTGTTGTTGGATAAACTTTGACTCAGGGGAACAATCCTATGAAGACTTACCCCTGTTTGACTGGTAGATGCCTGGATCAAACGAACAATTCCTGAAGATGACCTGATTATAACTACTTAGAGTATTTCAGAAGCCGAACAATTAATTAATGTAAATAAAAACCGGGGCGAATCTAACAATTGATCGCTTATATATATATATCGAGGAGGAACTATGTTTGAATCACCTAACTGGGTTTATTACTTTGCTATATCAAACCTATTCTTTATAGGTATGTACCTATATCAGTGGGAGAAAAACCGTAATAGAGAGATAAGAGATAAGATTCTCAAAGAAAACCTACTGAATGTAGATGAGAAAGCGAAGAGTAAAGCGACACAACCAGCGGGTATAGAGATTAATACCCTGCATGAAAAACAAAATATACCTAGAAGAAGACATCTATCTATGGAAGAAGACGACTCTGATGTAATCGTAATTGAACCTGACAAATATAAAGAACTAACCTATAACAAGGCAGGATAACATGGGTAAAAAACAAAAAAAATACAAACCAGAGATGAGATTAAACAGGCAGAACAAGAAGGTAAAAGGAACTAATATTATAAGTTCGGATACCATTCGGGGATGTACTAACAACTGTGAATCCTGTTATTCAAAGAAAAATTGCTGTAGGATAATTGAGAGATTCGATTTACCTGTGAGAGTAACTAAGTATATAGGGAAAGCAGATGACAAATCTTGGTATAGGTTTGGTACAAATGGTGACCCTGCTACAAGTTGGAAGCATTCAGAGAAAGTAATCAACGACCTACAACCAAAGAACTTCTTTGGGGTAACTAAATTACAGACTCTTAAAGGATTCACAGGAATATTTAAAAACCTACAGGTATCGGTTGACCCTCTTAATGTTAAACACTTTGCTAAGACACTAGAGAACGTGAAGACTCTCCTGATAAACTACCCCGATATAAGGATAGTATTAAGGGTACGCTCCTGCTCAACCTACAGCACATCCATCCTAGAGTTACAAGATATTGCTGTAAAGTTTGCTAATTATTATGAGCTACCTATCTTGGAAACACGGGTGAGATTCAATAGGAAAGATTCTATTGAGAAGTATAACCTATGCCCTAATGATTACTTTATGAGTTCGGGCAAGCAAACTAAGCCTGTGTGGGGTAAAAGATTCTTAGTTGGAGTAAAAAAATACTACGACTGTGACCTAAGTGGTAAGAAGTGTAAGGATTGTTCCAACTGTACCATCACTTGGACACAGAAACAATTTAAAAAGAAGGGGGCGTTTATCGCCACCAGTAAATCTAAGAGAGCCTATAAGGAGGTTGCATGATTAAGATACCTAAAAACAAAAAAATTAAAAAGAACTATCTTCATTCTGTAGAGTGGATGTTTAAGAATAAAAATTGCAGAAATGTGGAAATAAACATCACAAGAAACAACCCCCTTAAAGCTAAAGACTTAAGGGCTATGGCTACATGGATGCTAGATGCTGCTGATTGGTTAGAGGATAAGGATACAAATTCTTTTATCTCTATTAATACTTTCAAAAAGATTGTCAGTGACCCTATACGAGTTTTGTTAGAATCACTACGCTATGAAAAAGATGCGACTACACTTGATGAGATTGGCAGTAAAATAGAAGAACTAATCACAGATAGTATGAACGCTGATGAGTATACAGAGTTGAATGTGTTTGGTCACCTTAATAATGCTTTGGACGAAGAGACATGTTCTTGGAGAGAAGATTCTATCAACGAAATTATAGATAGAATAAACAACCCCATACCTGAAAATCCTCTGATAGAAGCAAGAAGACTATTATACGATTATCTTAATCTTCCAGACGATAGTTTAGGTATCCTCGAAGAAGCTTGTTGCTCACTCAAAACCAAAAAAGATAAGAAAATGATAAAAGATTACATAGAAATGTGGAACAACGATGAAAAACCTGATGTTGGTGGGCTTGGAGATATAGTACACAATCTTTACATCAAGTACCCGCTAAAAACTTGGGAATAATCTAAAGATTACCCTGTCTCGCTGCTCAAGATTAACTTAAATGGAGTCATTATGAATAAATCACATCTTACCGCTAGAACTAGAGAGAAGCCCAGTGTTCCTATAAGAATCCTAGACAAGAAAGACCTGCTAATAGGTAACTTGCTAGACTACGGATGTGGGAAAGGGTTCGATGCTAAACACTTTAATATGGATAAGTATGACCCTCACTATGCCCCACAGAAACCTACGGGAAAGTATAATACTATTACATGCATCTATGTTCTCAATGTAATAGAAGATAAGAGAGAGAGATTAGAAGTTATTGAGAAAATAAAGAACTTGCTCGATGAGGGTGGAAAAGCGTACATCTCTGTAAGAAGAGATATTGTAAAGAACAACGGTAAAGAAGGTAAAACATCTAAAGGGACATATCAGAAAAATATTACTCTGAGCCTCCCAGTGTTTAAAAAGACAAGTACCTACTGTACTTACATCCTTAGCCGAACTTAATGAAGGCAGAACAATAATAATAACTACTTAGCTTAGTTTCTAAGCCGAGCAAATCCTGAAGGGAGGCTATCATGGCTAGATTTGTCGAATACTTTGAAGACAATGGTATCAGACGATACTTGTTTTCCAAGTCCTTTCTTGAAGAGGGTGAGTTACAAGGAGAGTTTATAAGTAGACATCTAAAGAATTGGGGAATTAACTACCAAGGAATAGGTTCTTATCAAGATACCGTGGAAGTTCTGTTAGCCCACAGTTACTCTTTTGTTAGATGTATCTGTAAGAAGGATAAGAAAAGAGTACGGTTTAATTGCTACTTGTTCTTTAAAGGACACTTGCTGTTTGAGTTTGAATGGTTCAACCATGATGGTCAGAGAACAGGTTGGGAAGAAAATACTCTCATTGACTCCTGCAAGATAATGAAAAGAAACTATGAACTGTATGACGCTATAGTTACCCCTAAACTTGAAGAAGTTAATAAAGTTGAGGGTAAGAAAAGCAGGTACTCAGAGTTCTGTAAGACTTGTTACGAAGTATTAGTATCAGATAACCCCGGTATAGCTTATCGCTATCTAAGTACTCTAGTGGAGGAATTATGATTATACCTTTTAGAATTCTAATACTGGTTGATATATATGACCTAAATGATCCTTTCTATAAGGAGATATTTGATAACGATAGGGTGGAGATGTTCCGCAAGGCTTGCAATTATTACCAACAGGGATTCACGGATTTTCTTATTGAGCTAGAGATTATAGATGAGGATGGTAACTTTAAAGGAGAGGTTGAGGGGCGATTCACAGGAGATAATCCCTTAGAGTATTACGAAGGTAAACTCTGTGAGATTGAATGTGAGATGTCGACGGATAGTAAAGATAACCTATCCCACCATGAGCTTGGCTTCGGGATTGATTTAGAAACAGGAAAGAGAGTTCCCGTGGAGGATATTCCCTCAAATGCTGCACAGTATATGAAACAACTAAAGGAGACATTATGACTAAGCTACTTAAAAAAATTATAGGACACACACTCTCCTATAACAAGGATGAGATTGATGCTATCAACAACGATTGTAAAGATAGTAAGACTATCCATGTGGTTGAGTGTGAGGATGGGGATGATTTCCAAGACTATATGTATGCCACTAGAGAAAGAGTACCGTCAGGTACTCAAGTGGGGTATGAAATGTTTGATGATAAGGAAAAGGTTTGGGAACTAGTATTATTCAATGACATATTCTTTCAAGACTAAATATTAAACAACAAACATTTAATAAAGCAGAACCTATCGTTAAAATATCCACGGGGAAAACCGGGGCAAAGGAGGACTGACTAGTAGAATATCTAAAAAACCGGGGGAAATATAATAACTGATCGCTTATATCTATATAACAAAAAGGAGATTAATTATGAAAGTTATGAAAGAAATCGAAATCGAGAACAACAAGATTATTAACACCAAGGTAACCACCCTACCTGTGGATTAAACTTTAGATATAGCATCATCTATCTCACTTCTGTCGAATGACAGATAAGATATGGTGCTATCTATCCTACGATGCCCCAAGGCTTCTTTAGTCTTGAGCAAGTCCTTCTCCAATATTTCATAGATTCTTTTAGCAAATGTTTTTCTCATACTATGAGTCGCAGTATGTTGGCGGTCAACTTGAGCATCTCGGATAGCATCCTTGAATATTCGCCATGCTCTTTTATAGGACATGGCACAATCCCCGCCTTGTCTCGATGGGAAAAGGTAAGACTTACCGTCAAGGGTTTGACAATACTCTTCCACGATGGGCTTTATTGCAGGGGATAATATCACTGACCTTGAAGTGTTTCTGCCCTTCATGTTTCTACGAGTAACAATGACACGATTAGATACTTGACCATTATGGTATAAGTCCTCTAGCTTAATAGATAGTAGCTCCGAAATTCGGTAGCCTGTTTTTAAGCCAAGCAAAAATAATACCCTGTCCCTCAAATTTCGGAATACGGGTAGCATCTGAGCAATTTCTTCGTCTGACAATGGGCGACAACCAATCATAAAATTCTCCTGTCTATTCAGTATAGCACAGGGCATTATATAAGTCTAGTGAGATGTTTTGTGAATACATCTCACTGTAATAATAACAATAACTTAAACTTCCCCGGCTATCGCTAGGGTATATTGGAGGCTATTATGTCTAAACAAAACTACTTTTATTGTCTTAATTATTTTCTCAACAAAAAAGAGAGAGGTTCATTCTTCCTCAAGACTGACAAGAAATTTGACTCTTGGGATGAGGATGGAGTTACCAACGAGGCACTTATGCAGGGGGTAATTACCCCAGAGGATGTTGACCAAATCGTAGACGTAAATGAAATTGAAGAACAGGATTTCAATGATGCGATGGGACACCCCCAAAACCTTAGAGGCTGTCAAGTAAAATCGTGTCAAAAAAATAATTAAAATATTCCCCCGGAAATCGGTAGAGTATATTACATTTTGATACAACCCCCTACAAAAACCATACCAAATAGCTAAGTGTCTCCCCGTAAGTGCCCGTAATCACATTGCGGGTGTGGGTGATACGGAAAACAGGGGGTTTTGCTGATTGGGGTGCATTGGGGATGAAACAGCAATTATATTACCACTTTTTACGCTGTTCAGCTAAAAAATTTTTTCTGGGGAGTGTGCTGTTTCACTTTTACCCTTATAAGTTTACCCCCAGTAGCTAGTTTTAGTTTACCCGAGGTTCTATTCTGGTTCTATTCTGGTTCTATTCT
>Ga0307928_10001041_pt1 | contig 20870 bp, 22 predicted proteins | sample AceLakmetagen232_FD_201815 | JGI IMG/M metagenome (GOLD analysis project Ga0307928, IMG submission 201815) | Saline water microbial communities from Ace Lake, Antarctica - #232 | ecosystem: Environmental > Aquatic > Non-marine Saline and Alkaline > Saline | place: Antarctica: Ace Lake... | reverse complement strand
TTTCCCCGACTTCGCAATCTTCAAGTTCAAAGATTTCACTGCCACTTTCATAATCAGGTTCGCCAAAAACTCCCTTGTCCCAAGCTAGATCAAGCCTTGATTCATTGCCTGTATCGTGTGGATCTTCAAATGTGAAATAATCAAAATCAATAGTCAAATTATCAACTGCGGCGTTTACTGTAAAGTATGGTGATTCTAAAAACGCTAGCCCACCATTACTTCCCAAATCAACTGCAACCGAACCTGCCGGGATTGTAAAACCACCAACAACTTGCGGGCCTGAAGCTAAAATTGAATTAACACCTTCAACCATTCTGTCAACTTCGCAAGACCACACGCCCAAATCGCCAAGCATGTTAAAATTGGTCTGCCATTCTCCAAGCGGAATATCATAATATAACCCTTCAGGCGTAACGCTCCAAAACTCTCCCGCTGTATCTTGGATACGCAATAGAAAACTTATCGGCTTGACAGTTCGTTCGTCTATTTTTATTCTTGCAGTTACCAGACTTCCGTCAACCTCCATTGCTTCAGGATACAGGTAAGACATGCCATAATATAGTGCGGGCGGGATGCCGTTAATAACGCCAGTAGTTATAAAGTCAGCGGGGTCTTCACTGCCACCGGCTGTAGGCATTTCACGTTCCACATATAATTCAACTGTTTGTTCTGCCACTGGTTAAGACTCCCCAACAACGAAACTATCATTTTCAAGATCATCTAAATCAGAATCAATATATCCGGTTTTTGTAATTTTAATAGTGTAGCGGCCTATGTCTTTTGAGCCTAAATTTATACGCCCGTTTTCGTCAGTATCGCCTATATACACACCATTAATTTCAACAGCCGCGCCGGTAACAAGAACGTCCGTGGTGTATTCTCTTATAACCACAACAACGTCAACCGGCGACAAGGTAACATAATCATCAAGGCTGATAGTTATCATGTGCGAATAGACAAGGGCGTCATTTTGCAGAAGATAAAAATAGTGGTCACCACCGGCAATAGGGACAGTCCAATCCCATGAAAGCTTACTCCCGATACCATCATAAGAAGCACTCACTGTACCGTATAATTTCACGCTGCCTGTTTTACCAACACATGAAAATCCAATACGCTCTAAAGTCAAAGAATCGCCAGCCGGAACTAAAAGCGTTAAAGCGTTCGTGACTGTATTTTGTTCCATGATGTCAGTGACAGCTATACAGGTAATATTATTGCCGGGGTATTTCAATTGCATCTTATCAACACCCCGGAAAGAAAGCGTTTCAGTAACAGCCATCACTACAGGGTTTGTTTCTGTTGGGTCTCCAAGCGAATGACCGCCCCACATCATTTCAACGCCGCTGAGCAGTCCGCTGGTTGCACCGTAGACATTGAATACAACATCATCGCCCGGTTCTAATGATCCTGCTGGCGTGACCTCAAATGTGCGCCCGCCACATTCGCCAACGCTGCACATCGCGTCACTAAAATCTATTTGAATACCCGCTGTAGAAAGTCCTGGCATTATAACTCCGGTCGTTCGTTTTTATATGTGTGGCCTTCTGGTAAGTTGTCCTCAAGCCCCCACTTCCATGCAAGATACCCCTCAATTTTTGCCTTGTCGGTCAAGCTATCGACTACGACAATTTCAGCAACTTCAGATTGGGTGCGGTAATCATTGATCGGGTCTCCGGTTGCAGGGTCTAAATTGCAAGCAACGCCAAGATGCTTTACCGTTCCTGTATCTGCATAAGTATCCGTACCATATTCAACTGAATCTAAACAGCTACTAACAGCTGATCCAATATGCGACCCGCCGACAACATGCCAAGCGCCATCATATAATGCACCACCGGCATAACCAGCACCGCCTGACCCGGCCCCGGCTTTGACTACATTCTTTTTATCGGAACTGCCGGAAAGATACAGCTCAAAAATGTTACGATCTGCTCCCAGAGCTTCACTACTGCAACCCGATATGTGCCAACGATGGATTTCCGGTGTTTGGATTATATATTTTACCACCATGAAAAATCCAACAGCGCCAAGCGCAAACGGTGATTCATTCAGCATTGACATGCAATCACGCACACCGTCAAAAGTTAAAATATTGAGAGCGTCTTTTGTTGATACATTTGGCCTGCCCCGGTATGTTGAATCGGTTGCTTCAAGATCGTGATCGTTGCCGGATTTGTCAGCCCACTTTGATACTTCGTCGCTGGTCATGGTCAAGGTGTCTGCATCGTCGGCATCAAACCATAATTTTGTATCAATCTCAGCCGGTGTCCAAGGCGGCGGTGCTGTTGTAGTAGTGCTGCTTGTAGTTGAGCTTGTGCTGGTTGTCGAATTCGTCGAGCTGGTTGTGCTGGTCGTTGAATTAGTCGAACTTGTGGTCGAGCTTGAACTGGTAGTGCTTGTGGTCGATGTTGTTGATGATGTCGTTGTAGTTACGGTTGTTATTATTGATTTGTTTATAAGTATTCCGCGCTTTGAAAGCTGGTCAAGAGCGTACGCTCTAAACTTACCAGTATGACCTAGCTGCCAGTAAATAGCAGAATAATCGTATTCGCCAGCGCCATAAATTGTAGCCCGCTGTTCGCTGTCTGTTGCGTCAACATTATGGGCAAGGATACCGCGTGCAATGTCTTCTTCACTATCGCTTGACCTGCTCCACCCGCACCATTTATAAGTCGCGCTATTAATAGCTAATATCTGACCGACCCGAAGCACCCCGGCCCCTGCAGCTATTGTTCCATCATGAGTACAGCACATGCCGCCTATTGCGATTTTATAAGTCCGGTCAAATACAGCAACCCATTGAAGGCCGGTAAATTCTGCAACAGTTTCGCCGGGCCCAGTCGGCCATGTCGGGGCGCCATCGCTGCTTGTCCATCCATCGTTTAAAGCCTTATACGCAAGGCCATTATCGGCAGCAGGGCGCACAAGATCGTTAACGCTGTACTGCCTGCCCGGTTTCCAATAACCAACTTGAGTATAATCCGGCCCGTATTTTGCTTGATTAAACATTATATCGTTACCAGCTTTATTGACACGATGTATTCTTCATTGGTTTCAGGGTTTGCCATTTTCATTATCGGGGTTGCTTCAATAACAGGTGGTTCCCATTGTCTAAAAAATACATTGAAAGTCCTGCCGTCATGTAGTGTTAATAACATACTTTCTGTTTCTGCGTCTGCTGATTTTGCATACAGGGTTTCTATGTCAGCGCGGGTGATCCATGCGTCCGGGCTTATTAATGTGATTGGCCGCCCTTGCCCGCTTGCTGAACTTGATTTTTGAACATGCTGGACACCTTGCAAACTGTATTGTGCCGATGCTGAAACGCCTGTCCACGCAAATTCGTCAGACCATAAAAGCTCATACGGGAGTTCTAAATCGTCAAGTGTAATCATACCGTCATTCCTGCAAGTTTCATTTCGCGGATAAACTGTCTCGCCATATTCTTGTCTACATGAGCAGGCAGTGTGCTTTCCCCTACCTTAATATTGATTGTGCCAAGTGGCGGCCCGGCGGGTTCGGCACCGGCGGCAACAACACCACCATCGGCATACCCCTTAACACCGCCAAAGTCCGGCATTTTAAGGTTGTTCAACTGATTGAGAAAACCAAGCCCGATACTGTTAACGGCTTTCTTTTGCATCACAAATTCACCGTTTGTCAGCATGGCAGGCACCTTGTCTGTGCCTTCAGGCCCCGTAACCTTGCCGCCTGTTGCAAAGTAGCTGGTTGATGTCGTTTGTTGGCTGCTGCTATTACCAGCCCGGAGCGCTGCGTCTGCTTCAATCCATTTCAAGCGTTCCATTTCGTATTCGTCAAGCAAGTCTTCGCGGTCTTCTTCTGCCTTTTTTATGTCCTGACTTAATTCGTATTTTGAAACAAGCGCTTCATTTATTAATTCCTGTTTGAGCAATGACAACTCAGACGCATAATCATTAACAGCGGGCGCGGCTTCTATTTTTATATCATCAACACCCTCTCTGCGTTCGTTCTCAATATACGCATTTTCATAATTAAATAAATCCTGCGCTTGCATGTTTTCTCTGCGGGCGGCTTTCTGCGCTATCTTGACTGTGTTTCTTGAATCCTTAAATTCTTGCCGCCCTATATCAGTAACATCGGGATTATAAAAAACACCGTAATCTGTTTCCGTTATTGTGTTGCCTGATTGATTGCCTGCTGGTATGTATCCCGCGCGTTCAACCTCCCATCCGTTAACCCTTTGGACGTATCCGGCTATGTCCCCTTGCCGCTTTCCAATGCTGCCCTTAGAAGAACTTGCAGTGTAATAATAAATAGTACTATCTAAGGTTTTGACAACCCTATATTCACTTTCATACGGGATTTTTTTAGCAGACGGCATTTCCTCCAAACCTTCAGGAGGCGTATCACCTCTAAATGCACTTTCAACAGTATTCTTGCTCATTCCTGTTTGATCATATTCATTTTCATCACTTTTCTGCATGCGGGCAACATTATCAATTATATCTATCTGCCGCATTTGTTCTTCGCGTTCTTTTTCTTTTAACTCAGCTTTGATTGTTCTTAGCTCTGTTTTTAAATCCCTTCTGAGTTCACTTTCTTCTGTCCGGGCTATTGCCATTATGCGCCGGAAGTCTTTTGTTAAATCTCTGATTGTGTCGTATATGTCACGGATAAGACGCTTGATTGCGTCTCGCTCTGTTTCTAATATTTCAGCAACATCCCAATCACCGCGACCCATTGCAGCGGTAACGCCACTCGCAAGCTCTCCATTCGTTACTGCCTTAAATGCAGAAAGCCTGCTGGTTGCATCGGTCATTGTTTGCAGCGCGCCTTCTGGATTGTCTCTATTGAGACCGTCAAAATTTAAACCCTGGGGCATTAAAGAAATAGACCGCTGTGCAATCTCGGGCTCAAATGCTGAGACAGACAATAAGCGTAGCTGTAATTCTCGTATGGTTTTTTCTGCCCGTTCTATTTTTCTATCAAGCGGCAAATCAACATAGCCACCCACCGCGAATTTCGGCAACACGCCGGGGCTGTAAATCATATTGTTTATGCCGTCAAGAAAGCCCTGCCCGAAATGGTCAACCGCCGATTTCCGAATGACATACTCACCCCGCATAAGCATTGCGGGAACATCGTCAGTAGTACCAGCGCCGGGGATTTTGCCAGCCTTGCGCGTGAACATACTGCCAGCTATGCCGCCCGTTGCGTGCGTTTCTAAAGTCTGTATTGTAATTGTTTTTGTTTCTGCTTTTGTTAAATCCTTAAATCGCTCAATTAATTTTTCATAGGTGGGCGACAACGTGACTTTTAATTCTTTTTCTTCGTTGAGCTTATTGGCTTCGGTGTTTACATCCGCTATTTTTGACTTAGATGTTTCGATAGCTTTGTTAGCGTCGTCATAATTTTGCTTAGCTTCTGCGGCTATTTTAGCCTGTGCCCTTGAGTACTCTTCGCCTATATCTTCGGCGGCTATGATACTTGCTTCAATCCCATCGGCTGCTAATTTTTGCGCCTTTTTTTCATCTTCAAGTATCTTGCCGGACTCGTCTTTAAGTTCGCCGGAATGCTCTTTTTCTATGCGAACAGACGCTCTAAGCATTTCCATCGCAGCTTTATTTGATTCTTCTGTGTTCTTTTCAGCTTCTTCCCTTGCCGCATATCTTAACTCTTCGGCTCTTGCCCTTGCTGACTCGCGTTGTTCTTCATTAGAATCAAGAGAGCTATTAACGTCTTCAAGTTCTTGTTTTAACCCTTCAATAAATGTCGCCCATTTTTGTTCACTTGTCCGTAACTTTTCCAGCGCCGTTTCGTATGTTGCCAGTGCTTCATTCCTCAGTGCTTCAAATTCTGTCTGCGTTTCTGTTGCCTGCGCCATCATTGATGTAAATTCTTTAGACTCAGCACCATACGCTTCTAAAGCATAATCAAGACCGAGCGCAACTAGCTCCATAGTCTTGCCTGCTGATTCTGCGCGGGCGTCATAAATAGCTTGAGCGGTTTCTGTGCCGACCGATTGTTCTTCGACTGCCAGTTCCTCTATTTCAGAAATACGATCACTCAGCAAAGATTTTTCATCATCAATATATTTTTGTACTTCCCCTATGTCGGGGATTGCAACTGTAATCGTATTTGCAACGATTCCCTCTGACTGCCCCTGCTGCAAAGACTGAATCGCCGCCTGCACTTCCCTTAGCCGTTGAGAAACAGCGGGTAATTCTCTTACGGCCGCTTTTGCATCATCGGTCAGCGTGCCGAATAGCCCTGTTTGGCTTGCCTGTACATTTAATTGTGCCTCAAGTGCTGTCCAGTACGCCCGCGCTTTTGCAAGCTCATCTCTAAAAACAATAATTTCTTGAACTGTGCTGCCGGTAATATTACTTGGAAGTTTTACGTCCTTGAATCCTTTGAAACTTTTTACAAGGTCATCAACTTGGATGTTCAAATCGGAAATAACCTGTGCTAGGTCTTTAGCCGCCTGCCGCGCTTCAATGAATTTATATGCAGCATACCCGATTGCAGCTATACCAGCGGCGGCAAGAAGTCCGAGCAACACTGTCATTGCAACAGCGGCGGTCGTGCTTGCGATTGCCATGGATGCAAGCGTCCCCGAAAATGTCATCATTGCGGCTGATAGTTTTATGACTGGCAACAACAAACCAGCAAAAGCAATTATCACCTTACCTAAACCAGCAGCCCACAAAAAAGCACCGGCTGATGCTGCTGCAAAAAGTCCAACTATAACCTTTGTTGATGCAGGCAACTCGCGCATTATGGCTGCCAGTTCTCGTAGTTTTCCTGTTGCCGGTATAAGCCCTTCAGCTACAAGGCCACCAAGCTGAATCTTCAATGCTGTGATTTCATTACCTAAAAGCTTAACCTGATTTTCAGGCGTTTCAGCCATGATGTCATAGGCGGCTTTTGTTGCGCCTGTTGCTTTACTCATACTGTTAAGTGAATCTTTTAAACCGTCTATATTTTGTGATAAACTTAAAACCGCAACGCGAGCCTCAACGTCCGGGATTAATTCGCGCATCTGGTCAACCGCAAGACCTTGCTCGGCGATTGCTTCAAGGGTAGGAATGAGCCCCTGCCATGTTATGCCCAGGGCATCCATCTTTTCTTTTGCTTCTTTGGTCGGCGCTGATAGGGCATTAATTGCACCGCGCAAAGCATTGACAGCTATTGGGGTTTTAATCCCGGCCTTTGTCATTGACGCTATTGCAGCACCAACGGTTTGAAAGTCAACACCTGCCGCCCTTGCGATAGGTAGAACATTACCAATAGCAGACGACAATTCGGGAAAAGTAGTTACACCGAGTTTTACAGTTTGAAAAAGAATGTCATAATACCCGCCCAATTCACTCATGCTCGCGCCGTATGCGTTAATAGCACCAACACCGGCAACAACAGCGGTCTTTGTATCTGTAACACCAGCAACGGCGGCCTTTGCTGAAAGTTCAAGGACATAAACAGAATCCTTGAGCGCGACACCTGCTGAAATTATATCGTATTCGGCTGCTGTTAATTCTGCGGCTGACTGCGGGATAATTCTACTAAGTGAAACAATTTCAGATCCAAGCGACTGTATCCCCTCAGTAGTGAGATTTAAAAGGGTATTAACTTCGCCAAGCCGCTGTTGAAAATCAGCAAAAGCTTTATAGGCATTTACAACACCATAAACAAGCCCGGCCATTGCAAGTACGGCTTCTTTTGCGCCGACTAACTGTTGGCCGAATGTCATGCCATTCTGCGAGCGCTGCAGGGCTGCCGTAAGTAAATTGGCTTTTGCAATTAACTTGCCCTGTGCGGTTGCCATTTTCCCTATTGCGGCAACCGATACCGTTTTGAGCTTTGCATATAAGGTTTGAGTTTTGGCGATTTCAGTATTGATTTTCTTAGTACCAGCAAGCCCGGCTTTTGATTGCTTGGCCTGAGCAACCCCGAAGGCTTTAGTGGCGGTTGAAAGCCCGGCAATGTCTTTACCGAGTTTTTTTATTGCATCATCACCAATGGTATTGACTTTGATATTATATTTTAGTTCTTTATCAGTAGCCATGTTTCGCTCAATCCTTTGGTGTCATTTTCTTAGTAAACTTTTTCCATTCTTTTTTGTCTGCATGGCTGCCCACCCGGACGGCTATGGCTGATCTTAAAGTAGACGCTTTTTCCCTTTTTGCATGCCCGTCTAAAGCTATTATAAAAAAAGTCCATCCGTATTCCATCGCATTAGTGTGCCCGGCCTCAATAAGCGAACAGGCCAAGTCTTTTATTTTGTCAGGGGTAAGCTTGCTTGAACCTTTACCAGTTTTGCCAGCATCTCGAAAAAAAACAGGTTCAAAGACTTCACCTCATCAATCAGCTTGCGAACATCGGTTGGGGAATAATCATTTTCCAGTTCTTCGGCGGTAAGCCCCGTACATTTGCAGATAACAATCTGAGATGCTTCAGACCCGAACAGCAGGTCAATGGTCGCAAGGGGTTTCTTGCCTTCCATAACGGCTTTACCATCAGCGGCGATGTCTTCAAGCGCGATAGAGATTTCCTTAACAGACATTTCAGTTATAGTGATTTCTTTTTCGTTGAGCGTGATCTTCTTTTCTTTTTTCATGGTCTTAAACCCTCTCTTTGTGTTTTACTTCTATTGATTTATGAAGTTTTTCAATATGCCTTTTCCAGTACAGTTTTAATCCTGCGCGATGAAGTAAAAACCTCCATTTACTCATGCCGTCTTTCTTACAAAAAAATTTATATAGGTTGTTCCATGCAATCATGGTGTCTGCGAGCAACAGACGCGCCCGTACAAGCACACAACCAGCATCATGCACCGCAGACGCCCTCATGTTTGAAACGGTGTCAAATACGCCTGTAGCGCCATCCCATTCGTATCCAGTGTGTAAGATGAGTAGACCGCACACATATAATGTAATCTTGCCGAGTTTTATTTCTTCCTTTGGGCATATTTCTGTCTGGATGCTGAAATCTTCTACCAAAACCCATTTCAGCCCAGCTGGATTTCGCACCCAAGTCATTCCATGATAACTATAAGTAATGTTAGGCTTCATTTTTACCGCCCCCGGTTGAAATGCGTGCTTTGCCGATGTTGCCCTGCAGGGTCTTTGGATCGAAGGTTATGTTTTCAAGTTCGATAGATATTGACGTTGCGCTTTTCAATAAATCAATTATCTGAGAAAGCAGATTTTCTATGATCACGTTACCCCTCCTTTATGATTATTGTAAAGCCTTTCCAAACAGCGGCGCATAAACCAGATACAAAACCAACAGCAACAGTATACGCAATAACTGCTGATAGCTTATCGCCGCGTTCACGTTGTTTTTTTAGCCATTTATGATTTGCTTGAGTATCACTTACTACTTCAGCCAGGTTTATTTTCCCCGAACCTGTAAGCTGGTCAACGATAACGCCTATCTGAGCGCATTGTTCATCACTTATCGGCAGCCTGCAAATTTTTTGTTGTGTTGACAATTCAGACCTAATTATATCTCTCAAAACCCGTTCAGAAACTTCCATGTTTTCCATGTCCGCGATTCGCTTTTTTAAAGGTTAACCAACAATTTGAATATGTGGCATATCTCTCCAGCCGTCAGGATATTGCCAGGCGTTCCAAAGGCCACCCCACTGCACATAAAAACAAAGTTCGCATGATGCCTGCAAAAATGCTGTTGCTATCAATGACAAGTAATGCCTGTTCCAGCTTGCCCGGCCTTCAACATAGGCATAAAAGTCAATCGCTCTGCCGCTTTGGTGTTTACTCTTTTTTAGATAGCCGTCACATTTTGATTTCCCGTTTGCAAATAATCGAGCCTGTTGCGCAACAGTTCTTAACCCGCCTGATGAAGGAATACCAAAATCTATAGGTGTAATCTGAATAGCACGACAGGCAATCTGCACAAGCCGGGGATCTACTCCATCAGCATTCATCATTGACCTGTCGGATAATTTAAACATAATTTACTCGGCAACCTCAAGGAAACCATCTTCAGTTAATGGTCGCCAGATAACATGGAAGTGCATTGTTCCTGATGTGTCATTAGATGAAACATATTGCATATAAGTATTCCCCGCTGCCGGAGCGAGTACGCCAAATGCTTTTTTGTCAGAGTTGGCGCTTAATCCAAGCACAACGCCAGCCGCATTAAAAACATTCAGGGCTGCACCTATAATACCGCCTTTCATGCAAACACTACCAACAGCAACCGGCATATCTGTTCCGGTTGTAGCAGTAACAAGTGTATTAGAAGTTGCACCATCATCATTATGTATATTGAAATATACATCATCGTTAGCGCCGGTTAATATAACATTGACATGCCCTGTAATTTCTTGAATCTCAACGGAGCCAGTTATTTTAAACAGGTTATAGGGACTGTTGCCGGTTGTTTCCCCATCAGTACCTATCACAATATCTTTAAATTTAGTTTCAGGATAACTGAATCCACTCCACACATTTGCGGAGTCAATGTCACGCCATTTTCCATCCCCTGCACCGCTTGAACAATCAACAACGGTCATGCCTGAAACATCATCAAGATAATATCCAGCAGTTTGATTGCCCACTGAAATACAATCAGACAAGAAACCACCTGTAATAGTTCCATCAGCAAAAAAACCGTAGCTTGTAGTTGTCCCAGCAGCATAACAGGCAGTTAATTTTGTTCCGCTTCCACCTATGTCAAACCCTTTACCGCCTGCCTTTATACCAGAAGCAGTACAGTCAAAAAGCCTTGATCCACCGATGTTAAAATCCCATCCCGTAGTAGATGCAACACCTTTGACACGAACATTCCGAAATTCGTTCCCATCAGCGGTGCTTACCAGAACACCAATCTGGTCAGCTGCTGGCGTAATCTTTAACGGGCCTAAAACTTTAATTGTGCCACCGCTTACAGTTAAGCAGGTTCCGTCACCGTCAATAATTGTACCAATCTCACACCATAGCTCTACTGACGCAGTACTCATCACCACATTTTCTGTATATGTGCCAGCGGTTACAGAAACAGCATCACCGGCAGAACAAGCAGCAAGCCCAACAGCAATAGTTTTAAATGGAACCTTTGACGTTGTGCCTGAATTAGTATCAAGACCATTAACGTCACTCACATACCAAATATCTCCTCCGAAGTCGCCAGAGTATGTATGCACCTTGTCGAACCGAGCTTGTCCGTATGCAGTAGAAGCGAAAAGTAATATTGCTATTGCTATTAATATCTTTTTCATAGTCGAACCCTCATTGAATTATTATGCCTTCGCATTCGATATTTGCAAAACCTATTGAAGCTTTGTTTAAATAAAAATTATCTTCAGAATTTAGTAAATATGTATCTGTACTTGGTGAATATGACTGCACTTGAATAGCGTCTGCCTCAGTGTCGATTGTGTAAATTCTAATGTATAAATTGCCACGGGTGTCTGCTTGCCAGTTTTGCCGTATTTGGTTGATCGTAACGCCGTCAACAACATCTCTCCGTATGATTGAACCGTCTACATACGTTGAATACGGATTCCAATTATGACCTGCTAAAATCATTAAGATGTTTGGATAATTTATAAACACGTTTTGATATAATGCTTCACCGCTTCCGTTGTTCTGGCAAGCCCAAGTATAATTATCGTTATTTGTACCCCTAGAATATTCTGATGTAAGTGAACTAAAATAATAATGTGTAGATATGATTACATGCTTGTCAGTGTTTGCAGTAAGGATACCATCAGCCCACGCAATCGCATCATCATCGGGGCAGTACGCAATTGTCATAAATAGATATTCCACACCACCGACCGTAATTACATCATAGCTGTTTTGCATTATATCGAAATTGCCATCAACCCATGAAAAATCAGCAACGGGATAATATGTGTCAAACGATGTCGTTGCTCTTGCTGGGCTTGCAGAATCATCGGTATCAAACTCATGGTTTCCCAAGCTGAATATATATGGGATGTTTGCTGTAGCCAATCTCTGCATCTCTGTTGCAATCATTTCATTGTCTGCTGGGTCTGTAACACCATCACCTAAATGCAAAACATACTTAATGTTTAACGCTTCTGCTTGCGATATTATCCAATCGTTATGGCCTGACAGAATAGGCGCGCCAGCAACCGTGTCGTGAGTGTCGCCATAGACAACTACCTTGAATGTCTCAGCATGAACAGGGCAGGCAATTAACAGGAAAAGGATACTGAGATATTTCAATTTACCACCATCCTTCGGTCGTTTCATAAGTTATTGTCAAGACACCAGACCCTAACACCTTTGCAACACCAGCAGCACCACCGTCAATTGTTTCTGTTCCATTCGGGTCAATGGTTACGTTTCCAGCACCAACGTTATAAATAACGTACTCAGTGCCGTCAATTCCTGCTGGCAAATCAATCTCAATGTCACCGCCATCAGCCGCAGTATCATCTGTATCACAAAAGATTTTATAGGATGTTGCAAGTACAGTGTATGGGCTTGCGGTGTCAATAATGCGGACTGTATCTGTAATCCTGCCGCCTGTCTGCTTGATTACATTTGCAACGGGTGAGCTTATTCTTGCGCCCGTTATGCTATCAAGCCAAATACCTGCACCGCTTCCATGCCCTTCAAGCACAACTTGGTAATTCGTTGCGCCAAGTGTAGGCTCTTCAACAGACAAAACCGTTTCGCTACCATCTGATGCTGACTCTGAAGCCAAAAGTTTAAGCGTTAAAGCGTTACCAGATATATCCACCGTATCGGCTGCACTTTGGATTATCGCACCTGTAGCGTCTTTGCAAAACAGCTTTGCTTCGTCATCTCCAAAGCCAGTAGAATTAGCAGCCCAACCATCCCCACCAAAAATTTCAGCTCCAGTCAAATCTATAAGCGCACTACCAGCAGGGCCAGGGCCAAGACCAGCAAATGTAGTCACGGAATTTGTGCCAATAACAATGCCCTTCGATTCTGAATTAGCAAGAAAAGATGAACCGCCTAATATCGTTGTTGAGTTTATTGCTGTAATAATTTTATCGGATGGTGTTTCAGTAGATGGAACGAATAAAGATGATAGTGCAAAAGATGTTTCATCCTCTGTGCCGTCAAAATTACGGGGGCCTATTTTAAGTCTATCTTGTATAAAAATAGTATCTGATGTCTCTGATGATATTACCGGATTGACAGCATCGGCAGGATCAAGATTAAATTGTATTGATTGATCTGCTGTACCGTCTGCGGATTGGAATAAAATGATGTCATCGTCTTCATTGGATATTGACTCACCGTGTGGGTCAAACGTAATGATGCTTTGTGTTCCGCCGATGGTTGCACCATCTTCACAAGTACACTGCCCAAAGTTGGCATCCTCGCCTAGCTCTGCATACGTTCCGCTCAAAGCCGCAATTTCAGCATCGGTATACGCTTCTGATTCCGCAACGGTCGACATGCCGGGAGGCGTTGTCATTGTCTGCCCTATAAGAGGTTCGTAGTAAGTACCCGCCACAAGAAACGGTAGCAAGGCCGCAAGGAATAATATTTTAATGTACCGTTTCATGTTGCGTGCCTCCTAATAAGTGTACGTGGCGCGGTCATCCCAAACGCCTGAGAATGCAGACGAACCACCCGCATATTTTATTGTCATTGCGTTACTGCCTGAATATGTAATCTTCTGAATCTGCCAAACGGCTGCCGAGGTTGCACTGCCCGGCGATGCTTTGCCGATATACTCAACATTGTCCGAGCTGTCATAAGCAAGAACGGTTTGATATGCATGTACGAAATTATCAATTTGCTGGGATGTAAAATTCTGAGCTACTGCCGGAGCTACCGAAAAACTGATCATGCAAATAAGCATAAATACTGTGAGCAAAAACTTCATTTCAAAACCTCCTAAAAAAAGCCCCCACCCCACATAAAAGGGCAGGGGCTTTGTGTATAGCATGTACAATCAAACCACTACGGCGCTGTCGTGGTTGTGGTTGTGCTTGAGGTTGTAGTAGTACCAGCAACCGCGTCAGTGAAGCGCATGGAGAAAAAGCGCGATGTTGGATGGTTCGCGGTATCGTCTAGACCTTCGCCTGAGAAACCCATGCTCATCCATTCGTCACCGATCAGATTGATTGATCCTTCAGGTGCGACTTCAACTTTCCAGCAGTTAATATTGTATGCTCGGCCATAACTGTTGTCAGCTATGAAGCGCAGTGCATAAAAACCACCGATGTTTTCATTAGCAAGCAGAAACTCACTTTCCGAAATGGTTGCTCTCAGAAACATAGCCATGTTCGCCAGGCTGATTTCATCAAGCGTGAAATTGACGTTATACCCGGATGAAATTTCTGCAACCCGGTCTTTGGTTTTCGTGCCGGAACGTGAAGAAAAATGTTCCAACTTTTCGCGGGTCGGTTCAACCGTAACGGAACTTGCATTGCCGACATCGACAAAATCTCCGTCTACCGGCGCTACATCCCCGGCCCACGGCGCAATGTAGAGAATACCTTTTGGGATGGTAAGGTTATTCGTGGGGTTTGGTGCTGCATATTGATCGGCCATTTTAGCCTCCTGTTAAATGTCGTAGTTAAACTGTAGGGTAAAAATTAAACCCTTGTTTTTGATTATTTCAATGTAGTCTTGCTGCTCGGTGTTAATGAAGTTCTGTTCCATAACAACACTGTCAACCGTTATATTTTTGCGCGGGAACTTTTCGATAAACAACTTCCGGTCAAGTTTTGTCGTGTTGACAATTATAACCAAAACAGAAAGTTTTTCGCTACCGATTGAATCCCCGCGCCTGCTGCGCGATACGCCAAAAACAGCAGACGGGAACTTGACATAAATCTGAGCAGCTTCAACGTCAGGATATACCGATGTTGTCTGGATCCGGATGTATTCTTCTATTGCTGAATCGTGCATATCAAAGTACATTCCATCCGATTGTCGGCACACCCGCCGGGGGCTGCTCGTTTTTGATTCTTGCGATTGCCTTTGCCGCCCTGTCTGTCCACATCTTAATCAGAATCTTTTGATCATTGGCATCGTAGAAATTCAAGCCAAGATCGCCGTATTCCTTTTGCACCGTGTTAAGCCCTTCCGGGCAAATGACATTCAGGACGGGCATTAAATACGCCAAAGCCAAAGAAGCCTCCGCGTCAATGCAATCTTCTTTCTCATCGCCAGTGCGTGTTGCGTACTCGCCTATTTCACGGCGTAACTCCCGCGCTGCCGCACTGAGATGAGGTTCTATTTTAGAGTCAGCAAGCTTGGTGTCGTCAGGGAGCCCACCAAGCTGCCGAACCTGCAATATGGACGCGAGCGCCATTGTTATACCGCCGTCACGATCATTACATTACCGGGACGCTGTAGCACCGGAAGCGGGCGGCCTTCGACCTTAATCCATTTACCGGACGGGTCTTTTTCATCCCATGACTTTGAAAACCACATTTGCCCACTGCCCGGATTACCAATACCGCCGGGTGCCTCAAAGTCAATAATCGGGGCATACGGAAGGTCGGTAAGATCGGGCGAATTGCCGACAAGCACATACTGATCAGCGTCAATGTAATATTTACGAGCACCATTGGCATCAAGGTAACTGCCGGAGTACTCGATAATTTTACAGCCGACAAGCGTTTCAATGTCGCCAACGGTTGCAATGCGGATTGCCTTGTTGCCGGTGTACTGCAACAGGGCCAGCACGCGGGTGTTTTTCAGAAGGGCATCAATGACCTCATAGCCAGCGATAAAATCAAAGCTGGTAATAGCGCCGCCTGAATCCTGCTCAATTTTGCGCTTATGCGCGCGCAGCATTTCAATCGGGTCACTGGATGAATCGGTGAAAAGGTCAGTGCCGGTAAGCGTTACACGATGGCCGCTGTCCACAAGGTAATCGACAAGCAATGTACTGCAATCACTGTCATAAATTCTACCCTTCATGGCATTGGCTGACCAGAACTCCAATGTGCGGAAATGCTCGTTCATCATGTCTTTCTGCTCGCGGGCAACACGACCGGAAAGCATTTCAACAGAAGCCTGTTGACCGAAACCACGCATGGCGTTCAACTCTGCAGCGGCAATATGCCGCTTGGTTGCCAGCCGGGGCGCCGTCATTGTTACTGTGCTGCGCCCAGTTTTGGCGGTGACTTTGGCTTCTGCGTAAATACTCATATTTTCAAGTATCCGCTGGGAGCCGGTTATAATGTCAAATGCGAGCCGGTCGCTAACTTCCCCGCGTGCCTTGCCTGCAAAATACCGCTGATACATGAGCATGGATGGATCTTGCATCATGTTGACAGCGGTTGTAAGTGTTCGGATTTTGAAAAGATTATCCATTTGTCAGACCTCCTTGATCTGGGGTAAAAACTTATTATCAACCGCCGCTTGTGGTAGTCGTGGTAGAACTCGTGGTTGAGCTTGTGGAACTTGTACTCGTTGTAGTTGAGGTAGTTGAACTGGTTGTGGTGCTGGTCACGGTCCCGATATAAGACTCATCAATTTCGATACCAACATCCGCAAGCTCGCTGATTGCTTGAGCAGTTTCTATGCGGGTAATATCGGTCTGGAAAATGAGATCATCAAGCCGGTATTTGCCGATGAAAAAACCAATGGACTCCTGCGCTGCGGTGCTGTCTGCAACATCAACAGCCAGAATACATCGAGCGACATTAGCGCCGGTTGAGCCGTCTTGGTCGTGCTGTTCCCACAAAAAAGTCGTGGTGTTCATGGCCATCACTGTCCCACGAGACAATGCGCCTACGTTTGCCTTGAGCTGAATCGGTTTCTGCTTACAACCATCACTGGCGATAAGCTGAGAATCTTCCGAGCCTGCTGTTTTTACTGTTCCGAGACTTCCGGTTGCCATAATTAATTACCTTCCTTCAATGCTAAGGATTAGTTGTTTACTTATTTCTTTTCGACTGTACCGTTTGCAATGTCAGCGATACGCTTGCCGAGATCGACCTGCTCTTTCTGGATCTCAGCGGTTTCTTCTTGGTCTTGCTTTGTGCCGGGTGACTGTTTGGCAATCTCTTCAACAGAAGTTACCAACGCAGTCATGTTTTCAGTCGCGGTTGCCATTGCTTTGTTCAGTGTTTCAACGCTCGCGGCTGTTGCTTCCGCAGCCTTTGTGATAGCCGCATCAATAAGTTCCTGTATTTCCTTTTTTTCCATCTGTTCATCCTCCATAGAGATTTTTTGTTCCTTAAACAAGTTCATAATTTTACGGAGTAGCCCTTCAGCGTCCGCACCTTCACTATCGGCCTTTGTAATTATGGTTGCAGTACCCGCCATGCTGATAGCGGGCAACTTTTCTTTTGCTTCAGCGTATAAAGCGGCATCTTCACACTTAATGCCTACAGCCCATGCACCGGGCTTTTCGGCGCTGAACAGCGGGTCACCTTTGCGCACAATCCAAGACTCGGCTACAAAAGCACCGCCATCGGCCTGATTACTATGACCCTTGTCGATGTTCTGCGCTTTAAGATTTTTCATAAATCCATAAGCGCCTTTTTCAATTTCGCCACATGAGGCTTGATGCCCTTGCAAGTCTGGTTCATCCGGGGCATAGACAATGCCATAAATCATTTGCTTGACATCATCTTTTTTAATGGCCTGAACCTGCACAAGTTCATCTGCGGTTTCACCATCGGCGCTCTTGAAAATGGTTGTGCGGTTGTTTGCACCCTTGCGCACCAAAGATATGAAATTGATTTTTATATCTTTTAAAAACTTTTTAGCCATAATAAAAACCCCCTTAAACTGAAAAATTAAGCTCAATACTATCTTTTATTTGTTCGCCAATTTCAGCGGAAACATATTCGTGTAGAAGCGGGTTGAGAAAATCATATCCCCGGCTTTGCATATCCGCAGCGCCTTCAAGCAAAAACGGTTGTCCTTCGCGGGCGGGCTGATGTACTTCCTTTGCAAATATGAACGCCTTTGCGCCTTTGGGTTTCCATGCCAGCATACGTTTCTTTTTCGGCCTAATAACAATCGCTTTCCGACCATCATGCACCGCGCGGGCATAAGACATATTACTTGAAACGGTTGCTTCACCTTGTCCAGTAAGAACAGCTATAATGCTTTTGCTTAAAAACCCCTTATCCCACGGAACACGCCCCTGAATAGTTGAAAGATCGCGGATTTTCTCTGCGATCTGCAAAACTATTGCATTGATTAAACTCTTGCTATCCATCAAGTGCCTTGCTTAATTTTTCAAGTGCATCAATTACAGGTTCGCCAACATCATCAACAAGCTTCACCTTTTCTGCCGCCTGTTCTTTTTCCTTCTTGGCTTTATCATCCCCAATCATTACAATTTCATAGCCTAGTTCTTCGCGGGATTTTTCAACCGTTAAAACTCCGGCCCCGATCATTGCCGGATAATACTGAGACGGGTTTTCCTGGATGTTGGTATCCATTTCGTTGAACATGACCTCAACGGTACCCATGCCCATTTCAGATAAGGGGCCTTGTAGCTTTGTAGCCCACATGGATTGTCGTGGTGCGATTGATATTTCCTGAAACGTCTTGAGCTGCCCTGTTGCTTCGCCACCACCGCCAAGCGCACCGGCTGTAACGATACCTACAAGCCGGGGGCATACACCATGAGCAGAAACAATATTGTCCCGACAGCGGGCGCGTAGGGTGTCAAAACTGGCATCTTTAGGAACATCCATCCCCAGCTTTTCAAACTTAACCTTCACGTCCGGGGATGAAATCGGAAGGTATAGGGTTTTATGAGCGTTATTCACGCCCTTTATATTTGAGCTTAAAAATGAGGTGACGGCGTCTTGGGTATCCTTATCAAAAGAACCGCCTTCAACTACAATGGCCAAATCTGGTATACCGGAATTAATAAAAAACTTTTGATTATAAAGCATGCTGTAATAGTCAAGCTCAATATCAGAAACAGCACCGCGCCAATCAGGAAGGCCATAATTCACGCACGTTTGAGAATACTGAGCAAATGACATGATATATGACCCGGCTTCCCGCGGTTCGCCGAATTTATATCCCTGCATCGGTATAAGCGCGCCGGATTCGTTATTGGCATAGTAATAAGCGGAATCAGCACCGCGCGGACGGCGGTACACCCTGCGAGACGGCATGAAATAATACTCAACAATTTTCCCGCCCCGGCCCACAACTATTTCAAGGTATCCGTTTCCGGTTGTTTCATAATCAAGGGCAACGCGGGAAATTACTTCAATAAAAGAATCGCCGTGGTCGTTTACAACCTCAAGCCGTTTCATCATGCCCGCGCTGCCGCTGACAATACTCATGCCCAGGCCTACCGAAACATCAGCCTTCAGTCTTAAACACCGAGCATGATAGGCATTATAATCAACAGTGTTTGTGTAGTATTCAATAGCGTCATCGCCCATCGGGGTTCGCGGGCGTTCAAGATAATTGATACCGTTGAACATGGTGGCATCTTGCACGCTCTCCTTAACTATGGAAGCAGCGTAGACAATTTTAGCACCACCAAAAGGTTTTGTGGATTTTTTGGACATTAAGAAGCACCCTCCGGGAAACTAGTCTCCGAAGTACGCAACCGTAATAGTCCTGCACCGGGCATGGTACGGGGGAAGGAAAATTTGACCGCTGTTAACTTTACGTTGTAGTTTTGGTTCTGACAACTTGGCAACATCCTTGTTGCTCCACCATTTCCAAGTTGCTTTCATCTGGTCTTTGTTACCTACTTTGCACGCTTCAAGATGTTTGTCAAGTGATTTTCTAAGTATTGGCACACTTAATATTTTACCGTTCATGCGTCTGCAAATATCTGTAGTTCGATCATCTATGTGCGCCCGGACTTGAATACGCTTCACGTGTGCCTGTTCGTATCCTGAAACACGGCCTATTTCACGGGTCTTTGTAGCGGTATGGTCTGCCAACATGTCCCAGTATGAATCAGATTTTGCAAGGGTGTCATTCAGGGCAGAAGACAAACCTTCGATTAAAGTCTTGCGGGATACGGCCGGGTCCGTAAAGAATGCAGTCAGCGAATCGTTGAGGTTGCCCATCACTTGATCGTTGTAATAGTCTTTAACCCAATACCGTAGGGAATTATTCAGCGCGGCTACTGCCTGCCTGTCTGCTAAACCGAAAGTGAATGTTGCCCCGGCGTGATGTGCTGCCGCTTTACCGCCTGCAATGTAGGCCGACTCGTTCATTGACGCAACTTTCTTATTCACAAGCGCGGAGAAATCCTGACCAAGTTGAATTGAAAGATTTTCCTGTATGGCTTTGATTTGTAGTTTTGTGGCGTTTGGGTGTGCTTCAATTAATCTGATGGTTTCAATGATTGCTTGCCTTGATTCCTTTTCCCATGTCCGGGTCAATATGTTTTTCATCTGAAGCATAGCCCGGTCAAAGCCCGTTGCCTTAATTAAAACCGTCTTTGCTATTGCCGATAACCTGAAATTATTCTTCATAATACTGCCCTCAATTTATTACATGCACTTAGCGCCGCTTATAACGCCGCCTGTTCCTGCAAGCATTTCCTTTATAGCATCCATCATAGGATCAATTTGGTCATCGTTTTTATGTGAATCATCAGCAGTAAAAAATTCAGCCTCAGAAATAAAATCAGAAGTAAAGGCCGCCGTTGCTGGTAAGTAAACGCTTCCAGATTCAATATAACCTAACCCATCACACACGCGAGTATATTTGTCAATGCTTCTTTGAATTGCCCGAACAGGAATACCGCCCTTTTTCTTTATGCTTTGGATAAGCCCGGTCCCGGATGCCTTGTCCTCAATGCAAAGGTTTCTCAGCACGCCGAAGTCGTCAATGTTTTGCGCCTTGCACTTCTGCCAGAAAAAAAGGCACCTACTTTCAAGTTCAGGGGCTTCCCATTTGCCGCGCACCATATCAATCAAATACAGATTGCCATCAGCGCCA
>Ga0307928_10001040_pt1 | contig 20872 bp, 17 predicted proteins | sample AceLakmetagen232_FD_201815 | JGI IMG/M metagenome (GOLD analysis project Ga0307928, IMG submission 201815) | Saline water microbial communities from Ace Lake, Antarctica - #232 | ecosystem: Environmental > Aquatic > Non-marine Saline and Alkaline > Saline | place: Antarctica: Ace Lake... | reverse complement strand
CAAAAGGAAGTTCATTACTAACTGCGTCTCCTCTTTTTTTTGCATTACTTTTTGGAATTAGTAAAATTATTATTAATGTAAATAATGCTACAAGAATTGGAACAAGAATTGTTAATGCATAAGGTAATTTGTAAATAATGCTTATTGATGCAATGATTGCAAATACAAAAAAGCTTGCTAAGAATGAACCTGAAATTGCTATTGCTAACCATTGATTAAGTGAATATCTCATGTTTGCCGAGTATAAATTATATCTAACTTCGCTTGCAACTGGAAACCGTTTAATTAATTTAGAAATTGGTTTAAAGATTACTCCTAAAAGCAAGTAAAATCTTCCTAATTGTTTTATTAGTGGCGATTTGAATTCTTGAAGGTCTTCTACTTTTTGAATATTAATTTTTGATTGTTCTCCTTCTGCAATTATTCCTCTTAATTCTCCAAGTTTTCCTCCTACTCCTTCAAATTCTACTCCTTGTTCATGGTACTTTTTTTTCATTCTTCCAACAATTTTTTCAACTTGATTAAAATCAACAGACTCAGGTTTAACATTAACTGTTTTTTTCTTTTTTTTCTCTTCAATTGTTTTTTTTAAAAAATCCAGCTTTGCCATTTTTCATCAACTTTTTTGCATTAAATATTCTTTAAGGTTATTTGTTATTTCTTTCATTTTAATTCCTTTTTTTTGGGTAAGTTTTTTCAAAAACATTTCTCTTTTTTTCAATTCTTCGTCTATTTCTTTTGCGCTTACTCCAGTCATTTCTTGAAGTAATTCAAGGTATTTTATTTGTGTTTTTGTCCTTTTAAGAGAATCGGATTTCGCATCTCTCTTAAAAATCGCTTGTGTTTTAGTTTCTCCTTTCAAAACCCCAGTTACTTCAGCAATTTCAGTAATTCTTCTTATTGTTCCTGCTTTTTTATCATGTAACCTATGTTGTATAATAATAAAGTTTAATCCTGACATCATTACTTTTGGAACGTTCATTGGAGGGTTTGTTACTCTTATAATTGCTTCTTCTGCTGAGTTTGCGTGAACTGTTCCTAATGAACCATCGTGTCCTGTGTTAAATGCAGTGAATAATGAGAATGCTTCATCGTGTCTTATTTCTCCTACAATTATTCTATCAGGCCTCATTCTTAATGAATTTTTTGTAAGAATATCCATTGTTAATTCTCCAGTTCCTTCTAGTCCTGGGGGTCTTGCTTCCATTCTTATCCAGTGTTTTAATGGCAGGTTTAGTTCTGCGGTGTCTTCTATAGTAATTATTCTTTCGGTTTCTGGAATTAAACTTGCGAGAACATTCAAAGTAGTGGTTTTTCCTGAACCAGTTCCTCCTGCGATTAAAATGTTAGCTGGCCGTGTTGCTAATCCTTCTGTACAAAGCCATAAGAATGCTGCTGCTTGAACATCAAGTGTTCCATAATTTATTAAATCAATTATTGTGTAGGGTTCTTCTCTGAATTTTCTAATTGTTAAAGTAGAACCTTGTACTGATGAAGGCGGAACTGTTGCATTTACTCTGCTTCCATCGGGTAATCTTGCATCAAGTAATGGGCTACTTAAGTCAACTCTTCTTCCGATTTGTCTTGCGATTCTATTAATCAAGTCTTGGATTTCATTATCTGAGTAAAACTCAATATTAGTAACCATCATTTCATAATCTCTGTGAAAAACAAACACTGGTAATTTTGGACCAATAACCATTATTTCTTCTAATTTATCGTCTTTGATTAAATTATCAATTATTCCATAACCAACCATTTCTCTTACTACGGTATCTGCATAGAATTCGTATCTTGTTTTTGGAATATTCATTTCAGGAGAATCTCTTAATATTTCAAGAATTTTTTGGTAGTAAACATTTCTTTTTTGTTCTTGGTCTCGAATTTTATAAGGAGTAATGCTAATTATTCTTGTTGCGGCTTCTTTTATTGTATTGATAATTGTTTTTTCTGCGCCTATGGGTCTCGGTACTGGAGTCCAATAAAATAAAAGTGGTTCTTTAGGAAGTTTGTAAATTTTTGTAGAATCATATTCTGCGATTAGTTTTTTTTCTGCTTTTTCTAATTTTTTTTCAGTTTGTGTTTTTACTTCATCAGGAACTTTATCAATACTTTCGGGAATTACTTTTTCTTGTGGCGGAAGTTCTTTTTTTATTTTTTCAATTTTTTTCTTTGCATCATTAACTTCTTTAGTAACTTGGTCTTCAGATTTTTGTGAACGGGATTTAATTGATTCAGTTTCATCTTCATGAACTGATTTTTTTTGTTTAATTATAATTGGTTCTGGGGTTTTTGTTTCGTTTATTTCAATTTCCTTTTTAACTGGAGAATTATTTTCAGTAGAGGTTTCTGTTTTTTCATTCTCAATTGGTTCTATTGGTTTTTTTTGAATAATTTCTTCAATATCAATTACTTTTCCTTTAGGAGTAACTTTTTCTATTTGTTCTTTTTTAGGCAGTGGTTTTTCTGCGTCTTGTGGAACTGTTTCATTTACCAGTTCTTTTTTAGCTACTGGTTTTTCTAATTCTTTTTTAGTTTGTTCTGGAGTAATTTCTTTTTTTGAAGGTTCTTCCTTTGGCTCTTCAGTTTTGGGAGAAATTCCCTTTTTTTTGTTCTTTATTTTGCTGAACAAATCATCCATATAATTAGGCATAGAATTCACATTAATCAAGGATTTTAGTTAATATAAATCTTACTTTAGTAGGGAAATATAGTTTTAAAAAAAGTAAAAATTTGCGGAAAATTATTTTTTTTCCGCAATTTCTTTTAATAATCTTTTAACAAAGTCTTCTTTTTTTATTCCAAATTCAACTTTGCCTTTTCTATCTCTTACTGCAACAGTATTTACTTGTTCTTCTTTTTCTCCAACATTTATTATGTATGGAACTTTTTCAAGTTGCGCATTTCTAATTCTGTAAGAAACAGTTTCTGTTTTACAATCAATTTCGCTTCTAATGTTTGCTTCAAGTAATTCTGAATTAATTTTTTCAGCATAGTCCTTAAATTTTTCACTTATTGGAATAATTTTTACTTGTAAAGGAGATAACCAAAGTGGAAAAACTCCTGCGTAGTGTTCGGTTAATATTCCTATAAATCTTTCAAGTGAACCAAATACTACTCTGTGAAGCATTACTGGCCTTTGTTGTTTGTCTTCTTTGTCAATATAGGTTAAATCAAATTTTTCAGGCATTGCGAAGTCAAGTTGTATTGTTGCACATTGCCAATTTCTACCTAAAGAATCTTTAATATGGAAATCGATTTTTGGGCCATAAAATGCTCCGTCTCCGGGATTTATTTTATATTCTAATCCTTTTTCTTCTAATGCGCTTTTTAATGAATTTTCTGCGTTGTTCCAGATTTCTTGGCTACCCATTGCGTCTTCCGGTTTAGTGCTTAGTTCCATTTTGTAACTAAAACCAAATGTGCTGTAAATCTTGTCAATTAAATCAATTACGCCCTGCACTTCAGAATTTATTTGTTCAGGCATACAAAAGATATGCGCATCATCCTGAGTAAATTTTCTTACTCTAAATAATCCATTTAATACTCCGCTTAGTTCATGCCGGTGTACTGTTCCTACTTCGCCAACTCTCAGTGGAAAGTCCCTGTAAGAGTATCGCTTAGTTTTGTAAACAAGCATTCCGCCTGGGCAATTCATTGGCTTTATCGCATAATCTTCTTCATCAATTTTTGTGAAGTACATATTGTCTTTGTAATGATCCCAGTGTCCTGATTGCACCCATAGTTTTTTTTTCAAAATTACTGGAGTATTTACTTCTCCGTAACCTGCTTTTAGGTGTTCGTGTCTCCAGAATTCCATGAGCTGATTCCAGATAACCATTCCTTTTGGGTGAAAGAAAGCACATCCTGGTGATTCTTCGTGCATTGAAAATAAGTCAAGTTCTTTTCCAAGTTTTAAATGATTTCTTTTTTCTGCTTCTTCTTTTTGTTTAGTATATTCTTCCATTAGTTCTTTTTTTGGAAAACTTATTCCGTAAAGTCTTTGTAAGGATTCTCTTTTAGCATCTGCTCTCCAGTAGGCGGAAGATGTTTTCACAATTTTTATTGCTTTAATTCTTGAGGTATAATCAATATGTGGGCCTCTGCATAAATCAGTGTAGTTTCCATTAGTGTAAGTTGAAATTGTTTCATTTTCCGGAAGCTCATTTATCAGTTCTGTTTTATATTTATTATCTTTGAATAAGTCTAATGCTTCTTTTTTTGAAATTTCTTTTCTTTCAAATCTTTGATTTTTCTTTACAATTTCTTTCATTTTTTCATTTATTTTTTCGAAGTCGTTTGGAGTAAAAGGGGTTTTTACATCAAAATCATAGTAAAATCCTTCTTCTATTGCTGGGCCAATTGTAGTTTTTGTGTCAGGATAAAGCTCCATTATTGCTGCCGCCATTAAATGTGCGGATGAATGCCAAAATTGTTCTTGTTCTTCTTTTTTATTCCAGTCTATAGCCATTAAAAAACGCCTCCGGTTGAATTAGATTAAGAAATAAATAATAAGGTTTACAATAAAGAAAAGTAGTGATTATTTTATTTTTGAAGGGTTTGACAACACCTTCTTTTCAGTGAAACCATAAAATAATTAAGTTGCGTTACTTTTTTTAATAGATTTATGGCCTTTTGAAACTTTTTTCAATATATAATTATCTATTTTTTAGTTTTTTTTAGCATATTTTCAAAAAGTATTCCTATGAATAGTACTGTATGGTTAATTTATCTCCTTCTCCGGAAGTATGTGTTAAGTGTAAAGGTAGAAGGTGGTGCGGAAAGAATTGTGCTATTCTTGAGCGGTTTGAAAAAAAACAAAAAACAATTTCTTTTGCGTCTTCTAAAGATTTACAATCCCAATCGCCTCCGGGAGTTTTTGTTTCTTGGGGCGGTTATCCAAAAGTAGGATTATCGCCTATGGCTCCTGCAGTAGAACCTGAAAATAATGATGCTTGGATTACTGATGATACCGATAAATGGTTTGGTTTACCTTCTGAAGAAATAATTTCTTTTAGGGAATCTTTGGTAAGGGGAAACATGGGGTTTAAAGTAGATGAAGCAAAAAACCCAAGTTATGTTCTTAGTGAAATTCAAGAATCTTTAATGGCTACTAAGCCAGTGGATATTGAAATGCAATTAAAGAACGTCCCTAAATCAAGAGGGCTTTCTTTTTCAGATTTTCATGCGCCTATGGGGCCCCAAGCTGAATTGAAAAAATTTTCAATGACGGAAAATCCTACGATTAATCCTAAGATTGATTACCTCGTTTCCGACACCGACGCAAAAAGTCTTGATGCAATGATTGAACTTTTCAAAAGTAATGTTGGGGTTAATCAATTACATAAAATTTTGAGTGCTGGAATGCTCGGAATCGGAAAAAAAAGAAAACTTGTTCCCACGAGATGGAGTATTACTGCGGTTGATACTAATTTGTCTAAACATTTTATTGAAGAAAAAATAAAGCATTTTCCTCAAATTCAAGATTATAGAGTTTTCTTTTCAAATTATTTAGAAAATTATTTTTGGGTTATTCTTTTTCCGCGGGAATGGGGATTTGAATTAATGGAAGCTTGGAAACCCGGGTCTTCTTGGAATGTTGAATCAAAAGAAACTACATTTACTCAGGACCATGAATTTTATAAAGGTAGAAAAACGTATGCTGAAAATACTGCTGGAGGTTATTATGCTACTAGAATAGCGATTACTGAATATTTATTAAAACAAAAAAAACAAGCTTCCGCTGTTATTTTTAGAGAAATTGCTGATGCAGGCACTCCAAGTCTTGGGGTTTGGAAAGTAAGAGAAACAGTAAGAGATGCACTAAAGAAAAAACCAATTTCTTTTTATGAGCTTGATTTAGCATTAAAGTATATTGAACAAAAATTAACTATTCCTCTTTCTCATTGGCAAAAAAAATCAGTTCTTTTGAATCAATTAAAAAAACAAAGAAGAATTTTTGATTTTATTTAAAAAAATTCATTTTTTATATTTCATGAATTGTGCAAGTAGTGCTTCTAGTTGAATTCTTTCGTTTGCGCCTTCAACTAATCTAAAATTATATTCTCCAATGGTGTCTATTAAATCAATTTTTGTATTATTGGAAATTTCTTCTTCAGGCATTGCAATCATTTCTCGATGTAATTGTAAAATAATGTCTTCACCACTCATTCCATATTCATAAATTAAAGCATCAAGTGCTTTTCTTGCGTCTAAAAATTTTCCATCTAATGCAAGTTTTATCATTTGTTTTATTTCATCAGGTCTTGCCTTTGAACTAACTTCATAAATAGTTTTTTCTTCTATTTTTTCTCCCATTGATGCTCCGGCTTGTAAAATATTAATTGCTTTTCTCATATCCCCATCACAAACATACACTATTGCATCAAGTGCTTTTTCATCAGCTTCTATTTTTTCAATTTTCATTATTTCTTTTATTTTTTCTTTGACGTCATTTGGGTTAAGTTGATTAAATCTAAATACTACGCATCTTGATTGGATTGGTTCAATTATTTTGCTTGAATAATTACAACTTAAAATAAATCTACAAGTTCTAGCATATTTTTCCATTGTTCGTCTTAGTGCTTGTTGGGCATCAGTAGTTAGTGCATCACTTTCATCTAAAAAAATTATTTTAAAACCAAAGTCAAATGCAAGTGTTCTTGCAAAATTTTTTATTGTATTTCTTACAACATCTATTCCTCTTTCATCAGAGGCATTTAATTCAAGAAAATTTTGAGAAAAACTATCTTTGAAAAATTCTTTTGCAAGCGCAACTGAGCAAGAAGTTTTTCCTATTCCTGCTTGTCCTGAAAATAATAAGTTTGGTAATGTGTTATTTTGAACATAACTGTTTAGGCGTTTGAGTATATCTTTTTGTCCAACCACTTCACTTAATGTTTTAGGCCTATATTTTTCAATCCAAGGCAATTCTGTTCGATGTTCCATAAAAAGTAATAAAATCATAATAGTTTTAAACCGATTGTGATTCTTTTATTAGGTTAGAATGGATTCAAAAACACTAAAAGTTTTGTTTATTTTCATATTGTCTTACTTGGCAATGTTTATTTTGAGCATTATTTCGCCTTTAAACGACATGAATTTTTTTGCAGGTTTTGATAAATTGGATTATTCTTTGCTTTTATTGCCAATAGTGGGCTTTTTCTTCATTTATTTGCTTATTCCTTGGTTAAAAAAAGAACTTGGGTTTGGAGATACTTTTGTGTATTCTTTTCCCGTTATTTTTGCTATTGGGGGTTATTTTGCATTTTTTGTAGCAATTAATTGGTATTTTGCAAATCAAGCAACTCTTTCAGGAGTAGAACTTTCTGCGTTTAATCTTAATGTTTTTGATATGTTTCTTAAATCAGAATATATTTTCTTTGTTATTGGTGGAATTTTTGGTTGGGCTACAAGAGTAGTTACTGAATATTTTGAAAGTCAATAATTACTTATTTTTTTGGAGTAGTGTTTGTTTGAAGATTTTTGTTGAAGGTTACGGTTGTTCTATGAATTTTGCCGAAACCGAAGAAATTAAAGGGCATGCAATAAAAAATGGATTTTCTTTAGCTAGTGAAAAAGATGCAAATTTTATTGTAATTAATACTTGTGCAGTAAAAGAACAAACCGAATTAAACATGCTCAGGCGAATAAAAGAATTAAATGAAATTTCTGAAAAAAACAATTCTATTTTGATTGTTTTTGGTTGTTTGTCAAAAATTTCCCCTGAAAAAGTTAAAGCAATTTCTGAAAAAATTATTTTAATTGGCCCAGATCTTAAAAAACTTTCAAAATTTCTCAAAATCAAAAAACAAGAATTTTCTCCTGAAGTAGATAGGGTTCGTTATAATAAATTTGTTACAATAATTCCTATTTGTAGTGGTTGTACAAACAATTGTTCTTTTTGCGCTACTAAATTTGCAAGAGGAAAAATTAAGAGTTTTTCAATTAAAGAAATTAAAAAACAATTTGTTTCTTCACTTAATGAGACAAAAGAATTTTGGTTAACTGGACAAGACACTGGTGCGTATGGATTGGATATTAATACATCTTTGCCTGAGCTCATTAAAGAATTATTAAAAGTCGAAGGAGAATATAGAATAAGAATAGGGATGATGAATCCTCATCATTTGAAAAGAATTTATTCAGAATTAATTCCTTTGTTTAAAGATTCGCGTTTATATAATTTTCTTCATTTACCTGTGCAATCAGGTTCAGATAGAATTCTTAAATTAATGAGACGAACTTATACTTCTTCGGATTTTATAGGATTAGTTGAAAAATTAAGAAAAGACATTCCTCATGTTTCTATTGCAAATGATTTTATTGTTGGTTTTCCTTCTGAAACAAATGAGGAATTTTTGGAAACTGTTTCGCTTATTGAAAAAACAACACCTAATATTTTTAATATTTCTCGGTTTGGTGCAAGACCCGGTACTGATGCAGAAAAAATGCAAGAACAAATAAGCGGAAGTGTAAAAAAAGAACGCAGTAGACAACTAACTACTTTATGTAGAAAAGTTTGTTTTGAGGAAAATAAAAAATTAGTTGGGTTAAAAGAGCGTGTTTTTGTTTCAGCTAAGGGTAAAAATAATACTTTTGTTGGAAGAAGTTTTAATTATAAGCAAGTTATAATTGACAAAAATTTTCTTGGGAAGTTCGTAAACATTCAAATTTCTGAAGCTTTTACTCTTTATTTAAAAGGAAAGGCCTTGTTTGATTGAAACTTTTTTAATCTCTTTCAATCATAATTTAATAGGTTTTTTGAATGATTTTTAAAGAAGCAATTAATAGTTATAAGGAGAATATATCCGCTGCCTTTGGATTTGCCTTACTTTTAGTGTTTGTTTTGCCTTTTGTATGGTTATCAAATTCTTTTATTTCTTCAGCAAGTGTACTTATTGATTACGGATTCTTAAAGCAACCTTTAATTGATTCAATTCTTTTGTTGATTTTTACATTATTATTTTTGTTTTGTTATTCTTTATTGATTTGTTTAATGGTTTTTTCAGTTCGAAAGGATATGAGTAATGTAAAAGTTCAACATTTTTTGAACGAAAAAATATTGAAACATGCTTTTAAATATTTTAGATTTTTAACAATTTTTACTTTGGTTGCAGCAATTGTTTCTTCAGTATTGATCGAAGTAGGAATAAGTATTGAAATAATCAATTTAATTATTTTTGTTGTTTCTTCTTTGTTTTTATTTCTTGCTCAAACCATTGTTGTTGATGAAGAAAGTCTTCGAAGTTCAATTGTTTCAAATTTAGATTTTATTTTTAAAAACTTTTCAGATTTTTTAAAAGTAATGTTATTTGGAATAATTAGTGTTTTTGTTTTGCAAATTTTTGAATTCGTAATTGATTACTTTTTTCTTATAGGAAATTTTTTATCTTTGATTATTGCACTTATTTTTTTAGTTCCATTTATTGAAACTTTAAAAACAAGAATTTATATGAAACGTTTTGATATAATAAAACATTATAATTCTTCAAAATGAGTTATTACTGCTGGGGAGTTAGTCAATAATTCTTCTAATTGTTTTTCGTTTTTTGCAAAATAAATAAACCCATAAGTTCTTTGACATTTTTGATTCATTTTTAATAACATTTCTTGGCATTGAATTTTATTTTCAGTAATTCCGAATTTTTTAAGTATTTTATTTTCATTAAGTTCATTTACAATAATTCCTTTTTTTTGTAGAGCTGAAATAATATTTTCACTAACTTTATGAGGGGCATTTTCGTTAATTTGATTACACGCATAAAAAAGTCCTGCTAATGAAATCATGATTTGTGATTGATTAAGAATTTGTTTATCCACGTAATTTCGTTTTTCAAGAATATCTTTTTTTTGTTTTGCAAGTTTTTGTATTAGAAGCACAATTTCCTCGATTTTTTTAATTAATTCATTTTCATCAAACTCTGAGTGTGCTGAAAGTTTTACTAGATTAAGCCCTACACGTAATAAAATTGATGAATTATCAGTAGTGATTCCTGAGTTTGTTGCATTAACTTTTGTTTTTGAATTATTAGTTATTAATACATTATTAAAATAATTTTTTTTAAGTAATTTTAATTGATATTTGCTGTCCACCGTAAGAACCGGAGTAAAAAACTCATTTTTTCGTTCTAATAACACTTGAGCAAAAGTAATCGCATTTTTTTTTCTAGAACTTAATTTTTGCCATTCAAAATCATTGAATAAAGCTAATTCTACTATTCTTTTTTTTCCAGTTAATGAAAAAAGTTTTTCAAGAATATTTATTTCTTCTATTATTTTTTTACTTTTTTTTTCTAAGTTAAGCGAAAAGTTAAATGCTTTAAGTGCACTTGGTTCTGATGAAAACAAATCATTCTTTTTTGCATTGATTACTAAATCTTCTTTTACTCCATTAAAAAAGCTAGTGCAAGAATGAATTTTAGTAGAAAAATCTTCAGGATAAAAAATATGGATAATTGAATCAAAATGTAATTCTCTTGCCTCTTTATTTATCACTGAAAGCCAATTATATTCTCGTAATATTTCTTTATTTTCAAAGTTATTTTGTTCTAATTTTTTCTTTACTTCAAAAATAGGCAATCCTAATCTTGCATATTCGCCATGCACTGGCTCGTGTCCATAATCCAGAAGTTTAACATTAACCATTTCGCGTATTAGTGAAGTGTTCAAATAGTCTAATTGTAAATCTTTTATTTTATCTTCTACTTCACTACCTATTGTTTTTGCTATTGCTCTACTTATTTTTGTTTCTTTAAGTAAAGATTTAATTATATTTCCTCTGTCAAATGCTTGTCTTTTTTCTGCTGAAGTAAACACTTTTAATTTTTCAAAAGAAGAAAATGTTTTTGCTGCTTCAGGATTTAATTCTGCAAGAATTTCTGTAACTTTTGTGTTTAATTGTTTTTTTGTTCCTTGAAAGTTTTCAATTTCTTTTAGTACTTTCATTACTTGCCATTTTGAGGCCCCGCTCTCATAACACTCAAAAGCAATTATTTGTAAGGATTCCTTAATGGGTTTATTAGAATTCACTTAATAATTAAAGTCAAAAGGTTCTTATTTTTCACCTTTGATTTGAAAAATTAACTTTTTAATTACTTCTTTGTTTGAATAGTAAAGAGAAACGGGGGTTTTTGTTTTTGGAGTCACTTGATAAAATTGATAATAAAATAATTAGTATGCTTTTAGAGGACGGAAGAATATCATTTAGTGCTATTGCGCATCAAGTAAGCCTTACAGATGTCGCCATTAAAAAGCGTTTTGAAAGACTAAAAAGAAAAGGAATAATTAATTCAATTACTGTAGACCTTAATTTGAGAGTTTTGGGATATGAAAACCCTATTTTTGTTCAAATTCGTTCTGAATTATCAAAAAATCGCGACGTAATAAAAAAATTAAAAGAATTCGATTATGTTCTTGAATTAAACCAAGTACTTGGAGAATACAATCTTCTTGCAAAACTTGTTGTGCCTGATTTGGATTCTGCTGAAAAATTTGTTGAACGTCTTGGGACTCTTGACGGAGTGCTTGACATAAAAACATTAGTAGTTATTTCTGAAGTAAAAAAAACAAAAACTTTACCATCATTTTCTCTACAAAAAAAACTGTAGTTTTTTTTACAAGCAAAAAAAATATTTTAGTTTTTTTATGCTTAGAGAAACTTACTCAATTTTTCGTTTTTCAATTCTGAGTTCTCTCTTGTCTTCAAGTTTTTCTTGAAATAATTCATCTTCGGTTTTTGGTTTAATACTTAATTTTGTCACTATTACTGAAACAAGAATGCTCACAACGATTGCTAAATAAGTTATTTTTACTATTAATTCCGCTCCAATTATTCCGTATGCTGGAAGCATTACAAGTGGCGCAAGTGCCGCTGGAGAAATGCCTTTTGGCGCGATTAATCCAATTTTAATTTTATCCATTAATTTAAATTCTGAGTTAAAAAGAACTATTAATACAGTAATCATTCGTGATGCGAATAACGCGATTATTACTGCAAATATTTCTACTCTGCTGAAAATCAAATCAGCAACTTGAAATTGTGTTCCAAGCATTGTGAAAACAAATAAAGTCAAAACAAAAGCAAGTTCTGAATTGAATTCCCCTAAAAAACCTTTTTTCGGGTAATCTCCTTGATTAAGCATTACACTACAAAGAGCTACTGCTAAAATTCCTGACCCTAAAAAATTTTCTGCAATAACATAAGTTCCAATGGCAAGAACCAATCCTAATGTTTCAGTATGACTTTCTCTTGTTTTTTCCATTAATTTTTTCCCAAGTAATCCTCCCGCAATTCCAATTATTGCTCCAATTGCAATTAATAAAAAAAGTTTTGGGACGTTCGATAATGCTTCCTGAGGCAGTTTTATATAATCTATAAGTAATAAAGGCAAAATTACTGTAAATGGAGAATTAAATAAACTTTCAGCTCTTAAAAATCCTGCTAATTCACTGCCTTTTTTTGGTAATGCGGTTGCGATTGCTGCAGGGTCAGTTCCGGAAAGGAGAACTCCTAAAAACGCAGCAGTAATGAAAGGAATCGGTAATAATGCTAAAGTAGTCACGGTTATCAGTAGGGTTGTTAATAGAACTCCTAAAGTTGCAAGCATAAGTATTGATTTTGAATGCTTTTTTATATTTTCAATATTAATGTAAAATGCAGAACTAAAAACAACCATTATGATTGCAAGAGTCCTTATTAAATCAGGGAAAGGAAAAAGAGATTTAATATCAATTATTCCATAAGTAGCCATTAAAGTTCCACTAAGTATGAGGAGTACAATAAACGGAACTTTTATTCTATCTGCTAATTCTTTCATGAAAAATCCGACAATGAGAATTGCTGCTAATTGCGTTAAAATTTCAAGCATAAAGTACAGTAGTAATTTGATTATTTAATCATTTCTAAATTCATTTTTCTACTTAGTTTAAATGGATTTCTTGATTTACTTAGTTTGTAAGTGATTTATTTTGAAAATGATTATTTCTGAAAAGGCAATTGCGGGTAAAAATATTGCAAATATTCTTGCAGGAAAAAACGTTCCTGCTTCAAGTATTGGTTATGCTCATGCATTTGAATTTACTAAAGATAATGAAAAGTATGTGATTTTACCTTTAAGGGGGCACATAGTAAATGTCGAATTTCCTAAACAGTATACTCCTTGGGTTGGTACCGATTTAACAAAATTAGTTGATGCAGAAATTATTTATGCGGGGCAAGAGAAAGCTATTATTAGTGGATTAAAAACCGTAGCAAAAGATTGTGAAGAGGTTATTGTTGCAACCGATGCAGATAGAGAAGGAGAAAGTATTGGAGTAGAAGCACTTAGATATGTAAAAACTGCTAATCCTAAAATAAAAGTTAAACGAGCTTATTTTTCTGCAATCACAAAAAAAGATATTGACCATTCATTTTCTAATCTTGTTGAAGTGGATTATAATTTTGCAGATTCTGCAGATTCTCGAAGAGAAATTGATTTAATTTGGGGGGCGGTTTTAACAAGATTCATTTCTCTTGTTTCTGGAAAACTTGGAAAAGAATATCTTAGCGTTGGACGAGTTCAAACACCTACGCTTGCCTTGATTGTTCAAAGAGAAAAAGAACGTCTTGCATTTGAAGCGAAAAAATATTGGGAAGTAAAAGCGCTTTTTAAAAAAGACGAGAAAGTATTTGAAGCAGAACACAAAAAAGGAAAGTTTTGGGAAAAAAAAGACGCAGAAAAAGCAATGAGTACTGGTGAAAATAAAGGATTAGTTAAATCAATTAAACGTTCTAAACGAATTTTAAAAAAACCAACTCCATTCAATACAACTGATTTTTTAAGACAGGCTACTTCAATAGGGTTTTCTGCAGGTGAAGCAATGAGTACTGCTGAAGCACTTTATCAACAGGGATATACATCTTATCCCCGAACAGACAATACAGTTTATTCTGAAACTCTTGAGCTTAAAGTAGTTTTGAAAGAAATGGCTAAAGTTAAAAGTTTCAAAAAAGATGCGGATTTTTTACTCTCTAAAAAAGAATTAGTTCCCTCTAGGGGCAAAAAAGAAACAAAAGACCACCCTCCTATTTATCCAGTTACTGCTGCTTTAAAAGAAAAATTAAGTGAAAAACAATGGAAAATTTATGAACTAATTGTAAGAAGATTTTTTGCTACTCTTTCAGACGAAGCAATAACTGAAAACTTAGCTATAGATATTTTACTTGGAAAAGAACCATTTGTTGCCAGAGGTCAAACAATTCTCAAACTTGGCTGGAAAGAAGTTTATCCTTATTCTACTATTAAAGAAGTTTTTCTTCCGCCTCTTAAGGAAGGTGAAATGGTTAATCTAGAAAAACTTGATTTACTTAATAAAGAAACTCAACCGCCTTCAAGGTATAGTCAATCAACTTTGCTTAAACTAATGGAGGATCTTGGAGTAGGAACAAAGAGTACAAGGCACACAATAATTCAAAAATTATATAATCGAAAATATATTTTAGGGCTAAAATCCATTGAACCAAGTAAAATTGCTTTTGCAGTTATTGAGTCACTTAATAAAAATAAAGTTGCCGCAGTAGATGCAGAAATGACTTCTTTGCTTGAAAAAGAAATGGATAAAATTGCAGCAGGAAAAATAACAAAAGAAACCGTAGTGGGAGATTCCAGAAAATTTTTACATTCAATTTTGAGTAGAATGATTGTAAATAAAGACAAAATCGGTTCTGAGTTACGGGGTGCACTTAATTCAGATTCAATAATTGGAAAATGTAATGTCTGTGATGGGATGTTAAGGATTCTTAATAGTAGAAATAATAAACGATTTCTTGGTTGTACTAATTACCCCAAATGCACAAATACATTTCCTTTGCCTCAAAAAGGAAAAGTTGTTACTACTGATAAAATTTGTGAAAAATGTAATACTCCAATTGTAAAAATTATTGGAACGCGATACAAATTTGAAATGTGTGTAGATATAAATTGTGAAACCAAAAAAGAATGGAAAGCACAATATGAAGCAAAGAAGAAAGCAGCGATTGAAAAAAAAGCAATTAAGAAAAAATAATTAATTTAGATTTTTTTTGAAAGAATTATTATTGTTAAAATAATAAGAATTGTTGAAAAAAGAGCCACCATAAAATTACCATAAAAATTAGAATTGGAATGGGAAAAAAATTTAGTTATCCATTAGCTTGGTGAGCCTAATCCCATTCCAATTTTTTTTGTTTTTGATTCACTTTTTAGGATTGGATCCCCCCAATCTTCGTTACAATAATATTGTTATGTCCGGAGCTTTATATAATCTCACAGCATTTAACTGTACTTTTTTTACACCCTTTAATAAAATGAATGTTCAATTATTATATTGATTTGTATGTCAATGATTATGCGAGTTGATGATGAAATTAGGCTAAATATCCTTAAAGCGATATTAAAACAAGGGGCAGTTTCACCAAATTTTAAACAATTACAAAAATACACAGGTTACCATAAAGCCACTATAAAATCGTCTCTTGATTTTCTGGCTACTGAAGGGTTAATTACGGGATATGGGCCTAAGGTTGATTTTAAAAAATTTGATTTTAAATTAGAAGTTTTATGTCTTATGCAAGTTGATTTGACTAAAAAAGATTTTTTTAAAAAATATATTGATGTGGCTAATAACGATTCTAATCTTTATTCTTTGTCTTGTCTTGCTGGGTCTGGCAGGTATAATTTAATTGAAAGGCACATTTACAAAGACATTGAATCTTATCATAAAGGAGTTAATAAAAAATATTTCGAAAAACTTGAGGGTATTCATGATTTTGTTAAGAATAGAGATATTTTTTATGTTACTGACCCGTTTTACAAAATGAAGTCAAGAACCGGTTCTTTAATTGAAATAATTAGAAAAGTAAGAGGGTATGATTAATGAAAATAGAAATCGATTTTACGGATTCTCTTGAAGGGAATGCTAATAATTATTATGCTCTTTCAAAAAAAGCTAAAAAAAAATTAGCTGGTCTTGGTAAGGGTGTTGCTAAAGTTAAAAGCAAAATTGCATCCGAAGAAAAAAATAAAACTGTTCAAAAAAAGCTTGTGAAAAAAAGAGAAAAAAAATGGTATGAAAAATTTCACTGGTTTTTTACAAGTGATGGTTTGTTGGTACTTTCGGGTAGAGATGCGCATAGTAATGAAATTATTGTAAAAAAAATAATGGAGCCGGGGGATATTTATTTTCACGCGGATATTCAAGGTGCGCCTCATACAATAATTAAAACAAATGGCACTGTGCCGTCTAAGGAAATTAAACAAGAGGCCGCGATTTTTGCAGCAGTGTTTTCAAAAGCTTGGCGTGAACAAATTCCTGGAATTGATGTTTATTCTGCTTCTCCTGATCAAGTTAGTAAGAATGCACCTTCAGGTGAAGCTTTGGGTACTGGGGCATTTATGATTTCTGGTAAAAGAGAATGGTTTAGAAAAACACCTCTTGAATTTGCAATAGGTGTAAAAAAAGGAAGCGAGGGTGAATTTTGCTCGGGTCCAATAAATGCAATAAAAGCAAATTGTAGTTATTTTGTTGAAATTTCTTTTGGTGGTGATTCTAAAGGAGTTACTTCAAAAAAAATTAGAAGTATTTTTTTTAAAAAACTAAAAAAAGGAGAAATTAATCTTGATGATTTATCTGCTTTGTTGCCTTCAGGAGGTATAAAAGTGGTTCCTAAATCTATTTGAGTTAGGTTCTTATTTGTTTTTACTAATTGGTTTTTATATGGTGGGAAAACGAAAAAGTATTACGCTTAGGGTAGAAGAACCAGACCCTTCACATGTTGGAAGAAATATAATTACTATTGATAGAAAAACAAAAGAAGAATTAAATGTTACTTCTGGGGACATTGTTGAAATTGAAGGAGCCCATAAAACTGCAGCGGTTATTTGGCCAGCAAAACAAGAAGATGAAGGTAAAGGCTTAATCCGAATGGATAATTTAATTAGAAAAAATGCTGGAGTTAAGCTTGGTGAAAAAGCAATTGTTAGTAAAGCGGATTTTTCTGATGCAACTAAAGTTGTTCTTGCTCCTACTCAAGAAGTTAGAATAATTGCTTCGGGTTATGAACGAATTTTGAAAAAAAATTTTATTGGTAGACCCTTAAATAAAGGCGACAGAGTTTTGATTAGTGTTTTTGGTTCGGGGTTTATTTATCAAGTGGTGGATAGTGTTCCAAGGGGAATTGTTAAAGTTACTGATTTAACAAAATTTATTTTAAAAGAAGAACCAGTAAAGGATTCACTTGAAGGCATTCCAAGAATTGCTTATGAGGATATTGGTGGGCTTGATGAACAAGTTCAAAAGGTTAGAGAAATGATTGAGTTGCCAATGAAGCATCCTGAAATTTTTGCAAAGCTTGGAATAAAACCACCTAAAGGAGTTCTTTTGCATGGTCCGCCTGGAACAGGTAAAACTCTTTTAGCAAAAGCTGTTGCTAATGAAACTCAAGCACATTTCATTTCAATTTCTTCTCCGAGCATTATGAGTAAGTTTGTTGGGGAGGCAGAGGAAAGAATTAGAGAAGTGTTTAAGGATGCTGAAAAGAATGCTCCGTCAATTATTTTCTTTGATGAGATTGATGCCATTGCTCCAAAAAGAGATGAAGTTGTTGGGGAAGTGGAACGAAGAGTAGTAGCACAAATTCTTTCTGCAATGGATGGAATGAACTCGCGCGGTCAAGTAATTGTTATTGGCGCAACTAATCGAGTAAATAGTATTGATGAAGCTTTAAGGCGACCCGGTAGATTTGATAGGGAGCTTGAAATAGGAGTTCCTTCAAAAAAAGACAGGAAAGAAATTTTACAAATTCATACTCGGGGAATGCCTCTTTCAAAAGATGTTGGTCTTGATTATTTTGCTAGGATTACTCATGGTTTTGTCGGAGCTGATTTACAAGCTCTTGCAAAAGAATCTGCTATGAAAGCATTGAGGCGTTATTTACCAAAAATAAATTTAGAAGAGGAAAATATTCCGTCGGATGTTCTTGAAAGTCTTGAAGTAAATAAAGGCGATTTTTTAGAAGCATTAAAAGATGTTCAACCTTCTGCATTAAGAGAAGTGTCAATCGAAATTCCTAATGTTAAATGGGTAGATATTGGCGGGCTTTCAAAAGTAAAAGAAGAATTAAAACAAGCAGTTGAATGGCCATTGAAGCACGCAGAAACATTTTCTAAAATGGGGATAAAACCTCCAAGAGGAATTCTTTTTTATGGGCCTTCTGGAACAGGTAAAACTCTTTTAGCAAAAGCCGTTGCTACTGAATCTGAAACAAATTTCATTAGTATTAAGGGGCCACAATTAATTTCAATGTGGGTTGGAGAATCTGAAAAAGGAATTCGTAAAGTTTTTCAAAAAGCAAGACAAGTTTCGCCTGTAATCATTTTTTTTGATGAGTTTGATGCAGTCGCTTCACGAAGAGGCGGTGGCTCTGGAGTTAATGAACGAATGGTTAATCAATTACTTACTGAGTTAGATGGAATTGAAGAACTTAAAGATGTTGTATTTATTGCAGCAACTAATCGTCCAGATTTAATTGACCCTTCTTTACTTAGACCTGGGAGAATGGATAAAATATTATATATTCCTGCTCCTGATTCTGAAGCAAGAAAAAAGATTTTAGAAATTCACACGAAAGATGTGCCTCTTGCTAAAAATATTTCAATAAAAGATATTGCTGAAAAAACTATTGGTTACAGTGGAGCTGATTTAGAAGGAGTTGTTCGAGAAGCTACTCTTATTGCATTAAAAAAATCAAAATTAAAAGTATGCGAAGTTTCATTAACTGATTTTGAAGAAGCACTTGTAAAAATTTCTCCTTCAATCAATAAAGAAACAAAAGAAGCTTATAATGAGTTTAAAGGAACAATAAAAGAATCATTCAAACCAAGTTATGTTAGATAAATAAAAAATAATTATTATTCTTTAGGCTAATTTACATAATTCCCCAGTATTTCCCTCAAAAACAATTATCCCTGTTTCAGGAGTACAATCTTCTTTTTTTGAAGCAAATTCTGGTTCACAATAAATAAGTTGAAAGTCAACAGTAGAATTCGTATCTTGATTTCTTATTTCCCAATTTTGACCTCTTAAAGTACCATATCCTAGGTAACTAAGTTCTTGTTCTTCCCAAAGAACTTGGTCTTTTACGTATTCTTTTTGTATTGTTTTTGCTTGGCCATAATTATTCAAATCAGGAACTTTAAGCCATATTTTTGAATGGTAGGTCGGAATGTTTTCTGTTCTATTTCTTATACGGTAAAACATAGTGTATTTTTTCATTAAACTAGTGAATTCACAAAACATTAATTTGGAATCAAAATCAAATTTATCGGTTACTTTAGGTTCTTCTAGAATTACTGGTTTTTCTACTTCACATTCTATAAGTGTGCAAATAATTTCTCCATTTTTAGTACAGCTGCAAGTGTTGCATTCGTCTTCCCAAGTTTCGCCTACAGCATGACCGTCAGGGCAAGTAATTTCTTCAATTGGAGGTCCGTCTTGTTCGCATGAATCAACTAAAGTAAATCCTTTTGGAACGTCACAAGGAGTTGGAAATTCAGTGCATTCTCCTTCTGGAGAAATTGCAGGAGTAATTACTTGAATACAATTTTGCATTGGATTTTGGTCAGTACAACCAGATAAAGAAATAATTGCAATTGATAAAAGAATTAAAAGTAACTTTTTCATAATAATGTATTAGATGCAACTTTTTTTAAAGTCCAAGCATTAGGAAAATAGCGAGCCAATAATTGAAAAAAAGAACTCCTGATACTGCAATTAGCATTGTGATTACCCAAGCGGTTTTATTCCAAGTGAATACTTTGCTTCCGTCGAGTGGGTAAATTGGCAATAAATTAAATGCAGCCAAGAAAAAATTTACGTACATTGCTTGAACAAATAATCTTGCAAGAAATTCAGCGTTCGAAAAAATTGAAAAAAGTAAACCAAAAAGAATTACTACAGTTATGTTCATTAACGGCCCAGCAAGAGAAATTATTCCATTTTGTTTTATAGTTATATTTTTTCCATAAACATAAACTGCTCCGGGTGCAGCAAAAACAAAAGTCCCGTTAGTAAAAATTGCTAACCCGATTGCTAAAAGTAATCCCTGTCTCCATGCTCTAAATTCTGCTTTAGCGCCATAATGAATTGCGACATATTTATGTGCTAATTCATGAAAAATAAATCCTGTTCCTACTGCAACAAGCAAAATTAAAAAGTTAGTTATAAATTTTTCAATTCCTGTTTGGCTGAGTATTCCTGTGCCTATCCAAGCAAATGCAAAACTTATTGTTAACCAGCTAATTATTAGGTCATTTCTTTCTTTCTTGTTCATTTAAAATTTTTTAAGTCAAAAACTATAAAAAACTTACTAAAAATACCATTCGTCAATTGACGTAGTATTTAAATTCTTTTTTGTTGTTGATTATTGTATGTTTGATGAAAAAGCTCAAGTTTCAATCGAAATGATTATTGTTCTTGCGGCAATGGTTGCTATTGTTTTACTTTTAGTTTCAAATCTTAATACTACTGCTGAAGATGGAGTTAAAGCATTTTCTTCTAAAGCCGATGAGATATTTGCTGAAATAGATTCTTTGCCTGATTAAGTATGGGTTCTAAAGGCCAAGTTACAATTGAATTTTTGCTTGTTTTTTCAGCAATTTTAATATTTATTTCTTTTTTTATTGGGTTATTCCCCGTATTTGAAAACGCATCTATTTTTGCAATCGATTCTCAAAATGCAAAAACATTTATTTCAGATATTACTTATTCAGCAAATACTTTAGCACTTCTTTCTGATGGGTCAAAAAAACAATTCGAATATTCAATATTAAACAAATGGGAAATTAATGATTTTCAA